>Ga0075421_100001662_pt1 | contig 26251 bp, 16 predicted proteins | sample SoiMetdeltSBSDD5_FD_75292 | JGI IMG/M metagenome (GOLD analysis project Ga0075421, IMG submission 75292) | Bulk soil microbial communities from a Populus tree surrounding site in Tennessee, USA - Soil MetaG P. deltoides SBSDD5 | ecosystem: Environmental > Terrestrial > Soil > Tree plantation... | reverse complement strand
CATCCCGGTCATCCTGTCAATCCTGTCGTGCCGTTTCGCCGTTTCGCTTATCCGGCTGTTTCTTGCCCGTTTCCGTTCGATCGTTGTTCCCACCCCACCAAACCTTCTGGGTCGCGAAGCGTCCTCCGAGTACGGGAGCGAGGGAGCCGCCAGCGTCTAGCCGCTGTGAGCAGCTCCCAGCCCCTCACCTAGCCCACCGCTTGCACCTGGACCGGTCACGATGCCCACAGCCATGAAATTCCGGAGAGCGGGACGCCGCGTGTTCAGCCCGACCGGGGTCGCGATCATGGGACTGGCCGCCGTCGCGATCGGCGCAGCGGTGAAGACCGGATTCATCACGGTCGAGCACGGCACCGGCGCCGACTCGACCGTCATGGTGAAGACCGCGGCCGGCGACGTCGAGCTTCCCGTACCGGCGTCGGCCGACACCGTGCGACCTTCGGGGTCGAACACCAACACGCCACCGCCCGCGCTCAACGCGGACTCCCTCGTCGCACCCACGGTGACGGGCGATTCGGCGGCCGTTCGACCCACGACCGACGAGCTGGTCGAGCTCGCTGAATCGCTGATCGTCCCCGTCGCCGGCGTTCAGCCCAAGGACCTGCTCGACACCTTCGATGAGCCTCGCGGGACGCGTCGACATAACGCGCTCGACATTCCCGCACCACGCGGCACCCCTGTGCTCTCAGCCACCGACGGACGAGTGCAACGGCTCTTCACGAGCGCCGCAGGCGGGTTGATGGTGTATGCGTCCGATCCAGGCGGCCGGTTCGTGCTCATGTACGCCCATCTCGATCGCTACGCCGATGGCCTCACGGACAGCACGACGCTGCGACGAGGCGACACCATCGGTTTCGTCGGGACGACCGGGAACGCGCCGCCGAACGTCCCGCACCTGCACTTCGCGATCGCCCGTGCGCGCGATGTGCGGAAGTGGTGGTCCGGCACTCCCGTCGACCCGCGCCCGCTTCTCCAACGCTGATTGGACGGGAGTTGTCAAACGAGTTGTCAGTGGTTTGCACGCGATTCGCCCGGGCCTTGTCCGCCTCCGGCCCCCCACCCAGAATGCAACCATGGTCAGTCGCCGCCATTTCGTCGCATCGGTTCCTGTCCTGGTCGTCGCTGCGGCCACCGCGGCCCGACGTCGCGTCGCGTGCGCCACGCCGGCGGCGAGTGCCGCCCTCCTGAGCGATCACCCGACCCCTCGACCGGGCATTACTGCCGCGAAGGTGCTCACCCGCAAGCAGCTCACGGGCGAGCACGCGGAGGCCGCACCTGTGTTCGACATGGTGCGACAGATGCCGCACATCGTGGATGGGATCCGCTGCCAGTGCGGGTGCGCGGAGCTCGAGGGCAACTATTCGCTGCTCTCGTGCTTCGAGGGACAGGGCATGGCTGGCCACTGCCAGGTGTGTCAGGGCGAAGGACGCCTCGCGTATCGCCTCTACAAGCAGGGCAAATCGCTCAACGAGATCCGGGCCGCGATCGACGCGAAGTTCGGATGACCTGCCGTGCAGTGCGGAGGCTGCGCCGTTCATTCGCCACGGCGCTGAGCCTCGTCCCATCCCTCGTCTCGGCGCAAGTGATGGCGAGCGAGAAGGGCACCGTCTCGCAGACTGTCGATGGCACCACCATCACGATCGAGTACTCCCGTCCGGTCGCGCGTGGGCGAACGCCCTTCCCCGACGTCGTGCGTTACGGTCGCCCGTGGACGCCCGGCGCGAACTGGGCGACGACGCTCGAGGTGGACAAGGACGTGCACATCAACGGCAACCCCCTGCCCAAGGGGAAGTACGCGGTGTGGATGATCCCGGGCGCCGATGAGTGGACCGTGACGTTCAACCGCGAGGCCCGTCGGTTTCACACGCAGAAGCCTAACGAGAGCGACGAACAGCTCCGCTTCCCGGTGAAGCCGATGACCGGCCCGCACATGGAGACGCTCGCGTTCTACTTCCCCGTGGTCACCCGCGACGGCGCGACGCTCGACCTGCACTGGGCGACGACGATCGTGCCGATGCGCATCACCGTCGAGCCGTCACGCGTGCCGACGATCGCGGCCGATGAGCGCGCGGAATACGTCGGCGTCTACCGCGTCACGCCTAACGGCAACGGCGGTGAGGGCGGGGTGCCCGAGATGACCCTCGCGGTGACCGATTCGGCGGGCCACCTCCGCGCCCGCGCGACGCCTGCCCTGTGGGGGTACGATCCCACGTTCGACCTCGTCCCCATGGACCGGGACCGGCAGTTCCGGCTGGCCTTCTACCGCGACGGAAAGCCGTTCGGCATGGAAGCCGAAGGCGCAATCCGCTTCACGAGATCTGGCGGCCGTGCCACGGGCTTCGACTTCGTCGCCTTCAACCGCGTGATCGCCCGCGGAAGCCGAGAGAACTGAGGCAGCGCGCCGACCGGCCGGCGTGCCTATAGCCCGCCTGAATCGTCATCCATAGGGCGAAGCTGACGCCCGTCGATACCGCACGCTGTCTGGTCGCCTCGGTTCGATTCTCGATTCCCGATTCCCGACCAATGTCCTCACGCGCGCTGACCCCCGCTGAGGTACCCCGCTTCGACGTCGTCCAGGCCGTGACGCCCGTCGGCACTGCGCCGTGCGCGGAGTGTCGCACGGCGATCGTCGACACCTACTTCGAGTGGGATGGAAAAGTGATCTGCGCCACATGTCAGCCGCGGATCGCGGCCACAATCGTCTCAGGGCGCAGTGGCAGCATGGCCCGAGCGCTCACGCTCGGCCTCATGGCGGCGGTCGCAGGAGCGGGGATCTACTACGGGATCACCGCACTCACCGGCCGGGACATCGCCGTCGCGTTGCTGCTCGTTGGCTTCGCGATCGGGAAGGCCGTGCGGATCGGGGCGGGTGGACGTGGCGGGCGGCGGTATCAGTGGCTCGCGGCGGGCCTGACGTACGCAACGATCGCGAGCACGTACGTCCCGCTCGTGACGTCGGGCTTCGGCTCGCACGGACCTGCGCCTGCTTCGGCCTCGGTGATCGTGGTCGAAGCGCCAGCGACCAGCGAAGCCGTGTCCAGTGCTCCGTCGCTCTCCGCTACCGCACTCCCGTCGTCCCGACCGACCATCGCGCATCTCGCCGCGTTGCTGCTGCTCGCCGGGGCAGCGCCGTTGCTCGCGGGGTTCAGCAACGTCGTCGGCATCGCGGTCACGATGCTCGCCGTGATCATCCCATGGCGCCTGAACCGCGCGCCCCCCGCGACGATCGCCGGGCCCTTCAGCGTCCGGTAACGGCGCAACTGGAAAGGGCGCTGACTTCCGAAGGGCGCCGTGTCGCGGTGTTAGTCACGACGCAGGGCAACCATGGGATCGACCGCACTCGCGCGCCGAGCGGGGAGCCACGCCGCCGCGATCGCGACAATCCCGAGCACGATGATCACGCCCGCGAACGTCACCGGGTCCGTCCGACTCACGTCGACCAGCAGCGACCGGAGCAGGCCCGTCACCGCCACCGAGCCGGCGGCGCCGAGCGCCAGTCCCAGCGCAACCATGCGGATCCCACGACCGACCATCATCCCGGCCACCTGACCGCGCCGGGCGCCTAACGCCATGCGGAGACCGATCTCGTAGGTGCGCTGCGAGACGTCGTAGGCGATCACGCCGTAGATCCCGATACCAGCGAGCACCAGCGCCAGCGCGGCGAAGCCCGCCAGCAACGTCGTGCTGAAGCGCCGGTTCGCCACCGATGCCGCTACCACGCTCTCCATCGTGCGCATCTGCGATACGGGTGTTGCCGGACTGAGACGTCGCACGATCTCTCGCACCGGACCCGCGATGGTGAGCGGGTCGCCGTCCGTCTTCACGACGAGATTCATCGCCGCCGGCGTATAGTACGCGCTTCGACCGGTCTGGGCATGCGGGAAGTACATCGTCGGCGGGATATCGGCCTGATAGCCCGCCGACCGAACATCCTTCACGATGCCCACGATGGTCGCCCACGGCGCGGTCTGGTTGAGCATCTTGATCGTCCCGCCGATCGCATCCTTACCCGGCCAGAGCTGCTTCGCCATGGTCTCGTTCACGAGCGCCACGAGTGGCGCGTCCTCACCGTCATCGGCCGTGAACTCGCGACCTCGGAGGATCTGGATGCCTAACGTCCGGAAGTATCCAGGCGTGACCTGCTGCGGCATTGCGGACGGAGCCTCGCCTACCGGCACTATCGGCCGGCCATCGATCTGGATCGACCACATGCTGTTTCCGTCGCCGATCGGAAGGTCGCCCACGGCACCAACCGACCGCACACCCGGCAGCGCTTGCACGTGCTCCGCGAGCTCGCGGTAGAACTGCGCGATCGTGCGGCTCGGACCGGTCGGGTCGTTCGCGGCCGCCCGCGGCTCGGGGAACGAGATGCGCATCGCCAGGACGTTCGCCGGGCGGATCCCGAGATCGATCGCCTGCAGCTTCCAGAGACTCCGCATCATGAGGCCCGCCCCGGCGAGCAGCACGACCGCCAGGGCGACCTCCGCCACCACGAGGGTGCCGCGCGCACGGCCAACGCCTGCCTGCGACGATGTCTTACCGCCCTCCTTGAGTGAGCTCGTGACGTCGCCGTGCGACCCGCGCAACGCCGGGAGGAGGCCGAACAGCACACCGGTCACCGTCGTGATCAACAGCGCAAACGCCAGCACCCATCCGTCGAGGCCAGCCTCGTCGAGTCGCGGAATCGACGATGGCGCCATCGCGCGCAACGTGTGCTCGCCCCACCATCCAAGCCCCACCCCGAGCGCCCCGCCGACGACCGCGTACGCGATGCTCTCCGTGAGCGACTGCCGGACGAGTCGTCCGCGTGATGCGCCTAACGCCGCGCGAATCGCCAGCTCCTTGCGCCGCGCCTCGCCGCGCGCGAGGAGCAGGCTCGCCACGTTGACGCACGCGATGAGCAACACGAAGCCAACGGCGCCCAGCAGCGCGAGGAGATATGGCCGCGTCTTCCCCATGATGGCGTCACGCAGCGGCGTCACCGCGGCAACGAGTGGGTCGTTGGCTGAGTAGACGCCCGGATAATCGCGCATGAACCGCTTCGCCAACGTGTTCATCTCCGCCTCGGCAGACGCGGCCGTCGCACCCGGCTCGAGGCGGGCGATCATGGTGAGATAGTGGTTGTTACGCGTCCACAGCGTGTCGTAGTTGAGGCGAAGCGGCAGCCAGAGCGCGGTCTCGGCTGACGGCATGGCGAAGCGCTGCGGCATCACGCCGACAACCGTGACGGCGATGCCGTTCAGGCGAATCTGCTTGCCAAGGATGGACCGGTCGCCGCCATAGCGACGCGTCCAGAGCCCGTGGCTCAGGACGACCGCGCGTTGCGGCGGTCCGTGGCGGCGATCTTCCTCCGGCAGAAACGTCCGGCCGATCGCCGGCGCCACGTCGAGGATGCTGAAGAACCCGTCCGACACGCGGCCCACCGTCACGCGTTCCGGTTCGCCTTCGCCGGTCAGCGTGACCGGCACCGAGACGAACGCGGCGACGCGCTCGAAGCGCGTCGTCCCATCGCGGTAGTCCACGAACTCCGGCTCCGACACGGTACTGTACGGCGAGCGATGCTCCGCCTGGACGATGCGGTCGACGTCAGCGTACGGGAGCGGGCGGAGCAGCACGCCGTTCACTACGCTGAAGATCGCGACGTTCGCGCCGATCCCGAGCGCGAGCGTCGCGAGGACGATGGCGGAGAAGGCGGGCTTCGCCGCCATCCCACGAAGAGCGTACCGAATGTCGCCCATGAGTGTCGCGACCATGTTCTCGTTCCTCACGTCGAGGGAGAGCTCGGTGGTGTCGATGTTCGCATCGCGGAGCGCGGCCAGGTGTCGGGCGGTCGACTCCATGCGCTCGAGCGAAGCACCGGCGATGATATCGGCAAGCCCACGCGCCCAGGCGCTCGCGATGCCTAACGATCCGTGTCGGGCTGCGCGACGGCGCCGATCGCGGAAGAAGTCGGTCATGTCAGCGCCGAAGCGCTCGCGGAACTCGCGCGGATAAAGGCGCAGGAGCAACCAATAGGCGCGATCGCCGAACGAACGGCGTTCCTGCCCGTCGCTCATCGCGCAGGCTCCGGGTCGATGATGCGACTCGCCTCAGCGGCCCGCACGAGTGCCCGGAGTCTGAGGGCTTCGGCGGCGACGACCCGTCGCCCCAACGCGGAGAGCGCGTAATAGCGTCGGCGCTCATCGTCGAGGTCCGCTGCCGGGCGCCGCGCGGACTCCGTGATCAGCCCGTCGGCGAGCAATCGGCGGATGCTGCGGTACAGCCCACCCGCCTCGAGGCGTACCGAGCCGCCCGTTCGCTCGGCGATGTCGATCATGATCCCGTAGCCGTGGCGCTCACCGGTGGCCACGGTCATCAGGATCAGGAACTCGACGGGTTTGAGGGGGAGAAACGACTCGGCGGGCGGTGACGTCGGTATCTTGGGCATATAGGCACGGTGACTATATGCAATTTGACACTAGAGTCGTGTGAATGGTTGGTTTGCCCGTGGGCCCAAGTCTCGTTCGGGTTGAGGGCATGCCGAGTTGCGGTCCCCAGGCCGGCCCGGTGGACTGCAACGTTGGCGAAAAACAATGAACCGCAGAAGACGCAGAGGAACGCCGAGGGAACCCTACCGGCACGCTGCAGCGCACCAGCGGAAGAAATTGAGGGGAACGGCGTTCAGAGACAGTAGCGTCGCGAGCGGCCGTGCCCCTCAGTCCCGCTCGTTGCGCGCGCCAGTGTCTCGTTAGGCCGTTCTCTGCGTCCTCCTCGTCCTCTGCGGTTCAATGTTCTACAACCAACCGTACCGATCGCGATGCCGGGTTCACTGTGCCCGCAACGCCACCATCGGGTCTACGCGCGTTGCACGACGGGCTGGAATCCAGCTCGCCACGAGCGTCACCGCTGTCAACGCAGCCGCCGCAAGCACGAAGGCGAGCGGATCCGCCGCGCCCCCACCGAGCAGGAAGCCTGACAATAGTCGCGACGCCGCGAAAGCGATCGGGAGGCCGACCGCTAGACCAATGCCCGCGAGCACCAACCCCTGCCGCAGCATCAGCCGCAACACCTCGCCGCTCCGGGCACCGAGTGCGACGCGAATGCCGATCTCGCGCGTGCGCTGAGCGACCGCGAACGCCACCACGCCGTAGAGTCCCACGGCCGCGAGCAGCAACGCGACCACGCCGAATGCGCCGAGCACTCCCGCCGCGATGCGCTGCGGCAAGAGTGATGTCCCGACATGCTCTTCGACCGTCGATACACGTTCAGTGAGCCAATCGGGCGCGACAGTCGCAACCTCGCTGCGGACGGCCGCGGCAAGATTCCTCGGCTCGCCGGTCGTGCGGACAAGCAGCGTCACGCCGCTCGGCTCCTGCAGCTGCGGGAGGTACATGTACGGCCGCGATGACTCCGAGAGCGAGAGGTACTTGCCGTCGCGCGCCAACCCGATCACCTCCATCCACGAGCCCTGCGGCCCGCCACTGCTCATGCGCTTCCCGATGGGGTCGGCATCACCCCAGAACCGGCGCGCGAACGTCTCGTTGACCACGATGACCCGGGGCGCGCCCTCGCGGTCGGCGTCCGTGAAGCCCCGTCCGCGGACGAGCGGGACCTCCATTGTTTCGAAGTACCGCGGGCCCACCATCGTGTAGTGGAACTCCATGTCTTCACCGACGCGCGGCTCGTAGCCCTCGATGCGGACGTTGCGTCGCGACGCATCTAACCCGAGCGGAATGTCGTTCGCCCAGCTCACGGCGGTCACGCCGGGAATGGCGCTCACGCGATCCCGAACCGCGAGCGCGACCTGCTGGGAGTTGCCGCGCTCCTCCTGCCCCGGGCGCGGGGCGATATCCACCATGAGCATGTGATCGACACGGAAACCCGGATCGATCGACGCCGCGGCGTTCAAGGTTCGGATGAACAACAGCGCTCCCACGACGAGCAACAATGAAAGCGAGACCTGACCGACGACGAGCGCGCCCTGAAGCGAAAAGCGTCGCCCGCCCAACTGCAGGGCCGGGTTGTCGATCTTGAGCGCCGTCACGACGTCAGCTCGGCTCGCGCGCAACGCGGGCGCCAACCCGAAGACGATGCCGGTCAGAATGGTGACGACGAGGGTGAAGGCGAGCACACGCGCGTCCGGTGTCAGGTCCAGTGCTACCGGCACCGGGATGGGGAGTGACAACGTCATGAGGGTGCGCCCCGCCCAGACCGCGATCGCCGCACCCACGAGCCCGCCTAACGCTGCCAGCAGCACGCTCTCCGTTAGCATCTGGCGAACAATGCGCCCTCGGCTCGCACCAAGCGACACGCGGATGCCTACTTCTTTGAGCCGGCCGGTCGCGCGCGCCAGCAGCAGCCCCGCGACGTTCGCACAGCAGACGAGCAGCACGAGCACGACCGTCGCCATGAGCAACGCCGCAAAGCCGAGCGCCGGGCCACGGATCTGTGGAGGAACGCGGGTCTGAGCCTCCGGCACCAGGGTGATACGCCGCCCCTGTCGGGTGACATCCCTCCAGGCTTGCGGGTAGGCCGCCAGGAGTTGGCGCGCGACGACGTTCATGCGAGAGCGCGCCTCGTCGATGGTCACGCCCGGTCGGAGTCGCGCGTACACGAGCATCCCGCGATTCCCACGCGACGCGAGGTCGGAGGGGTCCATCCCGACGACACCGCCGTTGGCCGTCGGTACCCACACACCTGCCACGGGGCCGCGGAGCGACCCCACGAACTTCGGAGGCGCCACACCAATGATCGTGAGCTCGCGGCCGTTCACGCGAATCGGCCTTCCAACGACGGCGGCGTCGCCCCCGAATCGCCGTTGCCACAGCGAGTACGAGATGATCGCCACCGGTTCCCCCCCAGGGGTCCGCTGCTCCGCACCGAACGCTCTTCCGACGACCGGCTGGATGCCGAGGACCTGGAAGTAGTTGTCGGTGACGACTTCGACCGCGGTTCGCTCGAGGTTGTCATCGGCACCGATCGCGGCAGGGCGCGGGCCGAAGCCCATGACTCCCGTGAACACGTCGGTCTGCTTTCCGAACTCCTCGATGTCTGGCAGTGCCGAGCTGCCGTACGGTGGCCCGCTGAAGTCGCTCGTGTAGACCCCGACAAGCCGCTCAGGCTCGGTCACGGCCGGGGGCGGTCGGAGAAGCACCGCGTTGACCAGCGTGAAGATCGCCGTGTTCGCGCCGACCCCGATGGCAATCGTCAGCGCCGCGGCGAGGGTGAACCCACGGGATCGAACGAGCCGGCGGAGAGCGTACCGAAGGTCGAAGTTCATGGTGGGCTCCTCTCGGATGACAGGCGGGGTGGTCCTTCGCCCTACGGAACCCGCCCCCGCATTTGTTCCGCCTACCCAACCCTATTCCCGATTCCCTATTCCCGATTCCCTATTCCCGACGCGAGCGCGGGCGGCAGGAGCTTGTACATCACCGGCGTCACCAGCCGCGACAGTATGGTCGACGACACCAGTCCTCCAATGATCACCCACGCGAGCGGCGAGTACAACGACGACCCCTCGAGCGCGAGCGGGAGCAGTCCGCCGATCGCCGTGAGCGTGGTCAGCACGATCGGCACGAAGCGCACTTCCCCGGCGCGCTGAATCGCATCGTCCAGCGCCATGCCGCCGTCGCGGAGCTGATTCGTGAAGTCCACGAGCAGGATCGACGTCTTGATCTCGATGCCCACGAGCGCAACGAATCCGATCATGGCTGTAAACGACAACGTGTTACCCGTGATGAACAGCGCCACGAGCCCGCCCACCAGCCCGAGCGGAATCACCGACGCAACGATCAGCGTGCTCTTGAACGTGCGAAACTCCAGCACGAGGATCGCGAGGATCATGAAGACAGCGACGATGATGGCGCTCCCGATCCCGCCGAAGCTGTCCTGGCGACTCTCGATCTCCCCCGCAGCCGTGAACGCGTAGCCGTCCGGGACACGAACGGAGTCGAGCGCGGCGAGCACCGATCGCGTGACGCGATCCGTATTGAAGCCCGAGCGGACCCACGAGGTCACGGTGATCGCTCGCTCCTCATCGTGATGCTGGATGAGCGGCGGTGTAGACGCGAACCGGACGTTCGCGATCTGCCGCAGGGGCACCTGTGCACCCGACGCCGACGTGAGGTACACGCGGCCGAGCGCTTCCGCCGACGGCCGACCCTCGTGAGGGAGTCTGACGGTGATGTCACGCTCATCCCCGGACGCGTCACGGAAGTGTCCAGCGGCGAGGCCGGCGATCCCCAGGCGAAGCGTTCGCTCGACCTCTACACTGGGGATGCCGAGCAGTCCGGCCTTCTCGCGATTGAGGTCGACGACCAGGTCGGTGCGATCGAGCCGGAGCGGGTTGTTGACGTACTGCGTCCCATCGGTCGAGACGAGAGCGCGCTCCACCTGCCGGGCAAGTAGTCGCAGCGTGTCGAGATCGGGACCGCTGACGCGGATCGCGATGGGGGCGTCGATGGGTGGCCCGTTCTCGAACTCGCGCAGTTCGATGCGGGCGCCCGGGTATTCCGCGAGCGCCGCCCGGAGCGTGTCGAACATCGCCGGCGTATGCCTCGGTTCGTACTCGTGCAGGAGCACGAAGAGCTGACCTGCGGACGCGTTCTCGTTTCGCGGCACGACGTTGTAGTAGATCTCCGGGTTGTCGCGCCCGACGTTGGTGAAGATCGACTTCACTTCCCGTCGCGCACTCATCACACGCTCGGCGAATCTCGCCGCACGGTCCGTCTCATCGAGGCTCGCGCCGTCCGGCGTCTCGATGTGGACCACGAACTGTGGTGTTCCAGCCTTGGGGAAGAGTGAGAACCCTACGGCAGGGATGAGTGCGAGGCTCGCGACGAACAGTCCACCTGCGATGGCGAGTGTCGAAACCGGGCGCCCGAGCGCGCGATGAAGGAGCGGCGCGTACGAGGCGTGAATGCCGCGATCGAGCAGACGGAACATGCGGCCGCCGTGCTCGTCCTTCTCTTCCTTCATGATGAGGCTCGAGAGCCACGGGATGATCGTGAGCGAGACCAGGAGCGAGGCGAGCACCGTGTACACGACGGTGATCGGCATCGAGCGGATGTAACGTCCCGGCAGGCCCGGAAGGAACAGCAGCGGCAGGAACGCGAAGACGAGAGTCGCGGTGCACCCCAGGACGGCGATCGCGATCTGCTTCGTCGCCATGATTGCCGCGTCGCGACGCGAGCGCCCCTCGCGTAGGAAGCGCGCGATGTTCTCGACGACGACGATCGAGTCGTCCACGAGAAGGCCAAGCGCGATGACGAACCCGACGATGGACAGCTGATTGAGGCTGAAGCCCGTGAACCGGAGCAGAGTGACGCCGATCGCGAGCGACAGCGGGATGGAAATCATCACGATGGACGCAGCCCGAAGCCCAAGCGGCAACAGCGTGACGAGCACGAGGGCGATCGCAATCGCGAAGTCGGTGCCAAGTCGGCTCAGCCGATTCGAGACGTTCTTCGCCTGGTCGAAGCCACGCTCGAGCACGACACTCCGCGGCAACGTGCGCTCGAAGCGGTCGAGCAGGTCGTAAATGCCGTCACGAACGTCCGCGATGTTGCGCCCTTCCTGCTGGGTCGCGGTCACGAAGACAGCGCGCTTTCCATTGTAGCGTGTGATGTGTGTCGGGTCAGCGTAGGCCCACTCCACCGACGCGACATCACTCACGCGGACGATCTGTCCGTCAGCCGCGCCGATCACCGTGGCGCGCACTTCGTCCGGCGTCTCATAGTCCGCGCCTGACTTCACGTTGAACCGGCGTGCGCCGACGTCCACACTTCCGCCCGGGATGTTCGCGTTGTCGCTGCCGATTGCTGCGAGCACACGTGACACCGGAATCCCTATCTGCCCGAGGCGACCGAGGTCGAGCGAGACGCGGATCTCTCGCTCCGGTGCGCCCCACCGTTCCGCTCCGCGCACGCCCGGCACCGCTTCGATCCGATCCTCGAGTCGCTTCGCCAGCTGATCCAGCGTGTGGTACGACGCAATCTCGGACACCAGCGCGATCTGCACGATGTTCACGTCCGCCGACGTTGTCTTGCGCACCTCGACGCTGCGGAGATCCGCTGGCAGCGATCCGCGGAGCGCGTTTATCTCGCGCACGACCTCGTCGTACTTTCGGTCGGCGTCGACCGACGTCTCGAACTCCGCCCGGACAACGGCCAGGCCGTCTCGAACGGTCGTCTTCAGGTCCTTCAGGTCGTCGAGCTCGCCGAGCTTCTCCTCGATCGGCTCGACGACGAGCTGCTCGACGTCGTCGGGGCTCGCGCCCGGGTAGATCGCGACGACCGAGTAGATCGGCACCGGGAACGTGGGATCTTCGGCGCGTGGGATCGCGAACCAGGAGCTCAGTCCGAGCGCGACCAGCATCGCAAACAGGACGACCGTGAACTGATAGTTCTTGACGCTGAAATCGGAGATCTTCACGGGACCACCTTCACGGCCATGCCGTCATCGAGGTACGCGGACCCTTCACTCACCACGTTGACGGCGCCGGCGAGCGCGCCACGCACGCCGACGCGGTCGCCGCGGACGTGCGTAATAGCGACGCTCACCCGGCGGGCTCGCGGTGGTGTGGAGTCAACCACAAAAACGGTCGCGCGCTCACCGTCGGCTTCGACGATCGCCGCGATGGGCACGAGCGCCGTCCGTTCGCCGTCACTCGTGTGGATCTCGGCGCGGCCCACGAGACCCGTGGCGAGCGACGCGGCGGCCGGCAGCGCGATCTCAACCGCGTAGGTTCCTGCGCCGGCGGTCGCCGCGGCAGCAACTTCGCGCACGGTACCAGTGAATGTGCTATCGGGAAGCGCGTCGAAGCGGACCGTTGCCTGCTGGCCGAGCCTAACGCGCATGAGGTCGCGGTCGGTGAGCCCGACGCGAAAGACGCGGCCGCCGGCGCCGCTCGCCAGCGTGACGATCGCGGCACCTGGAGTAACAAGCTCGCCCGGCTCGGCGTGGCGGCGCAGCACCGTTCCCCCCGTGGGCGCAACGATCGTGGCGTATTGACGGTTGAACCGGGCCGTTTCGAGGTCCGCCCGCGCGACCTCGAGCGCGGTCGTCGCGTCCTGCATCTGGGCGAGCGTCACGACGCTGTCGCGGTAAAGCGAGCGCGCACGTTCGGCGTCTCGCTCCGCCTTGGCGGCGGCGCTCGTAGCCTTCGCGACCTGCGCGTCGATCTCACGGAGATTGAGCGTGGCGATCGCCTGGCCGCGAGCAACGGTCTGACCTTCGCGCACCGCAATCTGCGCGACGATGCCGCCGATCTTGAAACCGAGCTGCACCTCGTCGCGCGCGGCGAGCACGCCGGTGCCGGTGACTGGCTGGGCGGTGCTGTCGTAGACCACGGGGACGGTCCGTACCGCGCGAACGGTGGCCGGGGCAGCCTGCTTCGCATCGGAGTTGGTGCACGCGGCGACGGCTACGGTAACAAGGGTAAGGCGAGTGTAGTTAGGCATGGGACATTTACCTGGCGTTTGGTTCTGCTGGCGCGAAACGCTGCCGAGTGTCAGTCACTTCGTTCTACCTCCCTCAACGCGGCCGCGCGCTCGAGGTCGACCCATCGAATCGCGTACGCGTACCGCGTGATGACCTCGTTCAGCTCCGCGGTCGTGTACGTCGTGCGAGCGTCGATGAACTCCACTTGATTCGCGAGTCCCTCGTCTCGGCGACGAGCGACGAGCTCGAACGCTCGGCGCGCCGCAGCAAGCCGGTCCGCAGCAGTGACTCTCGCGCGGCTGGCAACCTGCGCGGCGTCGTAGGCTTGCCGCACCTCGAGCTCGATGCGGCGCGCGACGTCCTCGCGCTGGGTTCGGGCGCGACGCGCCTCGAGCGCGGCCTGTTGTCGCCGCGCGACGTCCTGGCCGCCGTTGAACAGGTTCCACTGGACGACCACCGACGCAACGAGCACATCGTTGTCGGCTGCTAGGCGATACTCCTGCCCCTGCACACCGTAGTCGACGCCGAGCGATACAGTCGGCAGGAATGACCCGCTCGCCGCGCGCTCGCGCGCCTCGGCGGCTCGCTCGCCCCACGACGTCTGCTCGAGCTCCTCACGGCGCGCGAGGGCTGACCGCACGAGGGCGTCCGGTGAGGCGGGCAGCTCGAACGCGAGCGCACTGTCGGCGACGGTCGGAACGGGCGTCTCGAGTGAGCGGTTCAGCAGGAGGTTCCACGCCCGCCGCGCCGCATCGCGACGCTCTTCCGCCACCGCCAGGTGCTGCTCGACTTCACTCAGATCCGCACGTGCACGCAGCACCGCGTCGGGGGTGACCGACCCGGCGGACAACAGTCGCTCGTTCACGCGAACGTTTTCGCCGACGAGCGCAAGCGTCGACCGATAGACCTCTACGACGCGGCTCGCGTTCGCGTGCTGGAGCCACGCGGTCTGGATGTCGGCGGCGAGACGGCGCGTCGCCGCGCGAAGCTGTGCACCCTGGAGACCGCGTAGACTCTTGCTCGCGTCGTGGTTCGCGCGGATGGCTGGATTGAAGACGGGTTGGCCGAGGCGGAACCGCGTCTCCTGGGCGAGTGGCAATCGCGCGTCGATGTCCGTGGGAAAGCGGTTCGACCCGGTGATCTGGTTGAGTGCCTGGTACGCCGGGTTCACGAGGTCGCCGACGTCGAGCACGCCGCTCGTCCGCGAATAGCGTGCGTCGAAGGTGAGGGTCGGCAGGTAGAGCCCGCGTGCTTGGCGCACGGCCGCTTCGCTCTGGTCATCGGCGAGGCGTTCGCGCTCGAGCGAGAGATTGTTCTTCACTCCTTCGCGAATGAGCGCGGCGAATGGATCGGGGGCCTGCGCCGACGCTGACGTCCCGCTGAGCATGAGTGCCGCGACGCCTGCGATGATGCCGACGAACGCGGTGCGCTGCCGCGGCTCACGGGAGAGCTCACAGCGATTGACCTGTACGTTGTTAGCGTACCTAACGTTGTTAAGTCGACGGCCAAAAAAAATGGCCCGCAATGCTCGTGTCACTCGTCCTCCTCGCGGAGCGCCCCGCGAATAGCGTTGTCGATCAGCAGCCGGGCCGTCCGCCGCGCATCGCGCCAGACAATCGCCTTGCCTATGCCCTCAGCGAACACGATGTGCAGCGACACGACGCCGTGAACGCCTGCCCACATCAGCTGCGCGACGGCATCGGCGTCCTTGAGCTCGGTGCGGAAGCGGCCGGCGGAGATGCAGTCGGCCACCGTCTGCCGGAGATACGCGTACGCGTCTTCACCCGGGTGTCCCTTGTGCGCGGCGTGCACCTCGGATTTCGCGCTCGCGAGCTCCGGGATCAGGAACAGCGCGCGGTAATGCGACGGGTGAGTGAGGCCGAAGTCGACGTACGCGAGCCCCGAGGCGCGCAATCGCTCCACCGGGTCGGCAATGCGCGCGGTCTTCTGCATGGCACCCGAGAACGCGAGAAAGTCCTGTTCGACGAGCTCGCGGATGAGCGCCTGCTTGTCGCGGAAGTGATGGTAGATCGCGGTCGGCGTATACTCGATCCGTTTCGCGATCTCGCGCATCGTGACCGCCTCGACCCCCTCGGCCACGAACATTTCCCTCGCGGCATCGATGATCTTGGTGCGTGTTTCCTGGCGTTCTCGGTCGCGGCGCTCGCGTGGGCCCATGTCGTATTGGTCACTTAACAGTGTTAAGTGACTTTACGGCAGTCTGCCGATCCTGTCAACCCCGTAAATTGGGGTCAGACTCGAATTACTCAACCCCGGCCGTACCGGCGATTGCCGATAACCAGTCGCTCGCCGTCGAGCTCGACCAGCTCGCCATCCGCTAGCAGAAACCTGCCGTCCGAATCCTGGTGGAGTCGCAATGCACCGTCGATGGTGAGGTAACCGTTTCGCAGCACCACGCGCACCTCGGTTGCCGCCCCGATGAAATGACCCACGTACCTCCCAGCAAATCGGGGCCACTCCGTCTTCCCCGGGCCTGGAGCATCGGCGCCCGTCATGTTCGCAGCGAGATACAGGACACTGTTCTCGGCGCTCGATGGATCGTAGTCGGGATCCACGATCCTGACGCCGACAGGATTCCCACGAGCATCGAGCTCGAACGTATAGGCGCGTGTCCCATCGGTGAATTCCGTCGCGCTCCGCGCCGACAGGGCGCGTTGCTCCGGTTCGGTCACCCTCACGAGGCGCCCGCCCGACACCTCGAATCGCACCAGCATGCGCTCATACAGAAGGTAGCTGCCCGCCAACTTCCGAAGCGACGACACATCCGCTACGACCTCCGGCGCGGTTTTCACCGCAGTCGAGGCGCTCACTGTTTCTCGCGCACGCGGCGACGAACCAAGCTTCGCGCCGAGCAACAACTCGATGGCTCTCCCCGCGATGCGAGGCGCGTTATGCGCCGCGCCCTGGTTCGTGAGCACCACCACGCCGATGCCATGCTCCGGAAGCCAGCGATAGTGCGTGGACACCCCATACCCGAGGCCACCGTGAGACATCCGCGTCGTTCCCCACTCGCGGGCGTTATAGATGCCTAGTCCATACCCTGTGGAAACGCCACGCGCGCTGAGTTGCGGCGTGTACATGTCTCGCAGGAGTGAGGGATCGACGAGCGGCGTCCCATCGGAGCGCGCCCCGCGGAGGTGGAAGGCCACGAACTTTGCGAGGTCGGCGGCGGTGGATGACATCCCTCCGGCAGCTCGTAGCGGATGCAGCACGCCATTGATCACGCGCACGGCGCGCGTGCCCTCGTACGGCGCTGCGAATGCAGGACCGCGATCGACCGCGGCCGGATCGAGTGTGGTCGAGACCATGCCGAGTGGCTGCAGGACGTGGTCACGCAGAAATCGCTCGATCGGCTGAACGGTAACTTCCTGCAGCGCGTAGCCGGCGAGGTCGATGCCCTGATTGCTGTACTCGAACCGTTCGCCCGGCGGAAACTTGAGGCGCGCGCCTCGCACGCTCCGGACCACCTCGTCGAACGTGCGACGGTGATACTCGTCGTCGTACGGATTGCCTACCGGCGCCCAGGTCGCGAGTCCGGAATGGTGGCTGAGCAGATGCCTAACGGTGATTCGCGCCCCGTCGCCGTGTGAGCGCGGGTCAACCGAGAACCACGGTACGTACTCCACGACCGGCGCGTCGAGCGACATCAGTCCTCGGCTCACCGCGACCAGCACGCCGAGCGCCGTGACGCTCTTCGTGATCGAGCCGACGAAGAAGGGGGTCTGCGGTGTGACGCGGGTCGTCTGCGCGCGGTCGGTGAACCCAAAGCCCTCGGCCCACGTGACCGCACTGCCGTCAATCAGCGCAATGGATAACCCTGGTATCCGCGCGGACCGCATGGCGCTGGGAATCTCACGCTGGAGCGTGTCGATGACCGAGGCGATGTCACCTGGGGGCGGCTCCACCGGGCGTGCCCTGCCCGTTCGACATCCGAGTAGCACGGCTCCCATCGCCACGGCGTCGCGAACGAACCGGCGCCGATCGTAATTGGGGTCAGAGTCGAATTTCATCCTTTCAGCGCAGGAAATTGGTGTCTGACCCCAATTTCCGGGAAAACGCGATTCGAGTCTGACCCCAATTTCCCCCAACTACTCGTTCCTGAGCGCGATGATCGGCGCAACACGCGTCGCTCGGCGTGCGGGCACGAGCGTCGCCACGACTGCGACCACGGCCAGCACCATCGTCACCATCGACAGCGTCGCGGGGTCACTCGGTGTGACGCCGAAGGCGAGACTCGTGAGTGCCCGGCCCAGCGCCAGTGCGCCGGCGAGGCCGAGCACTGCGCCGATCGCGACGAGCAGCAGCGTCTGGCGTAGAACCAGTCCGAGCACATCGCCGCGCAGCGCGCCGAGCGCTATGCGGATTCCGATCTCGTGCGTTCGCTCGTTCACCATGTGGGACATGAGGCCGTAGATGCCAACGGCCGCGAGCACGAGTGCGACCCCCGCGAAGATCGTGATGAGCAACATCGCGGCCCTTCGCTGCGACACTGCTTCGGCAAACGCGCCGTCGAGGGTCGTGATCAGATAGAGCGGCTGCTGCGCATCCACGCTGGCGATCGTTCGGCGCACCGCCGGGAGCAAGGCGAGCGGATCGGACTGCGTGCGAATCGTGAGGAAGAGCTGGTTGTTCCACCCGGCGAGCTGCTGCTGAACTGGGACGAACACCTCGGGCGACGGCGGCTCGGTGAGTCCGCGATTGCGGACGTCGCCGACGACACCGACGACCTCCACCCATCGCGGCGGTGTGTTCTCTCCGAGCGCGATCCGTTTGCCGATCGGATTGCCTTCGCCGAGGAATCTCCGGGCAGCGCTCTCGTTTATTACGGCAACCAATGGCGACGTCGCGTTGTCCGTCGTCGTGAGCGCGCGCCCCGACTTGAGCGAGTACCCAAGCGCGCCGAAGAAGTCGCCGGCCACGTTCGTGATGTCGACCATCGGTGCCTGGTCGCCGGCTGGCGGCGTCTGCCCTTCGACGGCAATCTGCGTCGTGAACACGTTGCCCGGCGGGAATTGCGTCGTCGCGCCCGCGGTCCTCACGCCAGGAGTCGTCGCGAGCCGTCGCGACACTTCCTCGAAGAACGTTCCGACCTCTTCCCCCTTGTACTGCTCGCGCGGCAGCGAAATGCGCATCGTGAGGACGTTCCGCGTGTCGAACCCCGGGTTCACGTCCTGCAATCGGGCAAAGCTGCGGAGCAGCACGCCGGCGCCGACGAGCAGCATCAGCGACAGGGCGATTTCGGCAATGACGAAGATGCTTCGCAACCGCCGGCCAGCCGCGCTGGTCGTTAGGCGGCCCGGCGCACCCTCGCCGGTGAGCCATTCCCGGCTTCCGCCCCGGATTCCCTGCAGCGCGGGCGCGACACCGAAGATGAGCCCGGACATCACCACGGCGGCAAGGGTGTAGAGCAGCACGTGGCCGTTGAGTGTCGCGGTCGCTCCGGCGCTGCGGACCTGCTCGGGGAACAGCGACGCCGTCGGGCCCAGCAGCACGAAGGCTAGACCCAGCCCCAACAATCCACCGGCGACGGCGAGCAGGACGCTCTCCGTGAGCAGCTGCCGCGAGATTCGCCACCGCCCCGCCCCGAGCGCACGACGCACCGCCAGCTCACGCTGCCGCGCCGTCGCACGAGCCAGCAATAGGCTCGCGATGTTCGCGCACGCGATCAGCAGGACAAGCGCCACCGAACCAAGAAGGATCCGCGCCGCCGGCCGGTATTCGCCGACGACTGCGTTCGTCCACGTCTCCACGTCCATTCGCCAGCCAGCATACTCCTTCCGCTCGTTCCCATACTCCCGCTCGATGCGTCCGGCGAGCGCTCTCACCTCGGCGTTCGCCTGGGCCATCGTCGCGCCATCGCGCAGTCGACCGATCACCGTCCACTGGCGCGCCTGACGAGGAATGGCTGACGGGTCGACCGCCATGGGCAGCCACAGGTCGGTCGCGATGAGGAGGAAGCCGGGCGGCATCACGCCAACGACTTCCGTCGCCTGCCCGTTGACGCGGATGGTACGGCCCACAATGCCGGGATCGCCACCGAACCGGGATTGCCAGATGCGATGGCTGATCACGGCGATCGCCTCGCCAGGCGTCGTCGTCTCTTCCGGCCGGAAGCTGCGCCCGAGGAACGGACGCACACCGATCGACGCCATGGGGTCGCCCCAGATGAACCCGGTGAACACACGCTCCGGCTGATCACCGCCCGAGATGTTCCGGTTGCCCAAGTCGAACGCGAACACCTTCTCGAGCGACTTCACTCCAGTACGGATGTCGGTGTACTCCGGCGGTGAGATCGCCTCGATGAACCGGCGTTCGCCGTCCATCGCCGGGTACGTCACGCCGATGGAAACGAGGCGGTCCGCATTCGGGTACGGGAAGGGACGGAGGACGATGCCATCGACGACGCTGTAGATGAGCGTGTTGGCGCCGATCCCAAGTGCGAGTGACACGATGACCACGAGCGCGAAGCCGGGATTCCTTCGCACCGTGCGCCAGGCATACCGAATGTCCTGCGCGAGCGTGCCCATACCATCTCCCTGTGTCGTGAACCCATCGGAAGTGCCGTGAACGCGCTCTCGCCTGCGGCGGGGGCGGTCGCGATGCCAGTCACGGAGCGCAAGCGCACGTTCGCGGAGGGCACCGGCGCCGAGATCCACGACGAGCGCCCACCAGAACGCGATCGCGTTCCAGAGCCCCATCGAGTCCGCCCGGTTCATCCGCGCGGCACGCACGAGCTGGAGGATCTCGCGCTCGTACTGCTGCCGGAACGTCGGCGGATAGAGTCGCATGAGCGCGCGAACGAGGGCGTCGCTCGTTCGGTTCGCGCCGTGGGGGCGAGTCGGTTTCATGCGGGCTCCGGCCGACCGAGGAGCCGCTTCGCCCGCGCTATGCCGACGAGCCGCTCCATGCGGCGAGCTTCGGCTGCGGCGGCCTTTCGCCCTAACGAGGTGATTCGGTAGTAACGCCGCCGCTCATCGTCGAGCTCGGGGTCGGGACGCTCGTCGCTTTCCTCGATCAGCCCGCTCGCGACCATGCGCTTGATCGAGCCGTACAAGGTCCCCGGTCCGAGCTGCACCTCACCACCGGTCCGCAGGCCGACTTCGCGCTTGATCCCGTAGCCGTGGCGCTCCTCGTCGGCGAGTGCGAGAAGGATCTGAAATTCGGAGACCGGCAACGGAGCCAGCGCGGTCGGATCGATCTGGCGGGTCTTCATGGTGGATACCCGTGGTAGCTCGATGCTCGATATATCGAGCATCGATATAATACCGGGGCCGCGCGCTGTCCAGATCTACGTACGGCGTACTGCGTACGGACTACGCAGTACTGGCGACGTCGAAGAACCGGCGTGCTTTCTCGAGCGAATCAGCGTCACCGACCAACAGTACCTCGTCACCGACCTCGAAGGTCATCGTCGGATCCGGCGAGTAGGTGACCCGGCGCGCGCGCACGATGGCGATCACCGTCGCGCCAGACTTACTGCGCAGCCCGAGCGACGCCGGGCTCTCGTTCGCCGCAGGCATCCCATCGTCGACGACGACCGTCTCGAGCCGGACCCGCTCGCCTAACGGTGATAGCGCGTCACCGATCCGCGCGGCTACCGAACGCTCGCGCGTGAGCAGCAACCCATAGTGGTCGTTCCGAACATCGTCGACCAGCCGTCGAATGCGGTTCACCTCCACCCCGTAGCGGCGCAGCACGCGCGCGAAGATCTCGACCGACGTCTCCAGCTCCTCGGGCACCACCTCGTCTGCCCCGAGACGCCGAAGCTCCTCGATCTCCGACACATACCGCGTCCGCACGACGATGCGCACCTTGTCGTTCAGGTGGCGCGCCACCGCCACGCCACGACGCTCCTCCGCCGGCGCCGCGATCGCGAAGACGAGCACCCGTGCATGCTCGATCCCTACGCGCTCGAGCACCTCGGCGCGCGTCCCGTCGCCAAAGAAGATCGGCACGCGCTCCAGCCTCGCGCGCCTCACGAGCTGACCGTTCTGCTCGAGGACGACGTAGGGGATGTCCGCGGCGGCGAGCGCGCGCGCCAGGTTGCTGCCGTTGAGCCCGTACCCAACGATGATGACGTGATCGCGGAGCGCCCGCACCGTGGGGATCTCCTGCGTCGGAATCATCACGGGCTGCCGCCGAGTCAGCAGCGCGGCGCGCTCGGCGAGGCGATCGGCTACGCTCACGACGAACGGTGCGGCGAGCATCGTGAGCACCGACGCACCGAGAAAAAGTTGGTACTGACCCGCGCTCAAGAGGCCAAGGGTAGCACCGCTGCCCGCGAGGACGAACGAGAACTCACCGACCTGCGCGAGCCCAAGGCCGCTCGCGACGCCTACGGCGACGGATCGTTTGAGCACCCGCGTCACACCGACCACCACGAGGGCTTTGAGCGCCATCACGGTGAGCGCAATCGCCACGACGCGCGTGAGCTGCGCGGCGACGTAGCTCAGGTCGAGCAGCATCCCGACGGAGATGAAGAAGATGCCGCTGAACGTGTCGCGAAACGGAAGGACATCGGACAGCGCCTGCAGCCCGTAATCCGACTCCGAGATGATGAGCCCCGCCAGGAACGCGCCCAGCGCGAGCGACATCCCGAACGCGGACGTCACGTATGCCGCGCCGAGGCCGATGAACACCACCGAGAGCGTGAAGATCTCGCGGTTCCGAAGCTCCGCGATTCGCCGGAGCGCGCGTGGCACCGCGAGTCGTCCGCCCAGGATGAGAGCGGCAACGACCACCACGCTGAGTACGATCGCCCGGATGGCATTGCCGATGTCCGGCGTCGTTCCCGCCAGCAATGGTGTCACGAGCATGAGCGGCACGACGCACAGGTCCTGAAAGAGCAGGATCGCGACGACCACGCGACCGTGCGGCGTATCGAGCTCCCCGCGATCGGTGTAGAGCTTGAGCACGATCGCAGTGGATGAGAGCGCGAACAGGGCGCCGAAAAAGAAGGCGTGTCGCGGCGAGACACCGAGCGCGAGCGCGATCACTGCGACGAGCGCGATGGTCGCGAGGACCTGAAGCGCCCCGCCGCGAACCACCCACGCACCCATGCGCACGATGCGCGACAGCGACAGCTCGAGCCCGATGGCGAACAACAGCAGGACCACCCCGACTTCGGCCAGCGAGATGACGGACTCCGATTGTCGGACCAGGGCCAGCCCGTGAGGGCCGATCGCGATGCCCGTCAGGAGAAACCCGACAACGGTCGGAACGCGCCAACGCTGCGCGATGATGACGACGGGGATGGCAACGGCGACGAGGATGACGAGGTCGCGGAGGACGGGGATCTCATGCACGGGCGCAAGATCGTCAGGCGTTCCGTGGCGTACAAGGCGAAGTCGTTTGGGAGCCGTCGACTTGCCGTTCGCGCATCCTGCCTGCAATGTCGGGGTGACCCGGACGGCCCGGCCCATGATCTTTTGGTCAGGACCCGCGGTTGATGGTCATACGCCCCGGCGGGTAATCGGCGCGGGGCGTCGCGTCCGGCTGGCCATCATCCTCACGACGATCGCGCTGCTCACCTCGCGTCTCGATGCGCAGGGGATCTCGAGCACCAGTGTCGGCGGTGTCGTGCGGTCCCGGCAAGGCGAGGCCGTGGACGGTGCGCAGGTGCTCGTCCTCAACCAGGCGACCGGCCACTCGCTCCAGACGACGACGCGGAAGGGGACGTTCGTCGCGGCGGGCCTCGAGGTCGGCGGGCCGTATGCGATCACCGTACGCCGGCTGGGCTACACGCCGGCGAGGCGCGACAGCGTTTTTCTCTCCGTCGGCGAGCCTCGGCGGCTGGAGTTCGTGCTCGATCCCATCGTGCAGTCGCTCGACGGCGTCACAATAGCGGCGGAAGGTACCATCGCTCGATCGGCGCAGACCGGGGTGACGACGACGATCTCCGATTCGTTGCTGCACCGGTTGCCGACGCTCAACCGCGACATGTATGACTTCGTGCGCCTGGTGCCGCAGGTCAGCACGCGATTCGGTGGCCTGTCGGGCGGCGTGGGCTTCCGGCTGAACAGTTACCTGATCGACGGGGTCAGTGATCGGCAACTCGGAAGCAACGCGGTGATGGGCGGACCCCGCGGCGGGAAGGCGATGCCGATCGATGCGCTCAAGGAGTATCAGGTCCTGCTCACGCCATACGACGCGCGCTATGGCGATTTCGCCGGCTTACTCGTCAACGCCGTCACGAAGAGCGGGACCAACGAGCTGCACGGTTCGGCCTTCGGGTATCTGCGCAACGAGGAGCTCGCCCGGGGTACGAGCTTTCTCACCGGCTCGTCGTACGAGCGTCGGCAATACGGTTTCACGTTAGGCGGTCCGATCGTTCGCAGCCGCCTGCATTTCTTCGTGGCACCGGAGTTTCAGGATGATGCCGAGCCGGCAGCGGGCCCCTATATGGGGCAGGGCGGCGAGGCCGCGACGCCCGTCCCGGTCTCGCCGGCGTCCGTCGATCGCTTCACGTCGCTCCTTCGCGCGCGTGGTCTCGATCCGGGTCACGGTGGGCGTGTGACGTCGGTGAACCCGATCGCGGCGTTCTTTGGTCGGCTGGATTTGTCGCTCCCGGAATGGAGGAGTCGGCTCGCGGTCCGCCACACGTACAGCAACGTCGTGCGGACGATCTTCGCCCGCTCCGCCACGAATCAATTCGCCCTCTCGAGCAATTCGTACGCGATCGACTTCACGAAGCGCTCGACCGTGTTGCAGCTCTTCACGCAGCCGGCCGCCAGGGTCTTCAACGAGCTGCTCGTCGCCCACTCCGTCATCCCGAACGTGGCCTCGCGGTACAGCTACGCGCCGACGATCGTCGTCGCAGTCCCGAGTGCGATTGGCCCTGCCACGGCGACACTCATCGCCGGGCCACCGGACATGGGTCAGGGGACGAAGATCGTCAACAGCTCGGTTGAGGTCGCCGATCACCTGGGCGTCCAGATCGATGATCATCACGCGTTGACTCTCGGCGTGCGAAGCGAGTGGTTCCATTACTACGGCAGCACGGTGCCTGGAAGCTATGGGCGGTGGACGTTCTCGAGCCTCGATTCGCTGGCTCGGAGCGAGCCAGCGCGCTACGTCGTGTCCCGCGACTTCGGCGCCGCCTCGACACCACTGGACGGTGTCCAGGTCGGGGTCTACGTCAACGATGAATGGCGTGCCGGCGAGCGGCTGACCGTCACGGCGGGACTCCGGGCGGACATCCTCGCATTCGACGCGCAGCCGGGCTACAACGCGGCGATCAATTCGGTTTTCGGTCGACGGACGAGCGACTTTCCAGAGACGCGCGTGCACTGGTCGCCACGGTTCGGCGTGCGCTGGGAACCGACGGCGGATGGCCGCACACGCGTTCGCGGGGGAATCGGGCTGTTCGCCGGCCGGCCACCGCTTGGTTGGTTGCGCTCGCCGCTCCGGCAGTCTGGGACCGGCATTCGGATCCTGGACTGCCGCGGCTCGGCCGGGGGGCCGGCGGTCGTTCCGGCGTTCACCCCCGACCCCGCCTTTCAGCCTAACGCTTGCGCGAACGGGAAGCCGTTTTCTTCCGGTGGCGTGGACCTGGTCGAACGCCGGCTGCGGATGGCGGAGACGATGCGAGCGTCAGTGGCGGTAGACCGGGACCTACCGTGGCATGTCGTGGCAACGGCGGAAGCGATGTACACGAAAAACCGGTCCGACTACCTCCTCGTCAACACGAATTTGCGCGGGCCGCAAGGCGTCGACCGGCACGGCCGCGTGATGTACGGCACCCTCGGCGAATTCGGTGCGCGCCCCGCCCTGGTGGTCGCGGACACACTTCCCGAAGTGATCGACCTGCGCAATCACTCCCGGAACTACTCGTGGTCGATCACCGGCCAGCTGACAAAGCGGTTCTCGAACCAGCTCGAGGCGCGCGGGTCCTACACGTACTCGGTCATGCGGGATGTCCAGTCGTTGACTGACAACCCGGCCGGGAACCCGGTGCTCCCGCACTGGGCGGGTTCCCGCGCGATCGCCGGGAGGCACGACAATCTGTCGCCGGGCATCTCGTCGTTCGACGTACCACACCGCGTCGTCGTCGCGGCGACGTACGCGGCGCCATGGAAGCAATGGCGGACGGACCTGTCGGTATCGTACATCGGCGAGTCGGGCGTGCGGTTCACGTATCTCGACTCATCGGCCACGCCGGGATTCGGCGACCTGAACGCGGACGGCACGAGCGCCAACGATCCCATCTACGTCCCGCGCAGCACGGCGGACACGGCCGAGATCCTCTTCGACACCAGGTCCGGCGATGTCACGCAGCAACAGGCGTCCTTCGAGCGGTTCATCGAAGGGTCGCCTTGTCTGCGGCGTCAACGCGGGCGGATCGTCGAGCGCAATAGCTGTGTCGCGCCGTGGGTGCATACGACGCAGCTCTCGCTCCGACAGGGGCTGCCACCGGTGTCCGGACACCGCGTAACGTTGCAGCTCGATGTGTTCAACGTGCTGAACCTGCTGAACTCGAGCTGGGGACTCGTGCACGTGCCGAACGTCAACGTGCTGCAGCATGTGAGGCAGACCGCGGGCGACCCCGTTGTGTCGCGATCGGTCTTCCGGTTCAACCCGGCGCTCAAGCGGTACAGCACGGCGAACACCGAGTCGAGCTATCAGCTCCAGCTCGCAGTTCGGTACGAGTTCTGATCAACGCCCCGCGCTGTCATCCCGAGCGACGGTGCGTCAGCGCCTCCGCACCTCGTCATCCCGAGCGAGGGATGACAACGGACGATCAATGGAGTCTGACCCCAGTGATCTGCTCGAGTCGTGCGAGCTCCGCACGAACGCTGTCGGTTTGGGGTCG
>Ga0075421_100001661_pt1 | contig 26263 bp, 18 predicted proteins | sample SoiMetdeltSBSDD5_FD_75292 | JGI IMG/M metagenome (GOLD analysis project Ga0075421, IMG submission 75292) | Bulk soil microbial communities from a Populus tree surrounding site in Tennessee, USA - Soil MetaG P. deltoides SBSDD5 | ecosystem: Environmental > Terrestrial > Soil > Tree plantation... | reverse complement strand
GTGTCCGGGTGCAGCTCGCCCAGCGCCTCGCGCTGCGCCTGCAGCGTGCCGCGCAACAGGTTCTCGGCGTCCTCGGCGCGGCCGAGGCGCCGGTACAGCAGCGCCAGGTCGGTGGCCGTGGCCAGCGTGTCCGGGTGACGGGCGCCGTGCACCTCCTCGAGGCGCGCGACCGAGGCCTCGAGGTGGCCGGCGGCCTCCTCGAAGCGCCCGATCTCCTTGAACAGGCGGCCGAGCATGCCGCGCAGGTGCGCCTCGTCCAGCGGGTTGCCGGGCGGCGCGGCGCGCGCGCGGTCGGCGGCGCGGTCGAGCACCTCGCGCACGGTCACGTCGCGGCCGCGCGCCATGGCCGGGTCGCCGCTGGCCAGCACGCCCAGCAGGAACTCCAGCAGGTTGCCGGCGCGCGCCGCCTGCCGCCGCGCCTCCTCGCGCGCCTCGCTGATGTCCTCGAGGTAGTCGAGCAGCGCCGCGGACAACTCGTCCGCGCTGCGGTAGCGGTCCTCGAGGCGCGCGGCCAGCGCGCGCTCGCAGATGGCGAGCAGCGTGGGCGGCGCGTCGGGCGCCAGCGTGCGTACGGGCGGCAGCGACTCGTTGCGCGCCCGCAGCAGGACGGCCAGCGGCAGCGGGTGCTCGCCCTCCGGCACCCAGGGCAGCCGGCCCGTCAACAGGTGGTACAGGATGGCGCCCAGCGACCAGATGTCGCTGCGCTCGTCCACGCGGTCGATCTCGCCGCGCGCCTGCTCGGGCGACATGTACACGGGCGTTCCCAGGATCTTGCCGTCCTGCGTGAACAGCCAGGTGTCCGGGGCGGAGACGCCGGGCGCCGGCGGCTCGGCCACCATCGCGTGCAGGTCGGCGGCGGACAGCAGCGCGAGCCCGTCCTCGGGCAGCGCCTCGCCGAAGCTCTCGGCGAAGGGCAGCACGCGCGCCAGGCCCCAGTCCATGAGATAGGTCTCGCCGAAGCGGCCGACCATGATGTTGGCCGGCTTGATGTCGCGGTGCAGCACGCCCTTGCTGTGCGCGTAGGCCACGGCCTCGGCCACGCGCGAGAGCACACCCACGGCGCGGTTCAGGGTCCAGCCCTGCTCGCCGCGCGCAACACGCTCGAGCACCGTGCGGAATGTGATGCCGTCGACCAGCTTCATCGTGAAGAACAGCCGGCCGCGCGCGTCCAGGCCCAGGTCGTGCACGGGAACGATGCCCGGGTGGTCGAGCCGGCCGGTCACGTAGGCCTCGGCCAGGAAGCGCGCTCGCGCCACGTCCTTGCCCTCGGTCCCGTCGGCCGTGAGCAGCTTCATGGCGACGTCGCGGCGCAGCGTCCGGTCGCGCGCCTGCAGGATGGTGCCCATGCCGCCCCGGTCGATCTGCCGGCCGGCCACGTAGCGGCGGGCGGGCGCCTCGTGCGAGAGGCCCTCCAGCAGCGCATCCATCGGCTGCGGCGCGGCCGCCTCCGCCGTCGGCGTGGGATCCAGCACGCGATGCAGCAGCGACCCGGGGTCGGCGGCCCCGAGGAGGCTCTCCAGCCCGTCCATCCGGCCGCTCAGCTCGCGCAGGTCGTCGGCCAGCGCCGGGTGCGCCGCCACCAAGGCGTCGAATCCCTCGGCGCGGGCCGTGCTGCCGCGCCGGAGGCACCAGTCGACCAGCAGGCGCTCGGCCTCCAGCCGCCGCGCACTCCCGCCGCCCGGCCGCCCCGGCAGTATCTGTCCAGATCGATCCAAGTGGTCGATTGCCCTGCCCGCCCCACTCCCGACGCCCCCACCTTACCTGTCGTGCCACCAGCGTCAGGTACCGGGAGCGGAATTTTTGAAATCGCCTGTCCGGTGGGGCATCGCGGCAGCGCTGGGGGTACGAGATGGCGATCCCACCCGCACCCCAGCCGGCGCCGCCCTCCGGGAAGGCCGACGCCGAGGCGCGCCGGGCGGCCCTGACCATCGCCGGCCTGTTCCTCGTGGCCGGCGCGGCCTGGCTCCTGCTGCCCGACGTGCTGTTTTCAGGCGGCCAGGGCGCCACCGGCGGGCCGCTGCACCTCCTACGTGAGGCCCTGTTCGTCGGCGTGTCGAGCGTGCTGCTCTACGTCGTGACGCGCCGTGCCCTCTCGCCGGCACTCGCCGCGGAGACCCCTCCCGACCTTCCTGTCCCGGCCCGCGAGACGCTCGCGGAGGCGGACGCCGCTCCGCGACTCGCGGCGGTGGGACGGCTGGCGGCCGGCATGGCGCACGACGTCAGCAACACGCTGGCCACGATCACGGGCTACGCCGAGCTCGCGCTGCGACGGATGTCGGACGTCGACCCGAGCCGCGCCGACGTGCTCGCCATCCGCCAGGCGGCCGAGCGCGGCATTGGCCTGCTGCGCAACGTGCTCTCCCTCGGCCGCTCGCCGCCAGCGCGCCCTCAGGTGGTGGACCTGAACGCCGTGCTGGTCGACCTCGCGCGCATGCTGCCGCAGCTGGCCGGCCCAGCCATCCGCGTGTCGGTCGAGACGGCGCCGCAACCGGCGCCGGTGCTCACCGACCTGACGCAGCTCGAGCAGGTGCTGCTCAACCTCGTGCTCAACGCGCGCGACGCCATGCCGCAAGGCGGGCGGCTCGTGCTGCGCACCCGCGTGCAGCCGGGACGGACGCACGCCGACGCGAGGGTGCAGCTGGACGTCATCGATACCGGCCACGGCATCGACACGGCCACGCGCGCGCGCATCTTCGAGCCCTTCTTCACGACCAAGGAACAGGGCACCGGCCTCGGGCTGGCCAGCGTGGCGCACGCGGTGAAGGCGCTCGGAGGCTCGATCGAGTGCGACAGCACGCCCGGCCAAGGGAGCACCTTCCGCGTCCGGCTGCCGCTGGTCGAGCAGCCGGAGACGCCGCCGCCGGTCGCGGCAGCCGCGCCCGCCGTGCCCGACCCGCCGGCCGTGCGCGCCACCGTGCTGGTGGTGGACGACGACGCCGCCCTGTGCGACGTGCTGGCGCGCATGCTGATCGAGGGCGGGCACGAGGCGCGCATCGCGCACGACGGGCGGCAGGCGCTGCTGGCCGCGATCTCCGGCCCGGCCGACGTGGTCCTGTGCGACATGCTCATGCCGGAGAAGGAGGGCATAGAGACCATCACCGAACTGCGCCGGCACCGGCCCGGCCTGCCGATCGTCGCCATGTCGGGCGCGCTGCGCGGCGACAGCTACATGGCCATGGCGCTCAAGCTCGGCGCCGTCGGCGCGCTGCGCAAGCCCTTCGACAGCCAGGCGCTGCTCGACGTCGTGGCCCACGCCCTCGTGACCCCGGTGCCGCCACTGGCCGCACCCCACCAGGAGACCGAGCGGGTCTGACCGGCTGGCCACCGGATTCCATCGGCATGGGGAATGCACATCGGGCGGCGACGGGCAGCCGGCGCCGGCCCGAAGGGCGGGGCGCCCGGCGGGAGGCTGGGTGCCCCGCCCACCTTTTCGATCCCGTCCGCGCCGCCGCTTAGGATGGCTCCAGGTCCGGACTCGCGGCCGGCCGTGGCCGGCGCCGGACGGGGGATCGGAGGCCGATGACCAGCCACGACATGCGGGTGGAGCCCGACGACGAGCCGGCCGCGCGGCTGGCGGCCGAGACGCTCGCGCGCCTGGCCGACGGCGAGACCGTGGACCTGCAGGCCGTCGCGGCCCGGCTGCCGGACGACGCCACGCGTCGCCGGTTCCTGCTATTGGTCGAGGACGCCCGCGCCGTCCAGCGCCTGCTGCCTCCCGCGCTGCGCCCGGGAACCCTGCTCGGCGGGCGCTACCGCCTCGTGCGCGAGATCGGCGCGGGCGGCATGGGCCGCGTGTTCGAGGCCGTGGACGCCCGGCTCGAGCGGCGCGTGGCGGTGAAGGTGCTGACGTCGCAGGGCGCGGCGAACTTCGACCCCGAGCGGCAGTTCCTCAACGAGGCCCTGCTCCTGGCCGGGCTGCAGCATCCCAACATCGTGGCCGTGCACGAGCTCGGCAACCACGCCGGCCAGCCCTTCCTCGTCATGGACCTGGTCGAGGGCACGCCGCTGCAGGAGGTGCTGGACCGCGCGCGGGCGGCGCTGCGCGAAAGCGGCGTGCCGAAGCCGCGGGACGGCGCCCTGCTCCTCGCCGCGATCGACCTTCCGCTGCCGCCGGGACGCCGCCCGCCTCCCGCGGGCCAGGACTGGTTCCGGGCCGGCGCGCGCGTGGTGCTGGAGGTGGCGCGCACGCTGGAGTCGGCGCACGGGCGCGGGATCATCCACCGCGACATCAAGCCCCACAACGTGCTCCTGCGAGGCGACGCCACGCCGGTGGTGCTCGACTTCGGCCTCGCCGGCACGCTCGACCGCGCCGGAGGCGGCCTGACGCGCGGGCTGTTCGGCACCGTGGCCTACCTCGCGCCCGAGCAGATCGACAGCGGCCGCATCGGCACGAACGCCCGCACCGACGTGTACCAGCTCGGCCTGCTGCTCTACGAGCTGCTGGTGCTGCAGCGCGCCTTCGGCGGCGACGAGATCTCCGCGCTCCTGGCGCGCATCGGACGCGGCGAGTTCCTGCGGCCGCGCGCCGCCGACCCCGGAGTGCCGGCGGAGATCGAGGCCGTGTGCCTGCGCGCCATGGAGCTGGATCCCGCGCGCCGCTACGCCAGCATGCGCGAGCTGCGCGAGGACCTGCAGCGCTGGGTCGAGGACGGTGCGCCGCCGCTGGCCGCGCGCGGCGGCACTCTCGCGTCGGGCCTGCGCATCGCGCGCTACGCCGCTCGCAGGCACCGGCTCGCGCTGGCGGTAACCGGCACGGCCGCGGCCGCGGCGCTGGCCTTCGTGCTGCTGCAGCCGGCGCCGCCCCCCGCGCCGGTCGACCTGCGGCCCTTCCGCGAGGCCGGCGGCATCGCGGAGCAGGCTCCCGATTTCACCAGCGTCCGGCCCGGCGACCGGCTGGGCATCACGCTGCGCAGTCGCGAGCCGCGCTACCTGTACGCGCTGTCCATCTTCGGTGCGAACGGCCCGCGCGAGTTCGCCGCGCCGATGGTCATCGACGTGGTGGGCCGCGACGACGAGGCGAGCCGCAGTCCCGACGGCTGGGGCACGCTGGTCGAGCCGGGCGAGGCGGTGGCCTGCACGCGGATCGACGAGGCCGCGGCCGACGGCCAGTACGAGGGCCTGCTCGTCTTCGCGAGCACGGAGAAGCAGACCAGGCTGGCGGACTGGATGAGCACGCTGCAGCTCGAGGCGCAGCTCTCCGGCACCGGGGCCGTGACGTGGGACCGCGCACGCGAGGCCTTCGAGCGCAAGCCCGGCGAGACGCGCGGGGGACCGGTGAAGCTGTCGGCCGCCGAGGACGCCGCCCTGGTGGAGGCGCTCACGTCCGCCGCGATCCTGGGCGACGCCTCGTGGGAGCTCGACGATCCGCGCCGCTGGGAGTTCAGCTTCCCCGTCCACCGTTGACAGCGGCGGCGCGCGCTCCGATCCTGCCTCGCATGGAGGCGCCCCCGCCGCCCGACGACCTCGGACTCACGCTGCAGCTCGTGCGGCGCGCGCAGGGCGGCGACCGCTCCGCGCTGCAGCCGCTCTTCGACCGCTACTACGAGCCCGTCCGGCGCATCGTGCGGCTGCGGCTGGGCAGCGCGCTGCGCAGCCGGCTCGACAGCGGCGACATCGTGCAGGAGACCTTCCTCTCGGCGCTGGCCGGCTTCGACCGCTTCGAGGTGCGCGACGAGGCCTCGCTGCTGCAATGGCTCGCCGTGCTGGCCGAGAACCGCATCCGCGACGCGGCCGACTTCCACGCGGCCGGCAAGCGCGACGCGGCGCGCGAGGTGCGGCTGTCCGTGCCGGGGCGCAGCGGCTCCATCGGCCTCGATCCGGCCGCCACGGGCCTGTCGCCCGCCGCCGGTGTCGCGCGCGACGAGCAGGTGCACGCGCTCGAGGAGGCGCTCGCCGGCCTGCCGGAGGCCGAGCGCGAGCTCGTGGTGCTGCGCGACTACGTGGGCATGTCCTGGGAGGAGGTGGCCGAGCGCACCGGGCGGCCCAGCGCCGCCGCCGCTCGCATGGCCCACGGCAAGGTGCTGCTCGCCCTCGGCGCGCGGCTGCGCGGCGGCGGCAAGGACGCCTGAGAGCGGCTCAGGCCTGCAGCCGTCCGGCGCGCAGCTCCTGTTCCGTGCGCACCAGCGCCGCCAGCGATTTGCCGTCCGGCAGCTCGCCGCGCTCGATCAGCGCCAGCGCCTCGGCCAGCGGCAGGCGCAGCACGTCCAGCACCTCGTCGTGCTGCAGCTCCTGCCGGCCGGCGGTCAGGCCCGTGGCCGCGAAGAGCCAGATGCGCTCGTTGGTGAATCCGGGCGTGGTCCAGATGGAGCCGAGCGGGTGCAGCGCGCCGGCGCGCAGACCCACCTCCTCCTCCACCTCGCGCCGCGCGCAGCCCTCGGGCGACTCGCCCGCGTCGAGCTTGCCGGCCGGCACCTCGAGGATGCTCCCGCCCGTCGCATAGCGGTACTGGCGCACGAGCGTCACCGTGTGGTCCGCGTGCAGCGGCACCACCGCGCTCGCGCCCGGGTGCTCGATGAACTCGAGGTCCACCTCGCGGCCGTTGGGCAGCGCGACGCGGTCCACGTTGACGCGCAGGAAGATGCCGCTGTAGGCGACGCGGCGGGAGAGGCGGCGGGGCTGCTGCATGCGGCGAGCGTAACGGATGACGGTCGGCGCGACACGCGCCGCCCCGATCTCTCGCGGCACGACCACCGCTTCATCCACTTCGGGCTGAGTGAGCGCTGGCGGCTGCTCGTTGTCGTCTACGAGCGAGGGGATCCTCTGCGCATCACCGGCGCGCGGCTCGCCACGCCGACGGAACGACACGACCATGAGGAAGGCCAGACGAATGAAGTCCGACGAGACGCGAGCCGAAGACGACTTCGAGGGCGAGGAGCGCGGCCGCCTCCAGAGGCGGTTCGGCCCCCGCGCGACGCTGGTCGCGCTGTGGCCAGAAGTCACGCGTGCCTTTGACGGCGCCGAGACGCCGCAGGAAGTCCTCGAGGCCGGAGCTGCCGTTCTGAGCCGCGCGCGTCGCCGGTCGGCAAGGGGCCGCGAGCGGGTGCACTGATCCCCCTCCGCCGAGGGGCGCAGCCCTACTCGCCGATCTCGCGCAGCTCCACGCGCCGGAATTCGATCGGCGCGCCCTCCGACTGCAGCGCGATCGAGCCCGGCAGCTCCTCGCACCAGCGCGCGCGGTTCTGCACCTGGCCGTTCACGTCGAGGGTCAGGTCGCCGTCGCGCAGCGTGATGCGGTAGGTGTTCCACTGGCCGAGCGGCTTCTCGCTGCTGAACAGCAGCTTGACGGTGCGGCGGCCCTCGGTGCGCGAGGGGTCGAGCTCCGCGCCGAAGTCGCGGATGTTCCAGATGTCGCCCGCATCGCCGCTGTTGAGCTGGGCCTCCAGCGACCGCGGCCACACGCCGTCGGGCGCCTGCACGCGCAGCAGCACGCCGCTGTTGCCGGGGTGGCCGGGGTCGGGGAAGCGCCATTCGACGGTCAGCTCGAAGCTCGTGAAGGCGCGCGCCGTGCGGATGTAGCCGATGGGCTGACCCTCGCAGTGCAGCACGGGCGTGCCGTCGGCCTCGCGAACCGACCAGGCAGAGTCGTCGGGCACGGGGATCCAGCCGTCGAGGTCGCGGCCGTTCCAGAGCGGCTGCGGTTGGCCGAGCGTCGGAGGCGCGTCCGGGTCGTGCTGCAGGAAGGCGCACAGGTCGGCGAGCTGCTGGGGCTGCAGCGTGCGCGCGATGTCGTCGGGCATGAGCGAGAGCCTGCTCGCGCGGCGCTCGACGACGTCGTCGGCGTCCACCACGTGGCGCGTGCCCGTGCCGTCCTTGAGCAGCAGCGTCCCGCCGTCGGCCATCAGCAGGCCGGCGAGCACGCGGCCGTCGCGCAGCGTGAGCGTCAGGCTCTGCAAGCCGGCGCCGATGGAGGCGCTGGGATTCAGGATGGCGTCGAGCAGCTCGGCGCGGCCGTATTTCGTGCGGATCTGCGACAGGTCCGGGCCCACGTCGCCGCCGCGGCCGCGGACCGCGTGGCACGCGCTGCAGCGTGCGGTGCCGAAGAAGAGCGCCTGCCCGCTGCGGCGGTCGCCCGACAGCGCGGCCAGGTCGGCGATCGGCGGCAGCGAGGGCGCCCCCGGACGCCGGAAGTGCTCGCTGGCGAGGGCGCGCACGCCGAGGTCCGGATTGCGGAAGAGGGCCTCACCGATCGTGTCGAGCAGCTCGTCACGCACGTCGGACGGCTGGAGCTCGGCCAGGTGGCCGACGGCGGCCTCGCGCAGCAGCAGCGCGCCGCCCTGGGCGTCCGCCGCGAGCTCCTCGGCGGCGGCGAGGCGGGCCTCGAAGTCGGCCGTCGCCGACCGGAGCGTCGACAGGAGCGCGCTGCGTCCGAGCGCCTCGCGGGCCTGCTCGGCCTCGCGCTCGACGGCGAGGTCGCCGTACACCAGGAACTCGACGCTTGTCGGCGCGCCGGGTTGCCGTGTGCCGCCGTCGTCGAGGGCTCCGATGGCGGTGAGGATGCCGAGTTCGCCCGGCTCCCTGCCGCGATCGAAGACGATCCAGCTCTCGGCGTGGGTGCCGATGCCCCGGGCCCAGTTGACGCCTTCCACGAGGAGCGGTCCCCCGGCGCAGTTCCTGCCGAGCTGCACGCTGCCCCACTCGGCCGACGCCGAGGTGAAGGCCGGTGGCTCGGCCGCGAGATCCCAGGTCTCGCCCGCGTCGCCCTGCAGGCTGTCCACGCGCGGCTCGATCCAGTCGGCCCAGTCGCACGAGTTGCCGTCGCCCGCCGCCGTGACGGCGAGCGCGAAGCGCCGGCTGCCCGTCAGGTTCACCCGGACCGGCACGCTCCCGCTCGTCAGCGGCCCGCTGCGCCAGAGGATCTGGTCGTCGGTCCACGCGCCGGAGCCGGCGAGGTGCTCCAGGAGACCGAAGTCGCGCCAGGCGTCGGCGTCGTTGTGCTCCACCCACCACGCCGCCAGGTCGCGCGTGTCCTCGGGCCCCGCGAGGGCCAGCGTGAGCACGGCCTCGCCCGCCTCGCGCGAGCTGCAGAAGCCGAGAGCCTCGAGGGACTGCACGCGCGCGGCGTGGTCGAGCGACGATCGCGCGCGGGCCAGGAAGGCTCCGACGAGCGCCTCCGGGTGCAGGCGCCAGGCGAGGGCGGCTTCCCCCTCCGTCCAGTCCTGCCACGCGACCTCGCGCCGGGCGGGCGGCGCGCCGGGTCCAGGAGGCGGCTCGACGTCCCTCCAGGGCCGCCAGGCCTCGCGGGCCATCTCGAAGGCGAGCGCGACGGCCTCGAGCCACGTGCGATCGAGCGCGGCCGCGGCTTCGCCGGCGTCGTCGGGCTGGAGCGACTTCCAGCGGTCCTCGAAGGCCGGCTTGGGCGGCTCGTCACGCAGCTGCAGCGCCCAGTCCCGCTGCGAGACGAGCTTGCCGCTGCGCCAGAAGGTGTTGACCGGCTCCCCGCGGATGGCTGCCTCGAGCTGGGCGACGCGCGCGCGAGCTTCCACCGGCTGGCCGGCGTCCGAGCGGGCCCGGCTCAGCAGCTCGAGAGGCGCGTCGGCGAGGCCCGCGAGGCGCATCCAGGCCTCGGCCCTCTCGGACTGCGCGGCGCTCGCCAGGCGGTCGATCCACGACGCGACCACGGATCCGGTCGGCACGGCACCGACCGGTTCCTCCACCGGCGGCCCCGCGATGCGCAGCAGACGCCCGTACGCCTCGCGATCACGGGCCTGGTGCCCGCCCACGCCGGGGTCGAACCAGTCCGCGACGATGACCGAGCCGTCGGGCGCCGTGCACACGTCGCTGGGCCGGAAAAGCCTCCAGGAGTCGTCGTCGTGAGCGGTCGGCCTGCTGACCAGCAGGCCCGTGAGCAGCTGGCCGTCCGGCGCGAGGCCGTTCACGGCGGGCGCGCCCTCCAGCGGGAGCAGCTCGAAGCCAGCGCCTTTCGGCACACGCTGCAGCACGTACACGCAGTTGCGGCCGGCATCCGCGCACAGCAGCGTCCCATGCAGCGGCTCGGGCAGCGCGTCGCCCTCGTAGATGCAGACGCCCGTCGGACCGCCGCTGCCGGTGAGGAGCGTGGTGGGCATGACGCCCGGATCGTCCTGGTGCCAGTGCGCGCGCTGGACTCCCTGTCCCGGCCGCCGGTCCGCCTCCCACGTGCGCGAGCCATCCGCCGAGAAGTAGCCGTAGTTGCCGCCTTCCATGACCCACGTCGCTCGGCAGCACTGGTTGCCGTCGTCGTCGTTGTCGAAGGTCCACATGTCGCCGAAGGCGTCGACCGCGACCTCGTACGGGTTGCGGAAGTTGTGGGCCATGACGGCGAGGCCCGTTCCGTCCGTGTTGCAGCGCAGGATGAGGCCGCCCACGTACACGTGACCGTCGTCGCTCACGAGGCCGGGCCGGTTGCCGGCGGGCGCGGGGCCGCCATCGTCGTAGATCGAGCCGCTCCGCAGGGTCCAGCCCGACGTGTCGGTCACGATGTGCGGCCCGGCGTTGCCCAGCGCCATGTACAGGCGGCCGTCGGGCCCGATGCTGAAGCTGTGCGCGCCGTGGTCGTGGTTCTTGCCACCGAAGCCGGTGAGGAAGACCTCCTTGCGGTCGGCGTGAAGGTCGCCGTCATCGTCGTAGTAGGCCCACACCGTCGGCGAGCAGGAGACCAGCACCTTGTCCGGCAGCCAGCAGATGCCGAGCGGCGAGACCAGGTCCTCGTCCTGCGCGAAGACCGTGCTCGTCTCGGCGACGCCGTCACCGTCGCGATCCTCGACCACCATCACGCGATCGCCCGCGTCGTGGTGCCGGCCGGGATTGCGGCCGTCCCACTGGCGGTAGTTCACGGCCTCGGTGACCCACACGCGGCCCTGCGGGTCGATATCGATCGCGGTGGGGTTGTAGAAGAGCGGCGACTCGGCCCAGAGCGAGACGGAGCAGCCCGCGGGGACGGAGAAGGACGCAGAGAGGTCGGTTTGGACTGTGGCTTGCGCTCCTGACCACGCTGCGAGCAGAAGCACGCTCGGTAATGCCTGAAGCCGTTGGTACACGGAACTCTCCCAGCCAGGCCGGCCGTGTTGCCGGTTTGCGTCGGGTCGATAGGATGCCGCGGCGGCCCCGGAGCGCGGAAGGGCCCGGACGAAAACCGGACCATCGTCCTCGAATCGCGTGCATGACATGCCTCGGTCACGCCGAGGCAGCCTTGGTGCGGTTGAATCGAGTCGGCATGGGCAGGAAGTTCGACGTCGTCATCGAGCGCGACCGGGACGGCTGGCTCGTCGGGCCCGTGCCGTGCCTGCCGGGCTGCTTCACCCAGGCCCGCACTCAGGATGAGCTCCTCGAGCGCATTCGCGAGGCAATCCAGGCCTGCCTGGCGGATGAGCCTGCCGACGAGGAACAACTCGACTTCGTGGGTCTGCAGCGAGTGCGTGTCCCGTGAAGCGCACCCTCGCAGCCCTGATTCTGGGTGCGGTTGCCGCCCACGCCAACGTGGGTTACTTCGCCGGCTCGGGCCAGGACATCGTCCTTGCAAGTACCGCCGAGGTGCAGATGGTCAGCGAGGACGTCACCATCATGGTGCGCCCAGAAGCCGCCGAGTACCTGTGCCGCTTCGAGCTGCGCAACCTCACGGATGAAGCGGTCGACGTCCAGGCGGGCTTCCCCCTGAACGGAGACTGGTTCGACGGCTTCTCCCACGAGTCGCGGTCGCTGGATGGCGAGCGGCAGAGCTGCGACCGCTCCGATTCCGAGATCATCGCCGATGAGTTCCGCTTCCTGGCTCGCGACGACGATGCTACGTACCACGTGCGCTACCTGCGCCATGACGTGCAGCAGAAGTACAAGCACCTGTTTCTCTGGACTATGCACTTCGCGCCGCACGAGACGCGCATGTTGCACGTGAGCTACGAAGTGCCTGCCTCCGAGACTCTTTGGTCCTCGCTGCGCGAGGACTGGGAGATCCTGACAGGGCAGGCGCAAGGAAAGCTTGGCGAAAACTCGTTCGGCTCGATGGACGACGCGATTCAGGATCGCATGTGGCTCTGGGGCAGCATGCTGCACTGGTACAGCTACGTCACGGCCACGGGCGCCTCCTGGGCAGGGGAGATCGAGCGGGCGGATTTCCACCTGCGCGCCGGGCTCGCCGACGATGCTCTCCGTGACCTCTTCCGGAACCAGGTCAGGGCTGCTGCGGAACTCCCGATGGAAGGGATGCCGCCGCCGCAGGACCCCGGTCCGCTGCTGACCTGGCTGTGCCTGGCGCCCGCAGGCTCGAAGGTACCGCTGGATGAGCGAGGACGAGAGTACGCCGAATCACGCGGCATCGACTGGAAGCCTCGTCCCATCCCCGATGCCTATGACTGGCACTTCGCGCCTTTCGCTCCCGGTCCCGAGATCGCGATCGGCTGGCTGACCACTTTTCTCCCCGCAACCGCTGCCGGGGTGCGAACGATGTGGCAACCGTCGAATCCGATGGGCCCAGGCTCACCCGCGAAGGAGCCTGGACTCCTCCGCGCCGCGCTGGCCGCCTGGCACGGCGTCGCACCACGGGACGACGCCGTGCGGGCCATGCTCGAGAAGATGATCTGGTACGCACCCGTCGCGGGACGCACCGAGGCCGACCTGCCGGATGACGTGAAGGCGCAGCTCGCCGTGATCGACGAGCTTACGCTCGCGGAGAAAAAGTAGCCGAGCTCGGCCGAGCCGGTCTACTCCGGCTCCACCGCCCTCACCGCATTGCTCAGCGCCACGCCATGCGGCGCCGCCGGGTCCACGATCGCGTACTGGAAGTACCAGTCCTCGCCGGGCGCATGGCTCGGCCATGCGGACCAGCCGATGGTCAGCGCGCCGGCGCCGTCCGTGAGCACGAAGAAGACCAGGATCGGCGGCACGGGCACGAGCGTGCCGCCCTTGAACGGCGCGGGCGCGCTGCCGGCCGAGATGAACAGCGCCGCGAGCGAGAGCGGCCGAGCGTGGAAGAGCCGCAGGTCGCCCGGCGTGCCGGGCAGGAGCGCGCCGGTGCCCACGAGGAGAGGCGCGCCCAGCGTGCCGGCCAGGCTCTCGCCGAGGTCGGTCCAGACGAACGCCGCGGACTGGTTGCGCGCCAGGCTGATCGAGCCCAGCGTGTAGAAGCTCGAGGCGTTGGCGACGAGGACGTCCGGCTTGGCGTCGCCGTCGAGGTCGGCGATGCGCAGGGCGCCGGGGAAGCGGCCCGCCGCGAAAAGCTGCGGCGGCAGCAGGCCGCCCGCGCCGTCGTTCGGCCGCACGTCGAAGGCGTCGTTTCCGATGCGCGCGCTGGCGACGTCCGGCCAGCCATCGCCATCCAGCTCCGCCAGGTCGAGCGTCCAACCCGATGCGCCGGGCAGACCGGCGTGAATGGCCGCGAGCAGCAGGGCACCGCCGCCTGAGCCGTGCAGCACCGTGACCGTGCCGTCGGCGTGGACCGTGGCCGCGTCGAGCAGGCCGTCGAGGTCGAGGTCGCCGAGCGCAACGTCCTGGCAGTCCGCCGCGGTGGGCACCTCCGCGCCCTTGCCGAAGCTGCCGGCGCCGTCGTTGAGCAGGACCGACACGTCGCCGCCGGAGAAGTTGGCCGTGACGGCGTCCGGATGGCCGTCGCCGTCGAGGTCACCCACGTCCAGCTTGAAGCTGAAGCCGCCGGTCGGGAACTCCGCCGGCGCGAGCAGCTGGCCCTCGCCGTCGCCGAGGTAGCGCACGAGGCGCGACGGATACGGCGGATCGAAGGGCGGGGCGAGCCCGACCTGCAGCGCGTCGAGGTCGCCGTCGCCGTCGAGGTCCGCCAGCTCGGCGTCGTAGCCACCCACGCCGCCGGGCACGGCGACCGCCGCCGCAAACCTGCCGCCGTCGTTGCGCAGCGTCGCGAGCGAGAAGCTGCCGGTGGCGACGACGTCGGGATCACCGTCTCCGTCGAGGTCGCCGGCGCGCGCGTCGGTGGTCTTGAAGACGGCCGGGTACACGGTCGTGACGACGGGTGGCAGCAGGCCGCCGGTGCCGTCCGCGAGCAGCAGGGACACGCTGCTCGTGTCGTTGTTCGCGCAGAGCACGTCGGGCAGCTCGTCACCGTCGAAGTCGGCGATGGCCAGCGAGCCGGGCAGCTCCACCGGCACGCGCTCGGCCTCCGTGAAACCGCCCGCGCCGTCGCCGACGAGGACCGCGACGGCGCGCGGCGTCGGATGCCAGGACACGGCGTCCGCGAGGCCGTCGCCCGTGGCGTCGGTGGCCAGCACGCTCTCGGGCGAGGAGGCGGTGTCGAAGACCTCTGCCGGCAGATAGCCGCCCGCACCGTCGGAGAGGAGCAGCGCGATCTGCGCGACGCCGCTGCCGCCGCCGGCCAGCAGGTCGAGCGAGCCGTCGCCGTCGAACTCGCCCGCGTCGACGTCCTGCGAGGCCACGGGCATGGGCAGCATCAGGGCCGGCCCGAGCGCCCCCGCCCCGTTGCCGTGCAGCAGCGCGAGGTAGCCGGGCACGCCGGACTGGGCGCCGCAGCCGGCCGCCACGTCCAGGTGGCCGTCGCCGTCGAGGTCGCGCACGAGCAGGTGGTACGGCGGCGCGCTCACGGCCTGCGCGACCGGCGCGCCGAAGCCGCCCGCGCCGTCGCCCGAGGCCACCGAGACGAAGTGGTCGCTGGTCAACTGGCCCTGCGTCGCGATGACCGCATCCAGGTGGCCGTCGGCATCCACGTCGGCCAGCTCGAGGCGCCAGGGCTTCTGCGCGGCCGGCAGCGCGTGCGAGGCGGTGGCCAGGAAGCCGCCCGTGCCATCCGCGAGGTTCACCTGCAGCATGGCCCCGTCGGTGCCGGTGACGATGTCCTGCAAGCCGTCGCCGTTCACGTCGCCGGTGGCGACGCAGCGCAGCGTCCCGCCGACGAAGTACTCGACCGGCGGCAGGAGCACGCCGCCGCCCGTGCCGCGCAGCACGGCCACGCGCTGGCCCTGGGCCATGCAGGCCACGACGTCCGGCCACGGATCCGTCTCCAGGAGGCCGACGGTCAGGTCCTTGGGCTCGTGCAGCAGGGCGTAGTCGGCGCCGGGCGAGAAGCCGCCGCCCGGCAGCGCGAGCAGGGTCGAGACCGTGTTCTCGAACTCGACCATCTGCAGCAGCACCACGTCGAGGCGGCCATCGAGGTCGAGGTCGGCGGCCCGGTCGGAGGCGCCGCCGGAACCCGACGTGAGCCAGGCGGGCACGGGGAAGAGCGGCTCGAGCTGCGCTGTCGCCGGCGCGGTGCCCAGCAGGAGGGCGACGAGGCAAGTCCTCGGTGCGGATCGCATGGATCTCCTGCGCTTGCACTCCGCCCGGCCGCCGCGGGAACATCCTAGCCCGTTTTCCTCGCGACCATCGGATGCGGCCGCGCTCCCGCGGATCCTGCACGAAGGCTGACCCGCGCCGGTCGCGCCCCGTGAATCGATGATGAAGATTCGAGGTGGACAGCCGCCCACCCGGTCCGGTTCAATCCGCCGCGCATGAGCTGGTTCCTGCCCAAGGAAGAGTCCTTCTTCGAGTACTTCGAGCGCGCGGCGCGCAACGCGCACGAGGGCTCGTGCGAGCTGGTCGAGTTCCTCGAGAAGCACGACAACCTGCTCGAGCGCGCCAAGCGCATCAAGGACATCGAGCACGCGGGCGACCGCATCACGCACGAGGCGCTCGACCGGATGAACCGCACGTTCATCACGCCCATCGACCGCGAGGACATGCACGAGCTCATCGTGCGGCTGGACGACATCATCGACCTGGTCGACACGGCCGTGAACCGCATGGTGGCCTACAAGGTGGGCAGGCCGCCGCAGGCCGCCATCGAGCTGGCGCGCTGCCTCAAGCACGCGACGCAGCTCATCGTGGAGGCCATGCCGCTGCTGCGCGACATGAAGAACGCCCGGGCGCTGACCGAGAAGACCATCGCCATCCAGACCCAGGAGAACGACGCCGACCGCGCCATGCACGTCGGCCTGGCGGAGCTGTTCGAGTCCACCACCGACGCGCGCGACATCATCAAGTGGAAGGACATCCTCGAGGAGATCGAGTCCTCCACCGACCGCTGCGAGGACGTGGCCAACGCGCTCGACTCGATCGTGCTGAAGAACGCCTGAGCGCGGCATGTCCATCGAGCTGCTCGTCGTCCTCGGGCTGATCCTGGGCGCGGAGTTCGTCAACGGCTGGACCGACGCGCCCAATGCCATCGCCACCGTGGTGGGCACGCGCAGCCTCTCGCCGCGGCAGGCCATCGTGATGGCCACGGCGTTCAACCTGCTGGGCGTCTTCTCGGGCACGGCCGTGGCCGCCACCATCGGCAAGGGCATCATCGACGCCTCGGCCGTCGACCTCACCACGCTGGCCGGCGCCATGGTGGGCATCATCCTGTGGTCCACGCTGGCGGCGCGCTGGGGCCTGCCCACCTCGGAGAGCCACGCGCTGGTGGCGGGCCTCGCCGGCGGCGGCGTCGCGGCGGCGGGACCGGGCGTGCTGGTGTGGGCCGGCTGGCAGAAGGTGCTCCTGGGCCTGTTCTTCTCCACCTTCCTCGGCTTCGGCGCGGCCTTCCTCGTGATGGCCCTCGTGTACCGCCTCTCGCGCCGCTCGATCCCGGACCAGGTGCGCGGCCGCTACCGCGGGCTGCAGATCCTGTCCTCGGCCTTCATGGCCTTCTCGCACGGCAGCAACGACGGCCAGAAATTCATGGGCGCCTTCGCGCTGGCGCTGGTGCTGGGCGGCCAGCTGCCGGAGTTCGCGGTGCCCACGTGGGTCATCTTCCTGTGCGGCGGCACGATGGCCCTCGGCACCTCCGTCGGCGGCTGGAAGATCATGAAGACCCTGGGCATGCGCCTCACGCACCTCAAGACGCACCAGGGCTTCGCCGCCGAGATGGCCGCCGCCTCCACCATCGAGCTGGCCAGCCGCCTCGGCATCCCGCTCTCCACCACGCACACCATCTCCACCTCGATCATGGGCGTCGGCGCGGTCCGCGGCCTGAACGCCGTGCGCTGGGGCGTCACCGCACGCATCGTGGGCGCCTGGCTGCTCACTTTCCCGATCTGCGCGGCCGTGGCCTACGGCACGGTGATGATCGCGAAATGGGTCACGGGCTGAGGGGCGACGCTCGGCCGCCCCGCGGGAGCGGCGCCGGGACATGGTCCTGGATCGATCCGAGGCGGACCCTGCGTCCGCGCCCCTCGACGCCAGCGGCGCCGCGAGGCATGCTCGCAGGATCGCTTCCCCCGGGCGAGCCCCTCGTTGGACGATCCGTTCGAGCAGACCATCGATCTCGTGCACCGCGCGCAGGGCGGTGACGCGCCGGCGCTCGAGGCGCTCTTCGCGCGCTACTACGAGCGCGTGCGGCGCATGGTGCGGCTGCGGCTGGGGCCGGCGCTGAGGAAGCGGCTCGACTCGGGCGACATCCTGCAGGAGACCTTCCTCGAGGCGCTGCGCACCTTCAACCGCTTCGAGATGCGCGACCAGGGCTCGTTCATCAACTGGCTCGCGCGGCTGGCGGAGAACCGCATCCGCGACGCGGCCGACTATCACCAGGCCGCCAAGCGCGCCGCGGAGCGCGAGGTGCCGCTGCCGCAGGGCGACCGTACGGGCACGGTGGACCAGGGCCTCAAGGCAGGCGGCCTCCTGCCGTCTGAGACCGCGGACGACGCCGAGCAGATCGTGCGGCTGGAGGCGGCGCTCGAGCAGCTCGAGCCCGCCGACCGCGAGCTGATCCTGCTCCGCGACTACGCCGGCGCGGCCTGGGATGCCGTGGCGCGCCTCACCGACCGACCCAGCCCCGACGCGGCGCGCGTCGCGCACCGGCAGGCGGTCACGCGGCTGGCCAGGCTCATGGGCGGAGCCTGAGCAGGATCGCGCGCCGCGCGTGATGTACGCGTGGACAGCGGCGGCCTGCGATCGTGCCCCGGCCACCGATTGACACGCCGAAAGCCCGCCGGGCTCCCGTGATCGTCCGCTCGATTTCGGCAATGGCGTGCTGAGCGGGGTTCGAGTAGATTCCTTGGATTCATCGACGACGAGATCCGGCGCCGTGGCACCGATGCGCTCGGACTTGCGCGGATGCGAGGCTTGATGCCATCCCTTCGGATTGCGACCCATGTAGCAGCCATGTGGCTGTTCACCGCTTTCAAGGCGGCATCGCAGGACACGTTCCTGGCGGACGTCGGCATCGACGGTGCGCAGGCGGACAAGGAAGCCTCAAGTGTCGCCGTCTCAGCGGACGGCCGCTGGATTGCCTTCCAATCCAGTGCGTTGAATCTCGTGCCCGGAACCACGAATCCAGGTCACATCTTCGTGAAGGACACGCTCACCGGTGCCATCGACATCGGCTCGCGCTCGAGCAGCGGCGCGAAGGGCAATGCGCCATCATCGAACCCTTTCCTCTCTGCGGACGGTCGCTACGTCGTCTTCGAGAGCATGGCGACCAACCTGGTGCCAGGCGACTTCAACGTGGCGAAGGACATCTTCCTGCGCGACCTCGTGCTCGGGACGACACAGCGGGTCAGCGTGGCCCAGGATGGCTCGGAGTCCGACAGGAACTCCGATGAGCCCACCGTATCGGACGACGGCCGCTTCGTGACCTTCTTCACGGATGCGACGCTCGGCTTCGCCAACGACACCAATGGCACGTACGACGTTTTCGTGCGCGACACGGGACTGGGCACGACGCGCCAGGTCAGTCTCACGCCGGCGGGCGTCACCGGATCTTCGTCGTCGCAGTCGGCCATGGTCTCGGGTGATGGAGGCTTCGTGGCCTTCGAGAGCCTATCGAAGGACATTCTGCCCGGACAGGCCTTCAACCAGCGGCAGATCTACCGGCGGGACCTGGGCACGGATGCAACCGAGCGGGTTTCGGTCGACTCGGCCGGCATCCTGGCCAATGCCACCAGCGAGGAGCCAGGCATCTCGAGTGACGGTCGATTCGTGGCCTTCGTCAGCCTGGCCACCAACCTTGCTGCGGGTGACCTGCTCTTCCAGAACGACGTCTTCGTGCGCGACATGGCGCTGGGTATCACGGAACGGATCAGCAGCACGCCCACCGGCGCCGAGCCCAGTGGGGAATGCCTGCTGGATCCCTCCTCCGGCAGGTCCATCTCTCGGGATGGACGCCACGTCGTCTACAGCAGTGGAGCGACGAACATCCTTCCGGAGCTTTCCACTTCGAAGTCGCGCATCTTCGTGAAAGACAGGACTACGGGCATCACGAGCTTCCGCAGCACGACGTGGAAGGGAACGACCTCGGAGAACAACTGCTTCAATGGCGTAGTCTCGGACGACGCGACGCGAGTCGCCTTCACCTCGTCCGGCACGGACCTCGTGCCCATCGACAACAACGGCGCGATCGACGTCTTCGTGCACGCGATCGACTTCACGTCGTGGATTGATCTCGGCGGTGCCTTGCCTGGTTCGCAGGGGCCGCCCGTCCTCACGGGCGCCGGGCCCCTCGTGCCGGGCACCTCAGGTGCCCTCCTGCTTGGCCAGGTGCCTGCAACGTCCGCAGGGCTGCTGCTCGTTGCCCTCACGACCCAGCCGACTCCCTTCAAGGGCGGCAACCTCCTCGCCGTGCCACCCGCCTCGATCTGGCCGCTCGTCGCCGATGGCGCTGGTGCCGTTCAATGGACGTTTGTCTGGCCGCCCGGGTTCCCCTCCGGTCTTCCGTTCTATCTCCAGGCGATCTTCCCGGACGCCGGTGCGATCCACGGGGTCTCGATCTCGAATGCCCTGCAAGGGACACAGCCATGAGGCGCAAGCAGTTCCGGATCGCCGGCCTGGTTCTCGCGCTGCTTGCGGAGACCAGCTCGAGCCAGTCGTGGATCGCCACGTCATTCGGCGTGCCGGACGAGCAGGTCGGCGCGGAGCCGGCCATCGTTGGCGACATCGACGGCGACGGCCTCCCAGAAGTAGCGACGAACGGCGTGGTGGGCAGCGTGGGAAAGGTAAAGGTCTTCCGAGGATTCGACTTGTCGCTGCTCTACGAGCTCACTGGGGCAGACTTCACCTTCGGTCTGGCCATTGCGGGCCTCGGTGACATCGACGGAGATGGAGCGTCGGACCTGGCCATCGGCGCTCCCGATCAACCACCGGGATCCTCGAGCCCCGGCGAGGTGACGATCCATTCCGGCACCACGGGCGCGGTGCTGAGGACACTCACAGGTCTGACCACCTCCTCGAAACTGGGCGTCGAATTGGCCGCCGGCCCCGATCTCGACGGCGACGGCTTCGGGGACCTGATCGTCGGGGACAAGTCGTCGACGTGGATCTACTCGACGGCGACGTGGAACATCCTGCTGACCCTGCCTTCACCCGGCGTGCTCTGCGTGCCCGGCGACGTCGACCTCGATGGCCTGCCCGACATCGCGACCGGCGTCACGAACCTCGTGCAGGTCTTTTCCACGTCGAGCGGCCGCGTGCTCCTCTACTCGCAGAAGCCGAGCGCGCAAGACTACGGCTTCGCACTCGCGCCGATGGGCGACGTCGACGGCGACGGCATTCCGGAGCTCGTTGTGGGCGCCCATTCGGACAGCACGCTGAAGCCCTTCGGCGGATCGGCCCACGTCATCTCCGCCTTCACCGGCGAGACGATGGTGGTCGCCTATGGCAACCAGGAGCAGTCGTGGTTCGGACGCGCGGTCTGTGGCGTCGGTGACGTGGACGGCGATAGCCTCGTCGACTTCGCCGTCGGCGCCGAAAACCAGACCGCGACAGGGTGGACGGGCGACTGGGGCGTGGTACAAATCCGCTCGTCCGCGAACGGCGACCTGGTGACGCGCTTCGAGGGCCAGAATGCCGTCGCCAACTTCGGTTCGGTCCTGGCCGGGCCGGCCGACGTGAACGGTGACGGATTCCTCGACTTGTGCACGAGCTCGACGCAGGACAAGACAGCGGGCTCGAGCTCGGGAAGCCTGGCCGTTCTCTCCACGAGATTCCGGGTGAGCCAGTTTTCGCCGCCAGAGGTCCTGCATGCGTCACCCGGCGTCGTCGAGATGCACGGCGGCGGCTTCGACCCGGCACTGCCCATCTCGATCACGGTCGAGGGCGTGCCCGCGGTGAATCCGACCTGGGTTTCCCCGGAGCTCGTGACCTTCGTTCCGCCGGCGGCGGCGCAGGACGTCGTGGCCGACGTGATCTTCGAGCAGGACGGCCTTTCGGTCATCTGCCAGGACGCGCTGCACTACATCGGGCCGGAGATCCTCGACATCTATCCGCCCGTCGGTTCGCTGGCGGGAGGCGACGTGCTGCACATCCTCGGGAAGAACTTCGCGACGGACGGCTCGGCCGCGGTGAAGATCTACGCGGGAACCGCGACGATCCAGCAGGCGTCGGAGGGCGAGATTGTCGCGGTCACGCCACCCTACACTCCCGGCTCGCCCTTCAACCTCCAAGTCTTGGGTTCGACTGGCATCGCGACGTCCCAGGCGTTCAAGGCAGATGATGACGACTACGGGACGCCGAATCGCGGCAACATCGCGGGCGGCTCGACGTGCCTCCTCGTAGGCTTGCAAGCCAACCACACGGGTACGGGCGCCAAGGTGTTCATGGGAGTCGGCGGTGCCGAGGCGCAGGTCATCGCTGTGACACCGAGCACCATGACGATCCAGACGCCGCCTCTTGCCGAGGCCAACGGAGCCTCGTACTCCGCCTTCATCTCCGACCCGATCAAGGGCAACGAGAGCATCGGACTCTCGTTCATGTATACGCCCTATCTCAAGGCAAGCTTTGTGGGCCAGAAGCTCGGCGGCGGTTCCATCACGCTCCAAGTCATCCCTGACCCGGCCGCGTCGACGCCGCAGCTGCTGAGCATGTGGATCGGCTCTCCCAGCGCCTCGCCGACAAGCCTCGTGTTTCCGAACTATTCCGGCGTGCTGCACGAGCCCCCGTGGCTGTTCCTCACGCTACTCGCGCCACTTCCCCAGCCGGTGCCCGTCCTCGATGTCGAGGTTCCTATCTACGATCCTCTGCTGGCGGGTCTGGTACTGAGGTTCCAGGCGCACGTCACGGGTGAGGGACTCGCCAAGGGCAGCTTTACGAATGCGGCCACGGTGACCCTCCCCTGATGGAGCACGAACGAAAAGGGGGCCGGAGGCGCCTCGACGGGCGCCTTCCGGCCAAGGCTCGCCGCAGGGTCATCCCGTCTCCGTGACGCCCACTCCGCCGGTACGGTTCGGATCCGGGGAATTGTGCCCATGCCACGCCTCACGACTTATCTTCTCCTGACACTGCCGCTCCTAGCGGGCCACGCCGCGGCCGGCGAGCCCGCGTCGACGCCCGGCCGGAACCTGCTGCTCAACGGCGACTTCGAGGACGGCGGCGACGCGCTCCCCGACGGCTGGCAGCGCAGCTGGTTCCCGTCCGACCCGGCCGCGCCGCTGCTCACGCGCGACGGCGCCGCCGCGCGCGAGGGCCGGGCCGGTGCCGGCCTGCAGCCGCGCCAGGCGGAGCGCTGGGAATCCCTGACGCAACGCGTGGACGGCGCGCCGCGCGGCGCCACGCTGGCGCGGCTCGCGGGCTGGGTGCGCGTGGATGCCTCGGGCGACGGAGCGGCGCGCGCCAGCCTCTCGCTCACGTTTCCCGGCTCGGGCCCGCGCGCCCCGCCGCTCGTGTACCGCAGCCGCGAGTTGCCGGGCCCGTGCGACTGGACGCTGCTGGAGCTCGAGGTGCCCGTGCCGCCCGGCGCGACGTCCTGGACCGTCGGCTGCGCCGTGCGCGGCGGCGCGCGGGCGAGCTTCGACGAGCTCGTGCTCACGTCCTCGACGGCACACACCGACCTGGTCGGCGTGACGCTGGCCTTGGCGCGCGGCTCGTACATCATCGAGGGCGTCAAGGGCCCGTGCGAGAACCCGTGGATCGAGTTCTCGGTGCCGATTCCGCTCGGCGGGCAGTCGCCGATGGCGCTGCGCGTGGTGTCCGACCCGCCGGACGCGGTGACGGCCCTGCACGTGCTCACCGACCGCGAGAACCATCCGCTGCGCGTGGACACGCAGGCCGTGCGGCTGGGCGACCTCGTGCACCTCACGGCCGAGACCTTCGTGCTGCTGCGCGACCGCCCAGCCGGCGATCCGGGCAGTGCGCGCATACCTCAGGCCCGCGAGATCGACGAGCCGCTGCGCACGTACCTCCTGCCCGCTCCGGGCCTCGCCCCCGGGGAGCCCGAGGTGCTTGCCGCCGCGCGCCGCCTCGGGCGCGATGACCTCGACCAGCTCTTCACCGACCTGCGGTCCTTCCTCGAGTACAAGCTGGCGCACAGCGGCGACGGCCTGGACCACGCGCTCGGCGACTCGCAGACGGGCATGGCCGCCGGCGCGCTGTGGGCCAACACGGCGGCCTCGATGCTCATGGCCAGCGGCCTTCCCACGCGGCTGCTCGCCTGCACCGGCGTCGACGGCGCGCTGCAGGAGCACTACGTGCTGGAGGCCTGGACCGGGAAGCTGGGCTGGCTGCGGCTGGACGCCGACGGCAGCCAGCCCTGGAGCGACCAGCGCAACATCGTGCTGCGCGTGATCTACCCCGACGCGCCGCGCACGCAGCAGAACGTGCCCACCTTCCTGCGCTCGCACCCGGGCGTCTTCGGCGGGCCGGACATGAACCCGTTCACGCTGTTCTGGCAGTCGGCCGAGACGCTGGGCCACTTCGCCGTCACCCTGGCCGACCTGGCCGCGATCGAGGCGGCGTCGCGCGCGGGCATGGACGGGCTGACGCAGCAGCCGGCGAAGGGGGCGCAGGCGCGGTTCGTGGCGCCGGGTGCGGTTGCGGAGGGCGGCGAGGCGGAGCGCGTGCTGGCCGAGATCGAGGCGCGGCTGGGACGCTGAGGGGCCGGACGCGGATCACGTCCGGGCCCGGCGTGCAACCGAAACCGCCTCCCGCGTGCCGGACGCCGCGCGGGCGCCACGCCGGTCGCGCTTGACCTCGCACCGATCCTGGGCGAGTTCGTACCATGCGGCGTCCGGCACCGGCCCCCGATTGCGGCCCCGCCCGGACGCGTGGAGATCCCGATGCTCAACCAGCTCAAGTCCATCTTCCTGCTCGGCGTGCTCACGGCGCTGCTCGTGGGCCTCGGTGGCCTGCTGGCCCCCAAGGCGCTGCCGATCTTCCTGGTCGTGGCGCTGCTCATGAACCTGGGCGCCTGGTTCTTCAGCGACAAGATGGTGCTGGCCATGAGCCGCGCCCGGCCGGTGGCCGAGGGCCAGCTCCCCCACGTGCGGCGCATCGTCGAGCAGCTCGCGGCCAACGCCAACATACCCACGCCGCGGCTCTACGTCATCGCCTCCCCGCAGCCCAACGCCTTCGCCACGGGCAGGAACCCGGCGCACGGCGTGGTGTGCGTCACCGAGGGCATCCTGCAGCTGCTCGACGAGCGCGAGCTCAAAGGCGTGCTGGCGCACGAGCTGTCGCACATCAGGAACCGCGACGTGCTGGTGGCCAGCATCGCGGCGGCCATCGCCTTGGCCATCACCTACCTCTCGCACATCGGCCTGTTCTTCGGCGGCGGCCGCGACCGCGAGGGTGGCGGCGCCGCGGCGCTGCTCATGGCCATCCTCGCGCCCATCGGGGCCATGCTGATCCAGCTGGGCATCTCGCGCTCGCGCGAGTACCTGGCCGACGAGACCGGCGCCAACCTGTGCGGCGACCCGCTCGCGCTGGCCTCCGCGCTGCAGAAGATGCAGGCCATCAGCCAGCGCGCGCCCATGCAGGTGGAGCCGGCCACGGCCAGCCTCTTCATCGTGAACCCCTTCGGCGCGGGCAAGAGCATGCTGGCCCTGTTCAGCACGCACCCGCCGATCGAGGAGCGCATCCGGCGGCTGCAAGCCATGGCAGGGCGCTGAGGCGCGCCGTGGACATCGACATCCGGGCGCACGCGCTGCGGCTCTCGGCCGCGAACCGCGAGCACGTGGTGCACCGCGTGGGCCTGGCGCTGGACCGCTTCGAGAGCAAGCTGCGCGTGGTGACGGTCGTGGTCGAGGACCTCAACGGCCCGAAGCACGGCACCGACAAGCGCTGCCGCATCCGCGCGCGCGGCGACCGTGGGCTCGCGGCCCTGGCGCAGGCCACGGACATCAGCATCGAGGCCGCCGTCGACCGGGCCGCCGACGCCATCGGCCGCAACGTGGCCAAGGCCGTGGGCCGCCGGCGCGACTTCGCCGGGCGCGACCGCACGTCGCTGGCGGGCGAGAAGCGCCGGCGCTGAGGCCGCCGCGGGCTCAGGCCATGGCCGCGGTGGCGCGCCGGCGGGCTTCGGTCATCTCGTCCGGCGCCGCCACGCTCATGCCCAGGTCGCGCAGGAGCCCGTTGCCCACGCCGTAGACCCAGCCGTGCACGGCCAGCGGCTGGCCGCGCGCCCAGGCGTCACGCGCCGCCGTCGTGGCGCACACGTTGGCCACCTGCTCCACCACGTTCAGCTCGCACAGCCGCGCCTGCTGCCGCGCCGGGTCGCGCAGCGACGTGAGCGTCGCCGCGTGCCGGTCCTTGACGGTGCGGATGTGGGCCAGCCAGCCGTCCACGAGCCCGAGCCGCTGGTCCTCGAGGGCGGCGCGCACGCCGCTGCAGCCGTAGTGGCCGCAGACGATCACGTGCTGCACGCGCAGCACGTCCACCGCGAACTGCAGCACGGCGTTGCCGTTCAGGTCGCCGGGCGCGAGCACGTTGCCCACGTTGCGGTGCACGAAGACCTCGCCCGGCTGGAGGCCCGCGATCTGGTTGGCCGGCACGCGGCTGTCGCTGCAGCCGATCCACAGGTACTCCGGCGCCTGCTGGTGCTCGAGCCGCTCGAAGAAGCGCGGGTCGGCGGTGCGCATGCGCAGGGCCCAGGACCGGTTGTTGTCGAGGAGCTTCTGCAGGCTGCGCATCGCCGGCGCAGGATAGCGACCCGGGGGAGTGAATGCGCTGCCAGCCCCGTCAGCGCCAGTCGCCGTCCAGCACGAAGGCGCCCCACGTGAGCGGCCGCGCATCGCCGCCGAAGCGCTCGCGGTTGCGCTGGATGATCTCGAGCTGCGCCGCCCGAAGCGCCCGATGCGTGCCCAGCTTCTCCCGCCACAGGCCGCGGTAGAACAACCCCATGAGATCCGCCGTCTCCTGGTCGGGCACCGACCAGAGCGAGGAGATGACGGTCCTCGCCCCGGCGGTCAGGAAGGCCCTCCGCAGTCCGATCAGGCCCTCGCCGGACCGGGGGCGACCGAGTCCCGTGTCGCAGGCCGAGAGGACCACGAGATCCACGGCGGAGAGGTCGAGCCAGCCCACCTCTTCGGCGGTCAGGTAGCCGTCGTCGCGAGTCGCCTCGAGGGCCGCGTTCGCGCCGGCGCACACGAGT
>Ga0075421_100001659_pt1 | contig 26277 bp, 29 predicted proteins | sample SoiMetdeltSBSDD5_FD_75292 | JGI IMG/M metagenome (GOLD analysis project Ga0075421, IMG submission 75292) | Bulk soil microbial communities from a Populus tree surrounding site in Tennessee, USA - Soil MetaG P. deltoides SBSDD5 | ecosystem: Environmental > Terrestrial > Soil > Tree plantation... | reverse complement strand
GTGCGAGGTGGAGACGGGATTTGAACCCGTGTACACGGCTTTGCAGGCCGTTGCCTCGCCTCTCGGCCACTCCACCGTGGTGCGCCTTTCGGCCTCCGAGCGGATGACGAGACTCGAACTCGCGACCCTCACCTTGGCAAGGTGATGCGCTACCAACTGCGCTACATCCGCATAGCCGAGCACCGGAGCGCCCGACAGCAGAGAACTTTAGCTGAGACCACCCCGGGGCGGCAAACCGGGGCGGCACTGGAGTGTTATGAGGGGGTGCGGGAGAGGCCGGAGCAGGAGGCGGCTCGGGCGAGGCGTTGCTGGGCGGATGCGAGCTCGGAGCCGGTGACCGGCTTGGCCTGGCCTGTGCTGCTAATCACGCCTGGGGTGAACACCCGGTTTGTCGCCTTCCAAGCGCCGGAGCCTGAAACGGTAACCGTCAAAAGGCCCGTATCTGTGCTTTTGGAGGGGCCATACCAGAGGAAGTTCCCCAAACCGTAGTGAACGTATGTGGAGCCGAGGAAACCGTCGCCCTGCGGCATGTGGGCGTGGGTGCCGACGACGATCTGCGCGCCGGCCTCGGCCAAAGCCTTCGCGGCGCTCTTCTGGTCGCCGTTGGGACAATACGATCCCTCGGTGCCCCAGTGAAGGTAGACGATGACGAGGTCGGCGAGGCTGCGCGCCTTCTTCACCGCCGCCACCGACAGCTCCATGTTGAACGCCATCGCTATCCCGGGACGGGTCGAGGTCGGCTTCCATTGTTCGGCGAGCTCATGGACCTGGGACAGCGCGACGACGCCGAGTTTGACACCCTTCACGCTGGTCACATAGGGCTCATAGGCCTCAACCACGTTCCGCCCGGCCCCGACGACCGGCATGTTCGCGGACTTCGCCGAGTCAAGGGTGTCGAGCAAACCGGTCTGACCGTAGTCGAGCGTGTGGTTGTTGGCGATCGAGACGAGATCGATCCCGGCGGCTTGTATCGCGGCGTACGCGCTCACGGGCGCCCGGAAGTGGTACGTCTTCGGCTGCGGCTCCCCACGCCCGGTCACAGCCGACTCGAGGTTGACCATCGCGAAGTCGGCTGCGCGCAGCTGCTCCGCGAAAGGCCCGAACGCGGTCTGCGGATTGTTGAGCAATGGAAGCGTGCGCCCGGTGAAGTGAACGTCCCCACCGAAGGCGAGCGTCAAGGACGACACGGCCCCAGGCGAAGGCGACGGGGAAGGGGACATCGACCGGGACGGCGAAGGCAGGGAAGGTGGGTAAAGCGTGGGCCTGGACGGGCTACAGCTCGCCACGAGGGCCAACGCGCAGGCCAGGACCAACACTCGGGGGGCGTTCACAGGCCGAGGGTAACCCGGTGGCACCACGCGGACGGTAACGGTTAAAGTAGCTGGAGCATGCGGATGTAGCGCAGTTGGTAGCGCATCACCTTGCCAAGGTGAGGGTCGCGAGTTCGAGTCTCGTCATCCGCTCTTCAGGTTCCATGGATCGAGCGCGGGCCGATCACCTCCGCGCCAAGATCCGTCACGCGCTCGCGTAGTTCCCGGTCGGCCGTGACCACGACCCGTCTGCGATCCGGCTCGGCGGCCACCAGCTCCACGATGGCATCGTCTCCGGAACCGCGGGCGGCGTGAACGGGTACCCCCGCAATGGACTCGATCCCCTTGGCGGCACCCTCCACCACCAGGACCACGTCATAGTCTTCTGCTTGGGGCGCAAGGGAATCGCGGAGCCTGGCGGCCGCCGCGCGGCGGTCGCGCCACCAGCCATCGGGCACGGACCCCATGACGTTGGCGGCGTCGACGATCATCAGTGGTTTCACAACACAAGCTTCATCCCCACATGGCTCGCCTCGAAGCCAAGCGACCCATAAAACCTGTGCGCGTCGACCCTCGAAGCGTCGCTCGTGAGCTGGATGACGCTGCAGCCGGCGGCGCGCGCCTCGTCGATGGCCCACAGCATGAGCTGCCGCCCGAGGCCAAGCCCGCGCTGATCTCCGCGCACCCGCACCGCCTCGACCAGGGCACGCCTGCTGCCGCGCCGGCTCATCCCGGGAATGAAGGTGAGCTGCATGGTGGCCACGGCCTCCCCGGCCCGCTCGGCGACGACCAGCATCTGGTGCGGGTCTGAAGAGATTTCTTCAAACGCCCTGTGGTACCCAGTAAAGCCTGCATCGGTTTCGCGCGTGGCCCCAAGCGGATCGTCCGCGAGCATCGCCACGATCGCCGGAATGTCAGCGCGCCTCGCCGGGCGGATCTCAAGATCACTCACGATTGTCAGACTAGCAGTGCAGTATGACAGGCATGCCAGGCATGACCGACCAGCCGCTGGAGCGCCTGAGGGCGCTTTGCCTTGCCCTGCCAGAGGTTTCCGAGCGCGTCAGCCACGGCGAGCCGGCCTGGTTCGTCCGCGGCAAGAAGCAGTTCGTCACGCTCGCCGACCACCATCACGACGACCGCCTCGCCTTCTGGTGCGCCGCCCCGCTGGGCGCGCAGGAGGCGCTTGTCGGCTCCGACCCGGAGCACTATTTCCGCCCGCCCTACGTTGGGCATCGCGGCTGGCTCGGGGTCTATCTGGACGTCAAGGTCGACTGGGACGAGATCGGGGAGATTGTCGTGGAGGCCTACAGGGCAGTTGCGCCAACGAAACTCGCTGCATTGCTGGAGCAACCTACGCTGGGATCATGAGTCGCACCTGGGCGGCCGCCATCGCGGCCATCTCCACCGCCCTCCTGTCCACCTTCGTCATACCGGCCGTCGCCTGGGCCGAGGAGTCGGGCGTCGCCGAGGAGCTGCGCCGCCGGCCGCGCGTCGGCTTCTTCGGTGTCGCCAGCCTGCTGTGCTGCGTCGTGGTCGTGGCCGCCGCCGTCGTCGCCGTGCTCCTGATCAGCCGCCGCAGACGCTGACAGGAGCGCGCTCAGCTCCCGGCGGGGACTGCGGCGCGCACCCGTACGAGCACGTGCTCCACGAGCGTGATGAGCACGTTCTTGACCGAGACTCGGTCGCGGGCGTCGCACAGCAGCACGGGCACGTGACCGTCCAGATCCAGGGCCTCGCGCACCTGCACCTCGGTGTAGGACTGCTCCGAGTCGAAGCAGTTGACCGCCACCACGAACGGCGTGCCGCGCTGCTCGAAATAATCGATGGCGGCGAACGAGTCCGCCAGGCGGCGAGTGTCCGCGATCACGACGGCCCCGAGCGCTCCGGTGGCCAACTCGTCCCAGAGGAACCAAAAACGGTTCTGGCCCGGGGTACCAAATAGATATAGCACCAACGATGGACTTATCGTGATCCGGCCGAAGTCCATCGCCACCGTCGTCGTCAGCTTGTCCTGTACGCCGGTGGTGTCGTCGGTCTCCATGCCCGCCGTGGTGAGCACTTCCTCCGTGCGTAAGGGACTTATCTCGCTCACCGCGCCGACCATGGTGGTCTTGCCGGCGCCGAAGCCGCCGGCAATCAGGATTTTGAGCGCCTGTGGTGGCGCGGCGTCAGAGCGCACGGAGTCCATGGATAACCGCCTGCAATGTGTCGATGTCTGGTAGGTCGTGTGTCGGGGGTGGGTCGTAGCGGGCGATCATGCCCTCGGAGAGCAGGTCGCACAGCAACACCCGCACCACGCCCAGGGGGAGGTCGACGCGGGCCGCCACCTCGGCGACCGGCCGGGGCTCCTGAGTCAGGGCGAGGATCGCTTGGTGTTCGGGGCTGGGAGTTTCGGCGGCGAGGCTGGAGATCGCCACCACGTGCGTGATCAGATCCAGGTCTGCCGTTTTCGGCTCGACCCGGCCGCCCGTCACCATGTACGGGCGCACGACGGGTCCGGCCTCGTGATCCCACCAGGCTGGTCCGTCGTCGGGCAGCTGTTCGGCCCGGTCAGCGGCCATCTGTCCCCGGCCTGGAAGGCGTGGCCAGATGCGTGCCGACCCGGGTCGCCAGCATGGTCATCTCGTAGGCGAGCACCCCGAGGTCGCAGTCGGGCGCGGCCAGCACGGCCAGGCACGAACCCTGGCCCGCGGTGCTAACGAGCAGGAACGCCTCCTCCATCTCGACGATGGTCTGGCGCACCGCACCGCCCCGGAAGCGCTGCCCCGCACCCCTCGCGAGGCTGGAGAACCCGGCCGCGACGGCGGCGAGGTGCTCGGCGTCGTCGCGCGGCAGGCCCGCCGAAGCGGCGGTGAGCATGCCGTCGACGGAGAGCACCACAGCGCACCGCGCCTGCGGCACCCGGGTGAGCAGCTCGTCAAGGAGCCAGTCGATCGCGTGTCGCGTCATCGTCGGTCCCACTAGGGGCGCTCCCTTCCTCGGTCGCTTTTGGCTTTGGCTCGGGGTCGGTGTTGGAGGCCTTGGCGTGCGCCCGGCCCAGCAGGGATCCGGACTGGAACGCCGCCATGCGTGAGCGCACCTCGTCGGCGCTGCGCTGGAGCTGTTCAGGTGCCGACTGCGCCGCCAGATTGACGGTGATCGCGTTGTCGCCGCCCACAAGGTTAGCGGTCGTGTCCGGCTCGGCTTTCTCGGGTGCCTCCGGAATGGCGCGGCGCACCCGCCGCGGCAGACCGTCCACAATGGACGCGGTGGTGGCGTTCGCCCTGTCCTCGGCGAAGGACTGCGCCATGATCTCCTTTTTGGCCGGTGCCGCCAGCGACTGGGTCACCTCCTCGCCCGGCTCGGCGATGACCAGGTCGGCCGGGAGGAGCACGACCGCGGTGACGCCGCCGTATGGCGACGTGCGCAGCCGCACGGTGATGCCCTGGCGGGCGGCGAGCCTGGAGACGACCAGCAGGCCCAGGCGGGCGCTGTGCGCGGGGTCGAACAGGGGCGGGTCGGCCAGGCGCAGGTTGGCCTCGGCCAGCTCCTGCGGGCTCATGCCCAGCCCGCGGTCCTCGACCTGCAGGGCCAGCCCGTTGCCGACCACCTCGGCGTGCACCCGCACCTGCGTGTGCGGCGGGGCGAACGAGGTGGCATTTTCAAGAAGCTCGGCGAGCAGGTGAATGAGGTCGCCCACGGCTCGCCCGGCGACGCGCACCTCGGGCAGGCGGTCGAGGCTGACCCGGACGTAATCCTCGATCTCGGAAGTCGCCCCGCGCACCACGTCGACGATGGGGACCGGGTGCCGCCAGCCGCGCCCGGGAGCCGAGCCCGCCAGGATCACCAGAGCCTCGGCGTGGCGGCGCATGCGCGTGGCCATGTGGTCGAGCTTGAACAGGTCCTCCAGCTCCTGCGGGGTGGTGGTGCGCCGCTCCATCCGGTCCAGCAGCGTCAGCTGCCGGTGCAGCAGGGCCTGGGAGCGGCGGGCGATGTTCAGGAAGACCTCGCTGATGCCGCGGCGCAGGGTCGCCTCGTCGATCGCGGCGCGCACCGCCGTACGCTGCACGGCCTCGAAGGCATGGCCGACCTGGCCGACCTCATCGGTGCCGACCGCGACCAGGGGCACGCTGAGCGCCGGGTCGGCGGCGGTGCCCGCACCCGGCTGGCGCAACGCGGCGATGGCGCGGGGCAGCTGCTCGTTGGCGACGCTGAGGGCCGACACGCGCAGGCGCTCGAGACGGCGCACGACCGAGCGCCCCGTGCGCAGGGCGAGCATCAGCGCAAGCGCCGCGCCCAGCAGGCCGGCTAGGCCGGCCACGAGCGGGCGGGATAACGCCGCGAGTCCCACCTGGTTGGCCAGGCTCAGTGCGCTGGCGGCCGCGTCGTCCTCGGTCCGGTCGAGCTGGTTGAGCACGGAGTCGGCGCTCGCCCGCCAGATCCCTGGATCGATCGGCACCCTTTCCCCGGTCAGCTTGCCAAGCGACTCCTCCATCGCATAGAGGGTAGTGTATGCATCGCCGGCGATGATGGATTGGTAGCTCGCCTTGTGCTCCGGCGTCAGCCGGGCCATCGCCTCGTCCTGCTGCTGGCGCCGGGCGCCGATCGCCATCAGCACCCGGCTGCGCTCCGCCGCGGTGATCTTCTGGTCGGAGATGGCGGCGGTGACGACGGCGTCCTCGCGGGCCAGAAGCTCGCGGGCGCGGCTCATGCCGAACAGGGCGTTGGCGACGTGGGCGAGGTGCGCGTCGGAGACATATGTCAAAGGGGCGAACATGACATAGGCGGCGTCGATGATGTCGTTGTAGCGCGTGACCGTCGCGGAGGCTTCGGTCTTCGCGCCGTCGAAGTCGGCCCGGATCTGCGGTAGACCGTCCATATTGGAGATAAACGCGTCGACGGTGGCGACGTGCCCCGCGGGCAGCTCCTCGCGGCCGTTGTCCTCGGCGAAACGAGCCTTGAACTGCCGGTAGCTCTCGTCGGTCTTGAGCCGCTGCTCCTTGAGGTCGGGCGCGCCCGTTTTGCCGCTGCCCGACATGCGGCGCTCCTTTTGCAGCTCCACCATGAGGACTTCGCCGAAACTGGTGACCGCGTGGTCATACTTGTTGGTTTCCAACAGGTTCAGGGCGGGTCCGACGGTCGCGGCGACACCGAAGACGGCCAATCCAGTGATGGCGATGAGCGGCACCACTGCCAACGTCATAATCTTGGCGCGGATGCTCCAGCCACGACTTCTCACACTGACCACGTCCAAGGGTACGATGCGCCGCGCCGCAGGTCACTCCCCCCGAGCGAACAAGGTCGCGGATGGTTCTCTTGACAATGCCTCCGGCGGAAGAACCTAACTGTTTCGCCAGCACTTGTCCACTCTGTGGGTACCCCCTGACAATGCTTGACAAGCCAAGAAGCCCTGGTCCACATTGAGCCGTGCTTGACACTGGAAGCCTTGTCGCGATCGCGTCAGCGGCCCTGTCCATCCTTGCCGCGGTCGTCTCCGGCTTTATGGCGCAACGGTCGAGCCGGCTCGAGCACCGGCTGCAAGTTGAGCGGCACAGGGAGAGCAAGGCCGAGCAGACCGAGGAGATCATCAGCAGGTACCGGGAACCGCTGCTCCTGGCGGCCAACAGCCTACAGAGCAGGTTCCACAACGCCGTCGGCGGCGACTACCTGCACCGGTTCCTCCATTGTGGAGACCCCGACGAGGAGCGTTATGCGCGCGATTTCACCGTCTACGCGGTCGCCGAATACCTTTGCTGGGTCGAGATAATCCGTCGCGAGCTGCGGTTTCTTGATCTGGGCAGCGAGGATCGGACACAGGTGTTCAACCGGCACCTGGAGGGCGTGTCCTCTATTTTTCTGGACATACACCAGCATTTGCAGCCGCAGTTCCGGCTGTTCCGCGGGCAGCAGCGGGCGATCGGCGAGCTGATGATGGTCCATACTCCCGGCGGCAATACCGACTGCATGACCTTTCCCGCGTTCGTCTCCAAATTGGACAATGATCCGGAGTTCGCGCTGTGGTTCAAGCGGTTGCGCCATGACGTCGATGCGTTCCTGACGCAGGACTGGAACGGCAACATCCGGCAGGTCCATGTCCAATGGGCGCTGATCGATCTGATCGACTTCCTTGACCCGGACCGGATCCGGCTGACGCAGAGCAGGGCAAAGTTGGTGGAGACGGCCCAGGCCAACCTGATCAGCGCGATCCCGCGATAACGGCGGCGAAAAACCTGGATCCGGCCGCGCTGACCTGGGGAGGTTGACGGGCGCGACCGGATCAGTTAGATCACATCGCCTAAACGAGCGTTGGTCAAGTCATCCGGAAGGATCGGGCGTGTGAGGCTAATGGGTGGTTATATAGCGCCATGCGTCGACGCCCAGACTGAACTTGAGCGTCAGAAACGCGACTGTCGCAACGAAGACCAGACCCGCGAGCCCGATCAGGATCCGGACAGGCAACGGCTGGCGCCCCGCCCAGCGGGTCCACGACCGCACCTTTTCGCGCGTGAAGCGAAGCAGATGCCGGGCCCAGACAAACTCGATCGCCCAGATCGTCAGGCCCAGGATAACGATGAGCCAGCCCGGCCCGGGAAGCGGGATCAACACGATCCCGCTCGCCACGACGAGACCACCCAGAGCCGCAATTAAGATCTTCACGGTCAGGTCGCCGACGGGGTTTGCCCGCACCGCCAAATAGGTAAGGCGTAAGCGATCCCGAAGCTTCGATCTCGCAGATCGATCTGCCGGATCCTGGTCCATCGACACCTCGCCTTTCAGATCGCCCGTCACCTAAAACAGTCACCGGGCGTTACCGGAGTGTGTCGAACGGGGACTCGACGCACCGTACCAACCAAGAGACACGGCCAAAACGGGCATTCTACCTCTAGCACATGCGTTGAACTGGTCGTTTTCTGCGAACTTCCCACGTGAGGGTGAGATCGACGCATGGCGGAGCGTAAAGGGGAGGGTCACCGTGAGTATGGGAGGGACGGAGCGGGTGGGTTCCGTCGCACAGCCGGGGGGAGTACGTCCATGAGTGCCATCCGTCCCACGACCGTTGAGGTCGAGACGTCATTACGCCTCGTCGCGCCAGACGCGACATCGCTGCCGGTGCGGGCCAGCCTGAGGTACGACCCGGCGGACCCGTACGCGGTCCACGTCCTGTTCCACGCTGAGTCCGCCGGGGGCGAGGCGGTCAGCTGGTCGTTCGCCCGCGAGCTGCTCGTGACCGGCCTCGACGAGCCGGCCGGGATCGGCGACGTGAGAGTCTGGCCCTGGGCAACCCCGCGCGGAGACTTCGTCGCGCTCGCCCTCTCCTCGCCGGACGGCAACGCCCTGTTCGAGGTACCGCGCAGCGTGCTCGTCCGGTTCCTCCGGCGCACGTATGTCGTCGTGCCACGGGGGCGCGAGACAGATCACCTGGACGTGGACACCGCCGTCAACCGCCTCCTCGCCGGGCGGTAGCCGCACACGTTGATCGCCTGCAGCGTGATAGAGTCTGGATCCGTTGCGGGCGATTGGCGCAGCGGGAGCGCGCTTCCTTCACACGGAAGAGGTCACTGGTTCGATCCCAGTATCGCCCACCATCTATATGACGAGCACAAAGGCCGGTCCTTGGAGATCAAGAACCGGCTTTCGTGATCTTAAGGCTAGATCATGAGTTGCGTATGAGTGATCACTTAGCTCCCGGGCCCACGCGGGCCTTCGCCCGCCGACCGAAACCTATGCACAGAACCAAATCCTGAAGCCTCCTGCGCCACAGCAGCATCCACGAAGCCTTCGGCATACCCCTCCCGCTTGGCCATGAACTCGACGATCCGCCCGACCGTGGCCTCCAGCGCCGTGATCCGCTCCTCATGACTGGACACGATCCCAGCGAGCTTGGCGACGCCCTCCACGGAAGCCTGGATCATACGGAGGAACCCGCCGAAGATCAGAATGACTCCGATAGCGCACGTTGGGATCATGACGAAGACGTAGCTCTGGGCCAGGGCTCCCTGCCGTATCCACCAAATCGTGGTCGCGATGGTGAGAACTGCAAAGACTCCAATTCCTGCACCGAAAAGATATTTCGGCTTCACCTTTGTTCACGCCTCCCCCGCCAGCGCGACACAGGCTCGCCCGCATCTGACATGGTCCATATACTCGATGTAGTCAATGTAGATATGATAGGCATCGCCGCGGCCCGCGCAAGCGCGGAGGACAGCACCCAAGGGAATGCGCATCTATCCATGGCGACGGCGGCGCTTCCCGCGACCGGCCGCCCAGCACATGAGCGCAGCGACAGCGAGCTTGAACCCGGCATGGCTGCTTGGCCGCCCCTCTTTGCCAACGGGTCCCACCCAGGCGGCGGACCACCTCCGCGAAGAGACTCTCAATGCCTTCGCCACGCTCATCTGGCGCTCGCAGGTCGGCTTGTACGCGACTTCGGCCCCTCCTGCCCAGCCCAGCAGCGAACGTGCGCGGGCAGGATTATTGCCATTACGGCGAACGGCGTCACGTTGGCCCCGCAGCGCTCAGCCGTCACCGGACCAAAATAAGACGTGTCGCGGAAGCCGATCGTGAACGTGGTCTCTTTGGTGTCTTTGCGCAGGTTGAGCCGGCCGGTCTGGTAGACGACCTGGTACCGGCTGGGCCCTGGATCGGCCAGCGTGTAGGCGATCGGTGCGGCGGGCAGCTTCGGGTAGGTCACCGCGGGTGGGGCGGGTGCCGGTGTGCCGCCGCAGCTGGCTGCGGTCAGGACGGTCGCGGTGATCGCGGCGCCCAGGGCCGTGATCGTGCGGTGCCACAGCACCGGCCCAGGTCTGGTGGAGGGCTCCGTCTGTTTACGTGCAGGCGTCACTGTCTAATCCCCCGCATCTCGTTCCGGTGTGGAACGTTGTGAGACACAGGCCGGTGACCCCTTCTCGAACGGCCTGCCTCCCGTTGACCAAGATACCGGCACCGCGACATCGCCAAACGGGCAAATCGCCAGCGCTTGACAAACGACCGTCCTAAGTGGCCCCCGGCGCATAGCGCCCCAAAACTGTCAGTACACACGTAAATCGTTGATAAGTCGCGGCACCGCGGTGCTTCACATTGTCGAGTTCCGCCGTCTGCACCGCATCGTGCCAACTGCGTAGTGTGTCGATGTGCGTCTACGCAGTTTTCGGTACATACCCCGGGCGGGCTCTGTAGCCGTTCACCCAAATCCGTACGGCCCAGCGGAACAGGTCGACCCAAGGCACATCACCCGGCCAAGTGCGGCAACAGCTTTGGGCGGTTGGCATCAGATATCGGCGGATTGTTGTGATCTTCGGCTGGCGCGATTCTACGCTGCTCCTGTCGACGGGCTCCGGATCGGGTTATCGGCGGAGAAGAACGGGGTTGCGGAACCTGGCGAGCCAGTTCGTTCGGGTGAGCAGTAAAGAGACGGTGATGATGAAGGTTGCCGACGTGGCGTTGCGACGTCCTGACTAGACCATGCGGGCAGGTCATCTTCCCCTCGTGAGGATGGACAACCTGCGCCCGCACATCGCGGCGGGAGACCTACCGGGCGCCCCACCTGCAGGAAGAGCATACACGCGGCACTAGACTGTCCAATAAGGACAACTCGGGCCTGTTTGGCTCCCCCCAATTTCCCCGCTTGACTTTGGGTTATAGAGCACTCACGATATGTGAGGCAGCATTCCGGCCACATCGGACGGACTACACTCTCAGACGCATGGCGTGTGATATTTGGATATAACGGCATGACGGCTTTCGGTTGTGGCTAGCGCGAGGAGCGGTTGTGCAGGGCGTTTCTCTTTGGGAGAGCTTGAGGCCTCAGTTGGCGCATTTGTGCGAGGTCGTCGATTTGGATCCGGTCACTCCCGTGGACCTGTTGCGGGACCTGCTCGGTCCCCACGGTTCGCGTCTCTTGTCCGAGCCACCTGTGTGGCCGTCCAATGTGGCAGATGATCATACTCCAGTGGAGTTTTCGCTTGCCTACAGCAAGGGAGAGCCTCCCGCACTGCGGATTTTGGCTGAGGCGCTGGGTTCACCACCAAGAGTGCAAACAAACATGTCCGCCGCGTACGGCTTCATCGATGCCCAGACCGATCGGCTGGGCCTGTCGACAGCCCGGCTCGACTCGGTGCGCGACCTGTTCACCGCCGAGCATCCACATGGGACGTTCGCGCTATGGTGTTCGCTGGTGTTCCGCAGCGGCCGAGCGCCTGAGGTCAAGGTCTACTTCAACCCGGAGGTCAAGGGAGTCGAACGAGCCCGCGACCTCGTGGAGGAAGCGCTCCATCGCCTCAGGATGGGCACGTCATACCGGACGATGCTCAAGCAAGCCGTCCGTCCGGGCGAGTTGGGCCACGGTGATCGGCTGGCCTTCTTCGCGCTGGACCTGCACGACGGACCGCAGGCCCGCGTCAAGCTCTACCTGACCCATCACCACGCCGAGGTACGGGACGTGATCCGGGCGGCGAGCATCGTCGACGGCGTTGACCCGACAGAGCTCGCCGAGTTTTGTGTGGCGGCCGCGGGGACCCGCCGCTTCGACGGCCGACCGCTCGTGGGCAGCTACACGCTCACCGAGGGGGCTGACACGCCCGTGGGGTACAGCATCTACGTGCCGATCCGCGGTTACGTCAACGATGACCGGGAGGCCCGGGTCCGGGTGGTGGCGTTGCTTACCCGATACGGATTCGACAGCGCGCTCTTCGATGAGGCCGTCAGGGCGGTGACGCGGCGGCCGCTTCGCGACGGCGTCGGGATGATCGCGCACGTCTCACTGCGGCTGGGCCCACCGCGACCGGGTGTGACCGTCTACCTGTCCGCCGAGGCGTACCAGGTGAACCCACCGCGTTCACTACAGATCCCCGCGGCTCGCCCCGCCGCGCGCGTCGCGGCCGCCACCTGCTGACATTAAGGAGCGAGTTGTGCCCTCGGATACGCGCAAGATGCCGCCGCCGTACCGGATCAAAGTCGTCGAACCGATCCCCTTCCTCAGCCCCGAGGAACGCCAGCAGGCCCTCGCAGAGGCCGGCTACAACCCGTTCAACCTGCGCGCGGACCAGATCACCATCGACCTGCTGTCCGACTCGGGTACCGGTGCCACCTCGGCTGCACAGGAAGCCGCCGCCGCGCTGGGCGACGAGTCTTACGCGGGCGCACGATCGTGGTTCCGGTTCCGCGACGAGGTCCGCGACCTCACGGGGTATCCACACATCCTGCCGGTTCACCAGGGCCGCGCCGGCGAGCGCATCCTGTTCACCAGCCTGCTCAAGCCGGGCCAGATCTGCATCAGCAACACCCACTTCGATACCACCCACGCCAACGTCGAGCTGGCCGGTGCGCAGGCGCGGGATCTCCCGTGCCCCGAGGCCGCCGATCTCGACAGCGCCGAACCGTTCAAGGGCAACATCGACCTTGAGGCATTGGAACGCATCCTGACCGGGCCCGACGGACACCGGATCGGGCTGGTCCTCATGACGATCACCAACAACGGCCTCGGTGCACAACCGGTATCCATGGCAAATCTTGCGGCTGCCAGACAACTCTGCCGGCGTCACCGCGTGCCGTTCTTTCTTGATGCAGCACGCTTCGCCGAGAACGCCTGGCTGGTCGGTCAGCGGGAACCCGCCTACCGGGACTGGACACCGCGACAGATCGCCAGTCGCGCATTCCAGCTCGCCGACGGATGCCTGGTGAGCCTCAAGAAGGACGGACTGACGGCCATCGGCGGATTCATCGGTCTGCGCGACGCCGACCTGCATGCGGCGTGCGAAGCGAACCTGATCGCCACCGAAGGGTTCTCCACCTACGGTGGGCTGGCCGGCCACGACCTCGAACGGCTTGCTCAAGGGCTACGGGAGGTCGTCGACCCCGCGTACCTGCAGACCCGTGCCGAATCGACCGCCCGGCTGGCCCGGATGATTAACGACGCCGGCGTCGACACCGTCCAGCCGCCAGGCATCCACGCCCTGTACCTCAACGCGGGCAGGCTGCTGTCCCACCTGCCCCCGCACGAGTTCCCCGGGCACTCGCTGGGGTGCCAGCTGTACCTCGACGGCGGCATCCGCTGCGCCGAGTTGGGGTCGCTCTACCTGGGCGCCATGGATGACCAGCACCAACTGGTGACCCCAGCACCCTTCGAACTCGTGCGCCTCGCGATCCCGCGCCGGGTCTACACCGACGCACATCTCGAGTACGTGGCCGCGGTCCTCGCGCGCATCGCCAAGGAACCGGGGCGGGCTCGCGGATACCGGATCCTTTCTGCGCCGCCTCTATTGCGTCCCTTCAAGGTCAGGCTGGAACCGGTGTAACGCAGGCCGGACGCGCAACCACGCGCTGGGGCCCGGGGCGGCATGCGTTGACCCGACAAGCGCGACATGGCGTAGCGGACAGGCCCCGGTCAAGCGCGAGCTTGGTGGACGATCGATCCCGCGCGTCGCACCAAAGGAGCGCAATGTCGGGGACCGCACACCTACAGCCGCAGGTCGGGCTGGGAAGTTGCCCAGGCCGCGAGTGCGGTCCTCTTGTGCACGCCGAGCTTCTGCATGATGTTGCGGACGTGCACATTGACCGTGCCGGGGCTGCACCGGAGCTGGGCTGCGATCTGGCCGCTGGTCAACCCTTCCGCTACTAAGGCTGCGATCTCCCGCTCTCGGTAGGTGAGGCCGATACTGGTGGACGCGGATGGTTTGCGGCGTGTTGGCTCCCTGAGAGCCACCCGTACCGCCTGAGCGCGGCCTCGGGAGCCGGCGTCCATCGCCGCCGCAGCGGCGACATCATCGAGGATCGCGGTGATACGCGTGTAGGCGGAGGCGTTTAGGTCGGCGAGCGGCCGGAGCCCGGAGAGGGTGACGCCGAGCTGCTGCTGGCGGGCGCGGCTTGCGCCGAGAAGCCATGCGGCATGGGCGGCCTCGTCGCGCGGGTTGTCAGCGTGGGCGGCACCAGCCGCGATGATCCATGCACAAAGCTCGAGACCCCATGTGGCTCCCCAGTTGTCGTCCATGTCGCGTTGCAGCCGCAGGCCTTGGCTGACGAGGTCGGTAGCCCGGTCGTAAGCACGACTGCGGAGCGCTGCGAGCGCGGCTACCCATAGCGCCCAGCTGATGGCCCACGGCGCCCGCGACTCCCGCGCCTGGTGGAGGTATTCGTCGCTGGCATTGACGGCCTTGGCTGGGTCGGCAACGAACGTGGTCGCCATGGCCCACATCATGGTGGCCATGTGCTTGTCGCCGGCGGTGCTTGGATCGGTGAATGATGTCCGGGCGGCGTCGAGCAGGCTGATGGCCTGGGGGCTGCCGCGCCCCAACGCTTCGCTGCCGCCCTCGGCGAACAGGATTGGCGGACTGGGGGCGATGTCCCATTCGCGATGCAGCGCGCGGGCGTTGCTCAGGAGATTCTGGGCGGTGTCGTGCAGGCCTTGTGTGGTGGCTACCCATGCTGCGGAGGCCATGGTTGCGGCGAGGTCGGCCGCGTCCGCGGCGGTGCTCAGCGGCTCGGCACGTGATGCGTCGATGACGCGCCGCAGCTGCTGGCGGGCCAGGTCGAGGAAGCCGAAGAAGAATGGGCTGCGGACACGCACCAGGTCGCGGCAGATGGCGCGGGCGGTCGGCAGGTCACGGCGGGCGATGCACTCGTCGACGGCAGCCAGGATGTCTGGCAGGTCACGGTGCACGGTGGCCATGATCTCTAGCTCGCTGGGCCCGAGCCAGCCTGCGGCTGCGTTGGCGACCAGCTCGCGGTAGAAGTCGCGGTGTCGGTCGCTCAACCACTGGGTGTCGCCACGGGCGGCGAGCTGACGCGCTCCGTAGTCGCGCAGTGTATCCAGCAGGTGGTAGCGGACCGGGCTGGTGGTGTGATCGGCGGTAAGGACGCTCTTGGCGACCAGGCCGGTGACCAGGTCCACGACAGTGGCCGGGTCGATGCCGTCACCGCCGCAGACGGCCTCTAATGCGGGTAAGGCTGGCGCGCGGGCGAACACGGAGGCGCGTGCCCACAGCAGGCGTTCGGTCTCGGTGCACAGCTCGTGGCTCAAGTCGACGACTCGCTGCATGGTGGAGTGCCGATGGTCAGCGGCAACGTCGGCCAGCACCCGGAATCTCTGATCGCTGAGACGGCTGAGCAGCTGCTGGACCGACAGACTGCGGGTGCGGGCCGCGGCGAGCTGAATCGCCAACGGTAGCCCGTCAAGGCGGCGGCAAAGGTCGGTCACCAACCGCGCGTCGGCGACGAGCTCGCCTCCCGTGGCCGCCGCCGCTCGCGCGTTGAACAGGGTGATCGCGTCGGGCAGTGGTAGCGGGGGTACCACAAAGGTGTGTTCCCCGTCGACATCGAGTGCCTGACGTGAGGTGGCCAGAATCCGCAGGTGCGGTGCGGCATGCAGCATTGCGGTGACGCACGCTCGGGTGGCCGGCACGAGGTGTTCGCAGCCGTCGAGTAGCAGCAGCACCCGTCGGGTGCGCAAGTGGTTGAGCAGCACGTCGAGGCCTGCCTGACCGTGGTGCCGGATGCCCAGGCACAGGGCCAGGTAGGTGTAGAGGCGCTCGGGTGAGACGTCCTGCGGCTGGGGCAGGTCGCCGAGATCGGCTATCCATGCGCCGTCGGCCACCGACTCGCGCAGTCGGGCGGCGATGCGCAACGCGAGCCTGGTCTTGCCGACGCCGCCGGGCCCGGTGAGCGTGAGCAGACGGACGTGACGCAGCAGCTGACACGCTTTTGTCAGCTCATGTTCGCGGCCGATAAAGGTCGCGATGTCTGCCGGGAGATTGGTCATCGTCATCGCCATCGGAACGCAGACTACTACGTCATCGCAGCGGCGACTACTACAAAATGTATAGACCGTTAGCGCCGCTGTAGGTCGTTGCCGTGATGCCGCAGGTACGGTGCGTGATCGACACTGCAAGGGTGTCGTCTCTGCCCCTCGTGTTGATTGCCTGCTGCACAGCGGGGCCGCCGGAGGTGTCGATCGCGGTGGCCGCGGTCGCCGGAGTGGTGCTGGTCGCCGTGCCGGCGGCGCTGATGGTGCGGGCGTTGCGTCAGGCGTTGGCGGTGGCGCGCTACGACGTGGAGCACGATGCGTTGACCGGCTTGGCCAACCGGAAGGCGTTTTACGGCCAGGCCGGCTGGGCGGTGTCGGGCAACCTGTCCGGCCATCGGCTCGCGGTGGCGCTGGTGGATGTGGACGACTTCAAACAGATCAACGACAGGCTCGGCCACGGCGCGGGTGATGCGGTGCTGCATGTGCTGGCCCGCCGGCTGCAAGAGGCGGCCGGTTCCAGGTGCCTGGTCGCCCGACTTGGTGGTGACGAGTTCGCCGCGATCGCGGGGCTGGATGAGGCCAGTCGGCGTGCGACTTCGGTCGTGCACTGCACGCGGTCGGCGCGGCGCCGATCGAGGTGGAGCACGTGACCGTGCCGGTGGCGTCTGCGTGGGAGTGGTGCTCGCCGACCGGCCGATGGACCTGGCGGTGCTGCTGGGCCGCGCGGGACAACGCGATGCACAGGGCCAAGGGCGAGCGGCTCGGCACTGCCGTCTACGACCCGGCCTTGGACGACGGCGCCATCGCGATCCCGGGCAGCCGACCGGCCGTGCGCACACGCGATCTGGCCAGCGACAACCCGGTCATGACGGCTAAGACTACCTCAAATTGCATAGTCGAGTATGCCCTTCCTACCCGCTTACGGTGATGCCCGCAGCGCGGCGAGTGACGAAACTGTGGGCGGGCTCGACGAGACGCGTGTCATGCAGAAGGCGGCTGGACGATGAGATGGTGGAAACGGGGTGCCGGCAGCGAAGCCACGGTGCCGGGGCAGTCACCGGCGCGCCACCGTGAGGGATTCCACACGGTCGCCTCGCCCGCGGCGGTGGATCCCACCGCGCCGTGGGTGGACCTGTGCAGCACCACGGCGGTGCGGCTGCTGGATCTTGTGGAGCCGATGTCCGGTCAGCTCGACAAGGCGATGCACGATCAGGACGATCCCGATGTGCTTGACCACCTCTACGCGCTGGATGCTTTCGTGTGCAGGGCCCGCCGCTACGCGGAGAACCTGCAGGTTCTCACCGGCCGAAATGTGCTCGACACGGACCGGCAGGTCACCTCGCTGACCGACATCATCCAGGCCGCCCGGTGCAGGATCGCCGGCTGGAAGGCGGTCACCGTGGGCCGAGTGGCCCACATCGCGGTGGGCGAGTACGTGGCCTCCGATGTGATCCGGGTGATGACGGAGCTGCTGGACAACGCGGTCCGCTATTGCCCGGTCGGCGGCCCGGTCACGGCATCGGGTCATCTGTTGGCCGACGGCGGTGCACTGCTGCGGATCGAGGACACCGGTATCGGCTTCACGGAGGCCGACCTGCGGCGCTACAACGCGTTCCTGCGGGAAGCAACACCGGGGGTGGCCAGCGTGCAGCAGGGCTTCGCGGTGATCCGCAGAGTGATCCACGCCCACGGCATCCAGGTGTTCCTGGCGGCCCGTACGCCACGGGGCACGACCGCACACGTCTGGATTCCCCCCGGCCTGCTGTGCGAGATCGCGGTCGGCCGTGCGGCCGCCGATGTGCCGTACCCGGCCGCCGGGCGCAGCTGGGCACCACCGGTTGCGCCGTTGCCGCGAGCTGCATGCCCCGCAATCGAGCGCGGTGCCGCGCCCGGCGATTCGTCAGCACCCATGCCCAAGCGGGTGCCGCAGCGGATGCGCCCGGTGGAGCCGGGTTCGCCGGCCATCGCCCCGGCCCCGCCGGTGATCAACACAGCAGACCCGCTGGCCGGAATCGCGGATTTCGACGCGGCGACAAGGGAAGGACCCTCAACGACATGACCCTCGCCAGCGGCTACGCGCCGGACGATGCCGCAAACCTAATCAAGACGTTTGCCCGCGAAACGCATGGGGTCATGCACGCGGTTCTGGTGGCCGCCGACGGCTTGGCGATAACAGCCTCCGACGGTTTACACCGCGACGCTGTCGACACGGTGGCCGCCAGCGCCAGCTCGTTGATGGCGGTGGCCTACTCCATGGCACGAGGTTTCGATGCCGGCGAGCCGGAGATCCTGACGTTCCGCACGCCGCATATGCATTTCCTGTTCATGGAGGTTTTGGACCGGGCTGGGTTGGCCGTTCTGGCGGAGCGGGAAGCCAACCTGGGCGCTGTGGGTCACCAGATGCAGCGGCTGGTCGCGGCCGTCGGGCAACGGCTGCAGCCCGATCTCCGGCCACCAGTCCCTCAATCCACCGCTTCAGGGCACCGCTGACGGCACGGCACAGGGGATTCTCGTGGCTTCTCACAGGCAGCGTTACCGGCAACATCCGCAGGTACGCCCCTTCGTCCTGGCCCACGGCCGGACCCGCACCCGCACACGGCACCCGCTGCTGGTCAACACGCTCGTGTCCGCCCAGTACGACCCCGTGCTTGCCGCCGAGTTGACACCGCAGGAACGCGCCGTCTACGAATACGCCGCCACCGCCGAAGGCATGTCGGTGGCTGAGGTGTCGGCGCATACCCGGATGTCGCTGGGCCTGGTCAGGGTCATCCTCGGTGATCTTGCAGGCAGGGGTGCGATCACGATCCACGCAGCGAGCGCGGGAAGCTCCGGTCTGGAGCCGTCGCCGGTGGACTACGAAACGTTGGAAAGGTTGCTTCGTGGCCTCGAGCAGCTCTGACACCCGTACACCGGCGGTGGAATCCACCAAGCTGGTCATCGCCGGCGGCTTCGGCGTGGGCAAGACGACCCTGGTGGCCTCCATCTCCGAGATACCGCCGGTGAACACCGACGTGTGGATGACGGCCGCGAGCACCACGGTCGACCCGCTCGACCCGGGCCAGGACAAGACGACCACCACCGTCGGGATGGACTTCGGCCGGATCACCCTGCCGGGCGCCGGGCTGCGGCTGTACCTGTTCGGCACCCCCGGCCAGGCGCGGTTCTGGCCCATGTGGGACGACATGAGCCGGGGAGCGGCGGGTGCCTTGGTGCTGATCCACACGCCGCGGCTACAGGAGAGCTTCGCGGCGGTCAACTACTTCGAACTCGACTGTAACATCCCGTTCGTGGTTGCCGTCAACCGCTTCGACGGCAAGCTGAGGCACCCGCTGGAGGACGTGCGCGCCGCGCTGGCCCTTCGGCCGGAGGTGCCGCTCATCGACCTGGACGCCCGGGACCGCCGCTCGGTCAAGAACGCCCTGATCTTCCTCGTCCGGCACGCCATGGACCGCTTGGGGTCCACCGCCGCACTCCACACATGAAGGGTCAGGAAGAGATGGAGGGTCAGCAATGCGAAAGATTCTGATCGTCGGTGCCGGCCAATGCGGCCTCACACTCGCCCACGGCCTGCTGCACACCGGCGCGTACGGCGTGACGATCCTTTCGGCACGTACCCCAAAGGAGATCCGCTCGACGCGCCCGACCTCCACCCAGGTCATGTTCGACCCGGCATTGGCCATCGAACGCCGCTATGGCCTGGACCTGTGGTCGCAGGAGACGCCGGACATCGCCGGGCTGCACATGACCGTCGCGACACCCGACGGCAACCTGAACCTGTTGGGGGCGTTGGACGCTCCGGCCCAAAGCACCGATCAGCGCCTGAAGATGGCCGGGTGGCTGGAACTGGCCGAGATCCGCGGAGCCACCGTCCACATCATGGGTGTGAGCACCCGCGACCTCGATGAGATCGCCGCGTCCGGCCGCTACGACCTGATCATCGTCGCGTCCGGCCGCAGCGACCTGGCCGCCCTGTTCGACGTCGACCCCACCCGTTCCCCCTACACGACACCGCAGCGTGCGCTGGCGGCCTGCTACGTGGCCGGCATGGCGCGCGACCCGGACACGGACCTGTGGCCCAACGTCACGTTCACCTCCTTGCCCGGCCGCGGTGAGCTCATCCTCATCCCCGCCCTCACGGTTTCCGGTCTGTGCGACATCCTGTTTTGGGAAGCCATACCCGGGGGACCGTGCGACGTGTTCGACGACAACCCGTCGCCCGCCATCACCCTGGCCCGGTCGGTCAGGCTGGTCATGGAACACACTCCGTGGCTCTACCCGCGATGCCGTAGCCTCGAGCTCACCGACGACCGTGCCGCCGTGACCGGCCGTTACGCCCCGACCGTGCGCCGGCCGGTCGGCAAGTTGGATTCCGGCGGTCTGGTGCTGGGCGCCGCCGACGTCGTGATCACCAACGACCCCGTCACCGCCCAGGGCGCCAACACCGCAGCCAAGTGCGCCGCCGCCTACTGCGATGCGATCATCGCCCGTGGCGACCAGCCGTTCGACGCCGACTGGATGAACACCACGTTCGAAAGGTTGTGGGCCACCACCGCGGCCGCGGCCACCAATTGGACCAACGCGATGCTGGCCCCGCCGCCCGAGCATGTGCAACGCCTCCTCGGCGCAGCCACCGCCTACCCGGCGATCGCCGACCGCTTGGCCAACGCATTCGCCGACCCCAACGACCTGGGCGAGTGGTTCGTGACACCCGAGGTAGCCGACCGATACCTGCGCCAGGTCGCCGCCACCACGCAGGGCCCACCACCACAATAGGCAGGCATCAATACTAGGGTGGCCCACAAAAATCCTGTGGGCACGGACCGAACCCAGAGAGGCAGCATGACCAACACAATGAGCCACCAGAGCCAACAGATCCACGAGGCAGTGGTAGGGCAGTTTTACTCAGAACTTCCCGACGGCGAGGCCGCAGGCCGGGCGTACACCGAGCTCATGGGAGATGTGTGGCATCACGGCGACAACGACGCCGAGAAAGCCGGCAAGACCCCGTTGGAAGCGGCAGTGATCCTGGAACGGCGCCTGATGGACCTGGCCGGGCTCAAGCCCGGCGACCGGGCCCTGGACTTCGGCAGCGGACCCGGCGGCGCCACCTGCAACCTGGCGGACATGACCGGGGCCGTGTTCGTGGGGGTTTCGAACACGGAGACGCTCAACCAGCGCGCCAGAGCGCTGGCCGCCCAACGCAATCTGGACGGCCAGGTTTGCTTCCTGACCGTCGGTGACACCGACTACCGCCACTTCAACGCGTGGCCCGACCACACCTTCCACGCAGTTACCTTCTTCGAGTCGGTATGCCACCTGCCTGATAAACAGGCTTTTTTTGACGCTGCCTTCCGGGTTCTGCGGCCTGGCGGCCGGTTGGTCGGGCTGGATTGGCTGCAACGCCCGTTTGGCCCCTACCAGACCGAGGAGCAGATCCAGGCCATCATCGGCCCGGTATGCGAGCACATCCGCCTCGCGGGCTTGGGCACCCTGGACAGCTACGCGGGCATGATGCGAGCGGCGGGATTCGAGGTCACCGACGCGGTCGACGAGTTCGTCGGCGAACCGTGCTGGGGCTCCACCCCAGAAGAGGACCGGGAGAAGTGGCTGACCTACGACGGCCCGGCTGGTGACCTGTTCCAGCAAGGAAAGCGTGCGCTGGACGCCGCTCGAGGCGCGGGAGTGTTCACCGTCGGCTGGTGGGCCGCCACGAAACCCCTCACCGAGTAGCCGGCTACCCATGCCTGCCGCGACCAGCACCCTTCCCGACGTTTCGACAGTTACCGTCGGCATCCTCGGCGGGACCGGCCGGGTCGGTCGGGGCTTGGCATATCGACTCGCCTGCGCCGGCCAGCGGGTGATCGTCGGATCCCGAGATGTTGGGCGAGGGGCCGCCACGGCGGCAGCGTTGGCGGAGATGACGGGGGCCGTATCCGACGCGCTGGTCGGCGGCGGCAGCAGGCTTGCTGCCGCCGCCGACGTGGTGATCGTGGCTCTGCCGTATCTCAACCGCGCCGACACGCTCATCGGCCTGCGCCCTCATCTGGCCAGCCGAATCGTGGTCGATTGCGCCAATCCGATCGCCTGGGATACGCTAGGCCGCCCGCACCTTCTCCCCACGCCAGCGGGCAGCGCGGCCGAACAGATGGCCCTACTGCTACCCACGTCCCGCGTCGTCGCGGCCTTCCACCATGTCAGTGCCCTGATGCTGGCCGACACCACCATCGCCAAGCTGGACACCGACGTGCTAGTGGCCAGCAACGACCAGCCAGCGCTGGAGCTCGTCCGCGCGCTGGTCAACCGGGCGGGAATGCGCGGCATCGCCGTCGGAGGACTGCGCTGCACCAGGCACATCGAGCGCCTGGCAGCCAATTTGATCGCGCTCGACTGCATCGCGACGCCAGCATCGAGGCGAGCCGCTGCGGCAGCAAGCCACACACCGGATTCGCTGTAGGGGGAAGGCGAGTGGGTCAACAGCCGCGGGCCTTGATACCAGGCATTTCGGCCGCGCACCGGTTCGGCGCCGAACTACGGCGGTGGCGCCGAGCTCGCGGATATTCCTTGGCAAGGCTGGCCCCGCTCGTGCTGAGCAGCGCGTCAACCCTCAACCATCTGGAACTGGCGACACGGCCGGCCGACGAGAACGTGGTTCGCCTGTGCGACGAGGTGTTAGGCGCGGGCGGAGAACTCCTGCAGCTGTACGCCCAGATCAGCGACCAAGGGAACCAGGGGGCCGAATCGTGGGAGCAGCAGTCGCTACGCTTGAGTCCTGGCCTCACCGAGGCCGTCGTCCTCTTGAGCGAGATGAGCTCCATGGACTCGGCACGCCGTTGCCTGCTGAAATCGGCGCCGTTTGCCGCCCTGCCACTGGTGGGATTGCAGCGTGACTGGCTGCTCGCATTGACCACATCGCATACGGGAAGCGAATCCGGCCAATCATCGGCGCACCGCATCCATGCAACCCGCGCAATGATCGACGCACTTGACGAGCTCGACAATCGTTTCGGTGGCGGATTCGCGCGCAGCACCGCCGTGCACTTTCTCAACCACGAGGTCCTTCCACGCCTGCACACCGACGTACGCGACGCCGAGCGCCGGGAGCTGACGACGCTGGCCGCCAAGCTCTGCGCGATGTGCGGCTGGATGTGCTATGACCAGGCAGGATTCGGCCTCGCGCAACGGTATATGACACAAGGTTTGAGGCTGTGCCTGGAAGGCGGCGACATGGTGCTGGCCGGCCAGATCTTCGCCGGCATGTCGCACCTGGCAACGACGTTGGGTCACGCCGATGAGGCCCTGAACCTCGCGCATGTCGGGCTCGCCACCGCCCGGAAAGCTTCGAACCCGCTGGGGATGATGCGCATCCACGCCATGGCCGCGCGTGCCCTTGCCGCCATGGGCGACAGCGCCAAGTCGGCGCGCGAGGTGCACCTGGCGGAGGTAGCGCTGGACGCGAGCCGGGGACCAGAAACCGAAAGTGAATGGGTGCGCTGGCTCGACGCCGGCTACCTGGCCGGCGAGACCGCACAATGCTTGAGCATCATAGGCGATCACCGCACGGCGGGTATTTTCGCCGGGCAGGCGGTGCAGGGATCGGTTGGAAAAGGCCGCCGGCGGGCAATCAACTTGTTGGTCCTGGCGTCATCGCGCCTCAACGGCAACAAGCCCGACCTGGAAGGGGCACTGGACGCCGGCCGCGCCGCTGTCCACCAAATGACTGGCATCGCAAGCCAGCGCAGCGCCCGAGAGCTACGCCGCTTCCAACATCACCTGAAACCATTCGACCTCGAGGACGCCGTGATGGCGTTCAACGCCGAAGCTGATCGGCTTCTCGCCCGGTCTGGTCCTGGTTTCGGCACATGATCTAGTAGCCGTATGCGGACGGCGTGTTCTGGCCACCGTCCACGGCAATCATCGCGCCATTGACAGCGCGGGCCGAGTCGGACAACAGAAACCCGATCACCGGCGCCACATCCGCCGGGTCTATGAGTTTGCCACCGGGAAATTCCTGCTCGAACGCGTGGTACGCGGCTGGATCCGCGGTGCGCATGCGGTCCCACGCCCGGCCGGGCACCAGCATCGACCCGGGTGCCACGGCGTTGACCCGAACACTATGCGGGCCAAGTTCACGCGCCAGCACCGCGGCGGCGTGAATGAGCGCCGCCTTGGCGGCGCCGTAAGCCAAACCAGGCGCCGGTTTCCATCCCGAGATGGACGACACCAGCACTGCGGACCCGCCCGTGCGCTCCAGCTGTGGCAGCGCCGCCCGTAGTGTCAGCATCGCCGACACGAGGTTGATATCAAGAGTGCGGGCCCAGGCATCGGCATCAGTGTCGGCGAGCCTGGTGCCTCGCCCGCCTCCAGCGTTGGCGACGACTCCATGAAGATCGCCCAAAGTTGAGCCGATGTCAGCGACGAACGTGGTCATGCCAGCGTGATCGGTGACATCAACCGCGCGCTCGACAACCTGCACCGGAAATCGGGTTCGAAGATCGCGCGATGCCCGCCGCAACGGTTCCTCGCTACGAGCCGTCAACGCCAGCGACCATCCCGTGCTGGCCAAATGGGCCGCCGTCGCAAACCCCAACCCGCGGCTGCCGCCAGTTACGAGTGCCACCCGCTCGCGCCTCACCGTTTCGGTCACCGGCGCAGAATACGCAAGCCACCTGGCTTCCACCTCGTCACCTCACGCTTTGGCAGGCAAACGCGTATACGCCAGCCACTCGATGCTTACATCGCATCGCGTAAGCATCGATGACCTCGACCCAGCTGTCCCGCTGGTGTTGTCTTGGGAATGCATCGATGTTCACCCCCGCTCGGGGGCCTGAAGTCGGGGTGCCCGCCGATGTCGGTGTTTCACCACCGCCCAGCCCGGCACTGTCCACTCCAGACCTCATTAGCGTACTGAAAGACATCGATCATGCGGAGAAGTCTTGTCCTGCTGGCGGTCTCGACCGCCGTGACGCTGGCCGGACGCGCCCACGCCGACAACATCGCACCAGGCGCACAAGGTCATCCGATGGCCGCCGCGCCGGTGCGCACCGACCTTGAACCGCTGCGCAAACGCTTCCCCCAGCTTGGCCACATAAGCAGCTCTGTTTGGCAATGCCGGGTGATCGGCGGTGACTCCCTGGTCCCCGGACCATCCGACACGCTGATCCAAGCGTTAGTCGAGCTGGACCCGGCCGACCTCGCAACCATTACAGGCGGCTACACCTGGCAACCCGCACCGGACTGCTGGAGCGAACACCTCAGCGACCAGCTGCGCCCCTACATGCCCGCGGACGGCGACTGGCGCTACAGCCAGCGCTTCGAGGCCGACGCGCGCACGCCGCTCTACCACGGCAGCGTCTGCGTCGAAATGCGCGGCGGCACGGTCTACCTCAACGTGGCCACCAGCTGAGCCAGCAACTAGCCGCCCCGGAGAAAGGAAACCGCCCGTGCAACATCGGAGCCCTACGCCAACCGGTGCCGCAACCCACTCTAGGCAAAGCGAATCCCGACACCGCACGTTTCAGACAGCGCACATGGCGGGGAGCCGTGATCGCGCCGGACTGGATATCCAATAGCGCCGACGCTTGCAGCGGCGCCGGGACCCCCTGATCGGCAAACACCTGAGCGGCTTGGCAGTGACCGCCCGGCATACGGCGGCACCAGCTCACGCATCCCGGCACGCCGAATCAACAGAGCCGCACGACCCACCCAAACGCTTCCCCAGAGGAGAAGCCGCCGGACCGCGCCAACACCCCCCGACGCGGCCGGGCGGCACAGCACCACGGCACGGTTCGGTTCGCACGTCGCCGTAGTGCTGCTCCCAACGGCTGGGGACGGGCGTGCAGCAGCGCCCGTCCCCAAGCCGTCACCTGACCACAACCGACACCGAAAAGACAGGCAGGAAACACCGATGCACAACCTGATACCGGACCGGGCGACCGGTACGCCGCCGTGCCGGCGGCGTTGGACCGCGATTGTCGCCAGTGCCACTGTACTCGCGGTGACCGGCGCAGCGGCCCTGATCACCGACACGGGCCCGTCCGACACCGGCCAGCAACACATGGCCGCATCGGTCGGCCCGGCACGTCTGCGAGCCGCACCTGAACCCACGCTGGTCGACGCGGCCGCCCGCATCCTCGCGGCGTCCGAAGCTCAGGGACGTTTCGAGCATCGATCAGTCGAGACATGGGCCAGCGGCGGCGAGGGCATCACACCGATGCGCGAACAGCGTTGGTTCGACCCGGCCAGCCGCCGCAC
>Ga0075421_100001657_pt1 | contig 26284 bp, 22 predicted proteins | sample SoiMetdeltSBSDD5_FD_75292 | JGI IMG/M metagenome (GOLD analysis project Ga0075421, IMG submission 75292) | Bulk soil microbial communities from a Populus tree surrounding site in Tennessee, USA - Soil MetaG P. deltoides SBSDD5 | ecosystem: Environmental > Terrestrial > Soil > Tree plantation... | reverse complement strand
TCCCAAGGCGACGACACAGAAGGACTGTGTTCCCGTCGGCGCACCGACGCTGATGCTCTATCCAGTGGCGACCACCATCACGGTGCGACCCGATCGCGTGGTGATGAACGTCGACTGGATGGAGTCCGAACGCACGATCTTCCTTGACGGGCGCCGGCATCCACCAGCCACGGACACGTCCCTTCACGGCCATTCGGTCGGCCGATGGGAAGGAGACATGCTCGTGGTGGAGACGACCAACTTCAGGGACCACCCGATGGGCCTCTCGACCACGCTGCCGAGCAGCGCTCAGAAGCGCCTCGTGGAGCGCTTCCGTCTCGGCGACGATCGCAGGAGCCTGATTTATTCGGGCGTGATCGAGGATCCCGTCTATTTGACGCGGCCGGTCGAGTGGACGGGGCGATTGGAGTACCGGCCCAACATGCGCTTCTCAAACGAGAAGTGCGATCTGGGAATCGCCCGGAGATTCCTCGGCGACTTCTAAGCGCGACCGGCGATCTGCCGGGCACTCACCCGGCGACGAGCCCCGCGTGGTCGCTGCCGCCCTCGGTAAGTCCGCGTGCCTTCATCCATTCGTATGTACGGTCGAAGAGCACCGGATCGTACTGGTCGACATGCTTGTAGCGCACGAACGCCTGCAGCAGCTCATGCGGCTGCAACGCCCCGTTGGTGTGCGCCGCGACGTGATGGGCATATTTGTGGAAGTCGGCGTTGATGCGGTCGACGGCCTGATTCTCCGCCTCGTAGTAGGCCTGGCGCTGTTCTGACGTCAGATCGGGCGAGATCACTTCGCCTCCCCGGTAGAAACACGCGGCGACGATGTGCGCGCCGTCCTTGAGGCCGAGGCTGATGAACGGCTCCATCAACGTCACCACCCGGCTCGTCCCGTTTTTGAGCGCCGCCCAGCGCGCCTGCGGCAGGCCACCCCGCTCAATCCTCACATGGTCGGCACCGATCGCGCTTTCGAGCATCTGCAGTGTGCAGTAGTGCGAGCCGGTGAGCTCCTGGACCACGACCGGCACATCGGCAAGATCGCGCGGCACCTGCAGCGCTTCGTCAAACGTCAGGATGGCTTGTGCCGCCACCGCGGCACGCAAGGCGGCGATGTTTCCGGCCCGCGTACCGCGTTCAAGCCGGTCGATGCTCGCCCATTCGCAGACGTTGTAGCTGTCCGCGGACCCACGCTCGAACATCTGCTCCTTGAGCCGCGACATGATCGGCCGTTCCGCTCGATCTCTCTCGCGATCGGCGTAGGTGGCGGAAAAGCGGACGTCCAGGCCGCGCGCTTCAAAGAGTCCTTCCTCGATGCCGACGATCACCGGCAAATCGAATACCGGGTTATTGGGTGCAATCCTGATGAGCGGTTTCGTCTGCAGAGACATGCCATTGCTCCTGCCCGAAGGGTTTCCATATTGGTGCTGATTCCAGCGCCGGCATCTTATTGCCGCAACGCGTAGACGAACAGCACGCTGCCGGCGGCGATCGCGACGTATTGCCTGCCGTCAATCGCGTACGACATCGGTCCAGCCGAGACCTGTCCGCCGACGCTGGCACGCCACAGCGGTTCGCCGGTACGCGCGTCGAGCGCAAAGAAGTAGCCTTCACGGCCGCCGGCGAAGACCAGGTCCGACGCGGTCGACAGCACGCCGCTGTCGGTCACGTCGACCATCTTGAATTCCCATTTGCGCTCGCCGGTCCGCGGGTCGAACGCCTGGATCGCGCCGTATCCGTCCTCGGGCAGCCGCTGATTGATCGCGCCCGCGGGCGGCCGCAGCGCCGGGAACGACATCGTCGGAAACCTGCCGACGAACTGGCTGCCTTCCTTGTACTCGACGGGCACTTTGAAGTAACGCGAGAACGTATCCATCCAGCTTGGAATGTAGAACAGGCCGGTGCGCGGGCTGTACGACGGCGAGTACCAGTTCGTCGCGCCCTGGTTGTTCGGGTAGACGAGCGTGCCCTCCTGCGTCGGCGCGAGCGCGCGCTTCGGTCTTCCGTGTTCATCGAAGCCTGTCGCCCACGTCACCTTCGTATATGGCTTGCCCTGCAGGAACTGGCCGGTGGTCCGATCGAGCACATACCAGAAGCCGTTCCGGTTCGCCCACAGCATCAGCTTGCGCGGCTGCCCCTGCCACGGCATGTCGACCAGCACAGGCACCTGCGTGGCGTCGTAATCGAACTCGTCGTGCGGCGTGAACTGGTAATGCCACTTCAACCGCCCCGTGTCGGCGTCGAGCGCAATCACCGAATCGGTGTACAGGTTGTCGCCGGGACGCGGATCGCCGTTCCAGTCGGGCCCCGGATTGCCAGTGCCCCAGTACGTCAGGTTCAGCTGCGGATCGTACGAGCCGGTGACCCACGCCGGTCCGCCGCCGGTCTTCCATGCGGTCTTCCCCGCATCGGTCCACGTGTCGTGACCGGGCTCACCGGGGCCCGGAATCGTGTTGAAGCGCCACACCTCGGCACCCGTCCTCGCGTCGAACGCGGCGACGAACCCGCGAATGCCGTATTCACCCCCCGACGGTCCGACGATGACCTTGTCCTTGACGATGAGCGGCGAGAGCGTGAACGAGTAACCCAGCGCCGGGTCGACCAGCGCCTTGTCCCAGATCGGCCTGCCGTTTTTCGCGTCGATCGCGAGGAGATGGCCGTCGATCGTCGCCATGAACAGTGTGTCGCCGAGAATCGCCACGCCGCGGTTGACGCGCCCGCAGCAGACGCGCGCCAGCGGGGAAATCGCGGCGGAGTAAATCCAGAACATCCGTCCCGTGGCGGCATCGAGCGCGACGAGATGATTTGGCGGAAGCACCGTGTACATGACGCCGTCGACGACGAGCGGCGTGGCCTCGAATTTCTCGTTCGCTTCGGCCGGCGCCCGCGTCTGGAACACCCACTGCAGCTCCAGGTTCCTGACGTTGGCCGGCGTAATCTGCGTGAGCGGACTGTAGCGCCAGCCGGAGAGGTTCCCGGAATACGTCAGCCAGTTCTGCGGCTCCTGATCGGCGCGGAGGATCCGCTCGAAGCTGACCTGCGCATTGGCGAGCGCCCCGGCGGCGACCACGAAGACCAGCGCCCATGCCGTCGATCGCAATCCGTTCGTCACGGGTTGAAACCTTTCAGCGAGACGAGATACCCGATCACGTCGTCGACTTCCTGAATCGTGAGCGTGTCCCGGTACGAGGGCATCGGCGACGTGCTGATGAAGCCGTGCTCCCGGACGTTTCTCTTTTGAACCGAGACCAGGCGTTCATCCGAATCGAGCATCTGGATGGAGAAGCTGTCCTGGTTCAGCAACCGTCCCGTCACGGTCCGGCCGTCCGTGGTCACGAGCCTGAACGGCCGATTGCCGGGACGCATGGTGGCGCTCGGATCGAGCAGCGCGTCGCGCAGCTCGGGAAGCGGCCGGGTCAGGCCGACCTCGGTGAGGTCGGGCGCCAGCCGCGGCCCGCGTCCATACACGCGATGACAGGTCGTGCACCGCCCCTTGCCTTCAAAAATCGTCTGGCCGCGCGCGGGATCGCCCACGCCGCGCAGGACGGCCGTGCCGATGCCAGTGCGGACCATCGTCATGTTTCGCAGGTAACCGACGACCTGCGCGGCCTCCTGATCGCTGAAGCTGTGCGGCGGCATCGCCGTGCCGGGAATGCCGGTCTTGATGATCGTGATCAGGTCGGTATCGGACGTGCCCCGGCGAAACTGACCGCGGGCCAGCTCGACGCCGGGAATCTCATCGCCGGCGGGACCGTGACATCCGGCGCAGGTGGATTGATACAGGCGCGCGCCGTTCTCGATGTCGGCGGGCGTATAGCCGTGATCCTGGGCGATCGCTTGCCCCCGGTCGTTCAGCGGCAAAAGCGTCCCGGCCGCGGCGGCGAGGCCAACGACGAGTACGGCGACCCTGCGCATGACTGCCAGCCCGCAGATAATAGCGCTAAGATACGCGGCACGAGGCGCACGTTTATGAAGAAAATGGCGGTTCTCTCGCTGGCAATTGCCGTGTCGGTGTGGCGAATCAGCGCCCAGCCGGGTCCTTCGCCCGCCGCACCTCAGGAATACATCACCGGCGTCGTGCAGAGCGACAACGGCACGGAAGCCGGGGTCTGGGTGATCGCCGAGACGACCGATCTTCCGACGCCGTTCACCAAGATCGTCGTGACCGATGACCGCGGCCGCTTTGTCCTGCCGGATTTGCCCGCCGCGACATACAGCGTGTGGGTCCGCGGTTATGGCCTGGTGGACTCGTCGAAGACGGCGATGAAGCCGAGTGCCAACGCCGTCACGCTTCGCGCGGTGCTCGCGCACACGCCGCAGGAGGCGGCGCGCGTCTATCCCGGCGATTACTGGCTGTCGCTGATGGAACCTCCCGCGAAAACCGAGTTCCCGGGCACGGGCCCCGATGGCAACGGGCTTGGCACGGCGATGCTGTCGCAGAACCACTGGATCAACTCGCTCAAGTCGGACTGCAACTTCTGTCATCAGCTCGGCAACCGCCTCACGCGCAGCGTGGATCACATCCTCAAGGCGAAGCCGGAGCTCAAGACGCACGCCGAGGCCTGGGAGTGGCGCCTGGGGACCGGCGTGCGCGGCAACGCGATGTACGCGGTGCTGCAGAACCAGGGGAAGAATCGTCCGCTGCGGACGTTTGCCGGCTGGACCGAGCGCATCGCGAAGGGGGAGGTGCCGCCGGCGCCGCCCAGGCCGTCGGGCGTCGAGCGCAACGTGGTCCTCACGCTCTGGGACTGGGGGACCGACCATTCTTTCATGCACGACGAGGTGGCAACCGACAAGCGCCGTCCGACCCTGAACGGGCGCGGACCGATCTACGCCGTGTCCGCCGGGCACGGCACGCTGGTGATGCTCGACCCCGCGACAAACCGCACCGAAGAGATCGAGATTCCGACGCGCGCGCCGCGGGCAGAGGTACCGTCGAGGTTTCCGAAGCCCAATCGCCCGTCGCTCTGGTGGGGCGAGGAGCATCTGTGGGGCAACCCGCCGTACAACCCGGCCGATCCGCACAATCCGATGATGGACGCCAGGGGCCGCGTGTGGATCACGTCGAAGATCCGGCCGAACGCGGACCCGGCGTGGTGCAGCGATCCGGCCAACCGGTTCGCGGCGTGGTTCCCGCTGCGCACCAGCACGCGCCAGGCGTCGTTCTACGATCCGAGGACGAAGCAGTTCACGCTGATCGACACGTGTTACTCCACGCACCATCTCCAGTTCGACAACGACGCGAACGAGACGCTCTACTTCAACGAGCTGACCGGCCCGATCGTCGGCTGGGTCGATACGAAGCTCTTCGACGAGACGAAGGACGAGCAGAAGGCGGTCGGCTGGTGCGGCCAGGTCGTCGACACCAACGGCGACGGAAAGATCACACGGCCATGGAATGAACCGGCCGGTCGCGGCGGGGCCGCCGGATCCAATCCGGCGCTCGACACCATGGTCGACTTCAACCTCTATAGCGTCGTGCCCAGCCCGGTCGACAACTCGGCCTGGGGAGTCTCCGAGCGATTCCCGGGGTACCTCGTGCACGTCGATCGCGGCGCGAATCCGCCCGAGAGCTGCCGTGCGGAAATCTTCCGCGTGCCCGAGCCGGGGTTCGATCCGCGCGGCGTCGACATCGACACCAACGGCGTCGTCTGGACGGCGCTCGCCGCCAGCAGCCATCTCGCCAGCTTCGATCGCCGCAAGTGCACGACAACGCTCGGCCGCAAGGCCGACGGCAGCGAGTGCCGGGAAGGCTGGACGCTGTACCAGACCAAGGGCCCGAAACTGCGCGGCACCGACATCCCGGCTGACTTCCACTATTTCAACTGGGTGGATCAGCGGAACATCCTGGGGCGCGGCGAGAACACGCCGCTCGCGACCGGATCGAATTCCGATTCACTGCTCGTGCTCGACCCGCGCACGCAGCAGTGGCTGACGCTGCGGGTGCCGTATCCGCTCGGCTTCTATTCGCGCGGGCTCGATGGCCGGATTGATGATCCCGGCGCCGGCTGGAAAGGGCGCGGTCTGTACGCCAACTACGGCACGCACTTCGTCTGGCACATCGAGGGAGGCAAAGGTACCAAGGGCAAGCTGGTGAAGTTCCAGCTGCGCCCCGATCCGCTCGCGCGCTGATGCCGATCTACGAGTACGCATGCCGGCAGTGCGGCCATCAGTTCGAATTCCTGGTCCTGCCCTCCTCCAACACCGCACCGGCGTGCCCGGAATGCAAAGGGCACGAGCTGGAGCGGCTGCTGTCTGGATTTGCCGTCAACACCGCGGAATTGACCCGCGCACGAGTTAAACAGGCGCGCGCCGCGAAGGCCCAGAGCAAAGATCAGAAAGACCAGAAGGTCGCCGAAGCCGAAGAAGTCAGGGACCACAGGCACTGACCGGATCGATTCCGAATCATTGTCGAACGAGCCGGATCTCGTAGTGCGTGTCGCCGTTGATGATCACTTTCCTGCTCGTGTCGGCGGCATCAGGGGCCTCTGGAACATTGGGCACCAGAGGATCCTCGAAGCCCTCTTTGCTCGCCCCGATGCTATTTCTCGCGCCGCCATACAATCCCGACAAGCGGTACGAACCGTTCTTGTCGGTAGTCGTCGTCTGATAAGTCAAGACCGGGCATCCGTTACCGAAGAAAGGCGGCGACGGCGGAGCATCTTCGCACGAGTATTCTTCTACGAGCGCGCCTTCAATCGGCACGAGTCCGGCCGATGTTTCTTCCGACACCACACCCGAGAGGGTATAGATCGCGACGCGCGGACCGAGCTCGAAATCCACTCGCATATCGCCATTGACCGTCAGGATTTTTCTCGCGGCTGCGTAGCCTGCCTTCACAGCGGACACCCCGCCATAGGAGCCTGGTACTCCCGTGAGGCTGTAATAGCCGTTGCCGTCGGAGGTGCCGGACTGGCTTGCCACTCGTATCTGCGCGCCTTCGAGCGGCGCACTCCCATGCCCCAGGACCACGCCCGACACCGTGAAGGTCGGATCCGGCGGGCGCGCTGCGGTCGGGGAAGTCGGAGCCGCCGGGCCGTTGCTGCCGCCGCATGCGGACACCATTAACGCGAGGGTCATGACCACAGATCGTCGGCTCATGTGTTGTTTCCGGCTTTGATGAGGCGAACAGAGCTGGCAATGGTGCCAGCGATGGAGGTCTCAGGAAAGGCGACTCAAGCCTACTCTGTTTATGGTCAAGCGGCTGCGAAGCACGTCATTTCGAACCTTCGTTCTCTACCCGCTCGTCGTCGTCGTGTGGGAGTTAGTGCGCAGCGGGGGGCGGCTCCAGATTCAACCGTGGTACCTGCCGCTGCTGGCCTGCGGATACCTGCAGTATCGGCTGATTGGCCAGTACCGGATCCGTCACGGGGGCGGAGGGCCAGGAATGGAGACGCCGCCGGAGCGGCTGGTCACCACCGGGCCGTACGCCTGGTGCCGCAATCCGATGTACCTCGGGCACATCGTCTTTCTGCTCGGCCTGACGCTGGCGCTGCAATCGGTCGTCGCGGCGCTGATCACCGTCGCCACTGCGATCTGGCTTCACTTCCGCGTGCGGCGGGATGAACATCGCCTGCAGGCGTTGTTCGGCCCTGCCTATCAGGAATATTCCGCGCGCGTCGGGCGGTGGATTCCGCGCTTCCGATAACGCGGTGCGATGCGGACGGGAGGGTCCTCTGCGCCACGATCCGCTCGCGCGCTGACCCCTGTTCAGTTTTGGACTGACCCTCTCCGGCCGCGGAACTAGGATTGGAGATGAGAACGATGACGAAGAAGAAGGCACCCAGAGGTCGGGAGCACGCGAGGTCTCTTGCCCGGTGGGAGGGCGAAGGCGGTGCTGCACGAAAGTCCGCAACCGGCGCGGCGCGCGATTCGCGTGGACGATCCCCCGCGCGCTCGATCAGGCGAGAACCACGGTGATCGCCCCGAACGCGACCGTCTCCCGGACTTGGCTCTCCCGCGCGTGGGAAGTGGCCTCTGATGTCGTGATTGCGACCGCCGTGGTGTGGGCGCTGCCGCTGTTGCTCGCGGGAATGGCAGCGCTCCTCGGATTGTTTCTGGGAGCGCTGTGACGTACGCATTTAGGAGTACGAATGCCGGCAGTGCGGCCATAGTTCGAATTCCTGCTGCTACCTTCCTCGAATACGACACCCGCATGCCAGGAATGCGGACGCGGCGCACCGACCCGCGACAGAAGGATCGCACCGACTGGGTTCTAAAACGTCAATTTGGCCCCCACTTGAATCTGGCGCGATGTTGTCACCGTCGACGTGATGCGCCCCCACGTCGGCGCGATCACCGGCGAGCCATCAGCGGCCACACCGGTAAAGGCAATGCGTCCCGACGGGATGGCGAAGTTGGGTCTGTTCAGCACGTTGAACGCCTCGATCTTGACCTCCAGCGTGCGTGCGCCCCCGGCTGAAACCGACTTCACCAGCGACGCGTCGATCGAGACCAGTCCCGGGCCGATCAGCGTGTTGCGACCGAGATTGCCGCGGGTGTTGGCCGCCGGCAGCTGGAAGCAGTTCACGTCCCAGTAGCGCTCCCATCCGCCGAGTACCGGGTTGGACGAACAGCCAGGTTTGAGATCGGGACGCTCGTGGCGCGAGAAGCCCGTCGTGTTCAGGTTGCCCGAGCGGTTGAATCCGAGCTCGACGCTGAACGGGTGGCCGCTTCGCAGCGTGGCGATTCCATTGAGTTGCCAGCCGCCGAGCAGCGCCCCCGCCACACCGCCGCGATCGGCGGCAACGGGAAGCGCCCAGCTGGCATTGGCGGTCAGGTTGTGCCGCGCATGGAACGCCGACAGTCCGCGGTCGTACTCCAGGTCGTACCAGTCGGACACGTACTGCACGTTATTGGTGAAGTCCTGCGAGTTGATCCCGCTCGCATCGTCGACCGAATCGGAGAGCGTGTACGAGAGCTGCGCGCGCCACCCGGCGGCGTAGCGGCGATTCACTGAAATCTGAAGCGAGTCGTAGAACGACTTCGCATCCGTCATGCGCTGCCACACGCCGCTGAAATTCGGGTTCCGACGTCCGGCCGCCGGGTTATAGGTCTTGACGCCATTCACGATCGCCTCGGGCGCAAGGTTGGCGTCGCCCAGGCGAAAGAGATTGCGCCCGCGCGACCCGACGTAGCCCGCCGTGACGTCGAGGTTGTCCGTGATCGCGCGCTGCACGCTCGCGTTGAACTGCATGATGTAGGGGGTCTGCAGGTCGTAGTTCACCGTCTGCAGCTGGGCGCGGATGTAGGCGTTCGAATCGAAGTTCGCAACCACGTTCGGGAACGGCGGGTTGACGATCGACGTTCGCGTCGTGAACGGAGGATTGAGGCTCCCTGAGAAGAAGTAGTACTTGGGCAGGATCTGATCGTGAAACACGCCGAACCCGCCGCGGACCGACGTCCTGCCCGTGCCCAGCGGATCCCACGCGAGCCCGACTCTGGGTGCGAAGTTCTTGAGAGACGGATTGTCGTGCCACGGGTCGCCGATCGTGAGCGTCGCATCGGTGACGTTGCGAAGGTTCGAAATCTTGCCGTCGGCCTCGGTCGGCACCGTCACCGCCTCATAGCGCAGCCCCAGGTTCAGCGACAGCCGGTCCGCCACGCGCACGTCGTCCTGCACGAAGCCGGCGAGGACCCACTGTCGATAGCGCCTGATCGGATCGATCTTGCCCGGCACCGCGAAGTCGACGTTCGACGGCCGGCCGGTGAGGAACAACTCGAGACTGTTGAAGGTGACGATACCGCCGGCCTGGCTGGTGGTGTCCTGGTTGAACTGCAGGTACTGGAGCTGCCCGCCCAGCCGGAGCAGATGTCGCCCGCGCGTCGAGATGATGATGTCGCCGACCTGCCAGTTGTTCAGGCGATCGTTGCGCGGCAACCTGAAATCGCCGGCCATCTCCGTCACCAGTCCCTGGATTGTCAGGTAGCCGAACTTCTCGCCCGGCAACCACGCCATGTCGGGCGGGATGTCGATCGTGCGGCGGTTATCGGCGAGCGACACCGACCGGTTCAAGCCGAGCCGCAGCTGGTTCAGCGTGCTTTGCGAGAACGTATGCTGGTATTCGCCGGTCACGTAGGTGTTTCGGGTCGCCTCGTCGAGGGTGGCGATCGGCGGCTTGTTGGGCGGGATCCGAACCACGTCAGCACGATCGTGGGTGGCGCGCACGAACAGGCTGTTGTCGTCCGACGGCCGGTGATCGATGCGGAGCTGGTAGAAGTGCTCGTCGGTGGGCTGTGTTTCTGAGAAGAGGTACTCGGCGCCACCGTTCCCGAGCGAGCGCCCATTGGCGCGTGGGAACAGCAGGTCCAGGTAGCGCGGCACCGCGGGATGCAGGCCCACGTCTCGCCCTGCGATGATGCCGCGCCGCGCATTGTCGTCAGGCACGGCCGTCACCCCGGTCACGCCCAGCCGCTCGATCAGCCCTTCGTATGCGCCGAAAAAGAACGTCCGATCGCGCTGGAGCGGGCCGCCGAGCACGCCGCCGAACTGATGACGCGTGAACGACGGTTTCGGCAGCGATGGTGGATCGAAGAAGTTCCGGGCGTCGAGCGCCGAATTGCGATGGAACTCGAAGAGCGAGCCGTTGTATCCGTTTGCGCCTGAGCGCGTGACGGCGTTGAAAACGCCGCCAGCCGACCGTCCGAATTCGGCCGAGTACGCGTTGGTCAGCACCTGAAACTCGAGCACGGCTTCGACGCCGAGCAGCACGCCGGCCGCGGAACCGGGTGTCTTGTTGTAGACGTTGTTGATGTCGGTGCCGTCGAGCAGGAAGCTGTTCATCTCGGGCCGCGTGCCGTTGATCGAAATCTTCGGCGTGCGGCCGCCGACGACGTCGTTGCCGGCGGCGAGCGCCGCCTGCACACCCGGCTGCAGGAGCGCGAGCTGCTGAAACGATCGGCCGTTCAGCGGAAGGTCGCGAATTTCCCGTTCCCCGACGAGACCACTGACTGCACCGGTGACCAGATTCACCGCCGCCGCATCAGCGCGCACTTCAATCGTTTCCGAAACGGCTCCGAGCTCCAGCTGGCTGTCGACGACGGCCGTCTGCCCGACCGTCAAGCGAATCCCACGATGGGCAATAGCGCGAAAGCCGGTGATGGATACGCTGACGTCGTATTCACCCGGGGGCAGGGCGAGCACCTGGTAATGCCCGCTGGAATCCGTCGTCTGCTCGTACGTCGCTCCAGTACCGACGTTGCGAACGACGATGGACGCACCAGGCAGTACGGCGCCTTGCGAATCCCGGACGGTGCCCTGCATCGCCGCGCCGACCAATTGCGCAGCGGAGACCGTTGCAAAGCAGAAAATGAGGAAGAATCCGATCGCGATGGAGGCCGTGCGCTGTCCGAGGTGAGCCATGAAGTCCTCCGAAGAAGACAGGGGCCGTTTCGAAACGGCCCTTTATACTCCAGATTTCAGACTGCATGTTTGAGCCTCGCGTTCGTTAGGGGATGTGACCCGCGCAACGATCGATTCGCGTGCAAAATTTTTTTGCGTACGCATCACAAACTGCTTGACATCGTCGCGACGTGAAATTACATTCTGCGGCGCTGCGCACGTCGCAAGGAGACGAGTCAGCTTCGCTGGTCCGGGAATACGCAAGTAGACGCAGATCCGATGTGGGGTGTTTCTTCGAAAGGAGATGCATCGCGTGTCTGGTGACGCGGATACCGGCGGGTTGCCGGAGAAGAGAACGAACGGTTTTCGATCAGGAAGTTGCGGAGCGTGGTTTGTTCGTGAGGATGCGCAAGCATTCTTGCTGGCAGGCGCGTAAAGCGGCTTTCTGGAAGAGAAACGGAACTTCTCGGAATTGAAGGCGTGTACATGTCTTCGACCAGCCGGGCAGACGAGTCGCCTTCGGCGTGCGTCGCGTGTACGGCCCTAAGTTCCGCACATCCGACTGTCCCGCACTTCCTTTCGCGCCCTGTCAGTAGGATCGAAGGGGTTCTAGCTCACCCTCGTACCGAATAATCTGACCGGGCGCGATGGTCACCTCGAGCGTGGTCGTCCGGTACCCTGGCGCGAGCAAGTCGATCTGATGGCTGCCGGGAACGAGCGCGAACGGCTCGCTCTCCGTCGAGAAATTCTGAACGGTGCCCACATACGTGCCGTCCACGTAGATTCCGGCAACAGCGGGCGACACCTCGAAGTGCAACCCGCTCGAGGCGCCTGCCGCCAGATCCGCCGAGTATGTCAACGGACCTTCCCACACTCCGCCTGCGCCATACACGGTGATATTCGAGCGGTGGGACGTAGACCCGGCTGACGATGTCGTGACAGCGTACGGCGGCGGGTACACGGACGGGTAAAGCACCGGATAGATAACTACGATTGCCCCGCCGGGCAGGTGCCTCGGCTTAAGGGCGACGAAGCCGTTCGACCTCGACGCCTCGCGTCGTCTGGCCGTGACAGGAACTGGCGCGAACCGTCGTTGAACGCCAAACCCCGTGCGGACGGGTCTGGTCCCGAAGCCGGCCGTGCGCCCGATGACGGGCTGTGGCACAACTACTTGCGGTGCGACGACGACCCGCTCCGCGACGCCATGCTGTCGGCCGCTGCCGCGCTGGGCGCTGGCGGCTGCAGACATCAAGACCAGCATCACCATCAGCGCACCGCTGGTCAGCAGCTTGTGAGATTTCATAAAGGGTTGCGGTTTAATCCGGCCGGACCAGCCAGCGCACCACGCTGAAATGCGCGGAGGCCAGCTGCCGCGGCAGCTCCAGGTGTCCGTAGTGCGTCATCGGCGGGTCGAAATTGAGTACGCGGATCTCTGTGCCTGGATTCTTCGCGCGGTATTCGTTGGCGACGAAGACCTCGATGCTGTTCATCGGATCTTCGGGATCCCAGTGATTGCGATCGAAATGGGCGGTCGTCCAGACCATCCGCCGATATCCATCCAGGCGCGTGAAGTGCGTGACGAACAGATCCTTCTCGACATCTTCGACGACGATTCGCCACGGATTGCCGCTCTTCTTCAGCAGAGTCTCGATTTCATGTTCAACCTCCGCCTTCTGGCCGAGATCCTCGCCGTGCTCGAGGTTCTGCAGCTGCTGCTTGAAGTTTGCCCGCCTGCGCGCTTCGGCTGAAAGCCAGCGCTCGGCAATCTGCAGATGCGACATCCCTGCCTCATACAGAGGATTGAGAAAACCGCTGTATCCGCGGGAGTAACTCGGCGGGTCGCGCCGTTCGAGTATGTGAAGCGCCGATCGTGGCCCCTGCGGCGAGGCGCCGCCGCGCACGCGGACGTCCTTGCCCCTGACCGTTCGGATCGCCTCGAGCCGGGCGGGCCCGCCGCTTCCCCAGCCAAGGAACCGCCCCTTCAATCGCGGGCCGAGGTCCTTGTCCTCGTACGCAAGCATCGCGATCTCGCCTGACGTGGAGTGTCCGATCAGAAGGATGTCGCCGGTGGTGTGCTTCATGACCACCTGCTTGACGCCTTGCAGGATCAGGCTGTTCGTGTAGATCGCGTTGCGAACCTCAGACTCTTGTAGCGGCAGTTCGCGATCGAGGAGATATGCGGGCTGACGTCTCGCATCCATCACCGGCAGATCCCACCCGCCATACTTGAAGTTGCCCGGGATGGTGACGATCAGCACGTTCATCTTCTGCGCGAGATACTGCGCCCACCCGGGCCGGTTCTTCAGGTCGACGTAGAACTCGTAGAAGTTCGCCGCACCCCCGTTCATGATGATGAACCACGGGTAGTTGCTCGCCTCCGGGTTGAGGCTGGTCAGCTTCAGCGCGCCGATATCCCAGTCGAGGCTGTAGCGGCGGAATCGTTCGACCACCCATTCGGCCCGGTAGCCCAGTTGCTGCGGTGGGAGCGCCGCCAGGTCGCGCGGATCGAACGCCCCGCCCGCGGCCTTCTCGGCAAGCGACGTCACCGAGCGTCCGCCGTCGGGAAGCGTGAAATCGGAGCCGAGCGCGCGAAAGTCGGGCTCGGACAACGCTACGAACGGCGCCGTGGCATCTGCCAGGAGACTCCAGATCTTCCGCTCCAGATCGTGCGTCTGGCCAACCGCGATCCCGAGTGGGACCACGGTCGCAGCCACAGCGACGGCTGCCACCCCGAGAAACTTCGTCACGGGTCGGGATCTTAGCGCGATTCTGCTTCGGGGCGTGTGACGCAGCGGATGTCCAGCGATTGGATCTTCATCGGCAGTGCGGCGAACGCTTGTTGGTTCCGGCTGTCAGCCGTCAGCAGCAGACTCTCGCCGCTGAACTTTTCCCCGGACCAGACCACGGCGGTCGCTGAAGGACCGAGCCGCAAGCTGCCGATGCGGTCTTTCCAGGTGCGGCGATGCGGCAGGTCGCGCAGGTGAACGTAGCGATTCGGACCATTGATGAAGTCGGAAAACCCGGCGAAGCCGGCGTCGTTCCAGACCTGCACAAAGCACCCGTCGGGATTGGGCATCGTACGCGTCCAACTCGGCGACTGGCGCGCCCCACACCCGGTCGAAAGGCCGATAATCGTCAAAGCAAGAATGGAATAGAGCGCACGGGAGCTCGACATACGTGGCACGTTCTCGCACCGTTGATGCCGTCGCCTGCCGCGCATTTCGTCACATCGTGACGCGGGCCGGCGGCTTACGCGTCCGGTTTCGATTACGATTCGGAACTCGCTCGCACAATCGCGAGGGCGGAGACGAACCGGCGGAATTCCGGGTAAACTCCGACTGAAGAGGAAGGATCAGCCCGATGTTGCAGAAACTCGTGCTCGTGTGGCTTGCGGCGACGGCCACGGCCTTTGCCCAGACCCAGCCTGCGCCGCTTCCGAAGATCAGCGCGCCGGTCACCGGTCCGGGGGCGATGTTCCCGGGGCTGCGGGAAGTTCCGACAGGCACTGGCCTTGCCGACAATAAGTACGTGGTCACCGAGTACTTCGTCTCGGGCACGGCCAGCGGCAAGCCCTACACCACGCGCATCCTGGTTCGTAAGCCGGACACACCGAGCCGGTTCAGCGGCATCGTCGTCGCCGAGCCGATGCACGCGAGCGGCAACAGCTGGATGTTCTACTTCACGCGGATCTACATGATGCGCCACGGGCACATCTCGGTGGAGATCGCGCCACAAAAGGCCGGGACCGAGGACACGATCGTCAAGGCGAATCCGCAGCGCTATGCGGCGATCAGCCTTCCCGACATGGGGCAGGCCAACGAGATCCTGGCGCAGGTGGGCGCGCTGCTGAAGGGCAACGGGCCGACGTCGCCGTTGAACGGCCTGCGCGTGCGGCGGCTGATCATGATGGGTACGTCGCAGTCGGCGGGCACGCTGCGCGGGTATCTGCCGGCTCACGCCGCCTGGCGGATGCCGGATGGGAAGCCGATTTTTGACGGGTTCCTCGCGACCAGCACCGCCGGCATGCCCATTCCCAAGATCGATGTGCCGCTTATCCAGATTGCGACGCAGACCGAGGTGAACGGCGGCGCCGCCAAAGGCAGCGCCTACCGGCGCGCCGACGGCGATGCCGCGGGCGACCAGTTCCGGCTGTACGAGATTGCGGGGATGCCGCACAACGATTCGCGCGAGAGCCCGACCTACGATCCCGACATGTGCAAGATGCCGGTCACGCGGTATCCGGTGGGCGCCATGATGGCCATGGGCCTGCACCACGCAATCCAGTGGTCGGATAAGAGCGTCCTGCCGCCGCGGGCCGATCGCATCGTGATCGAGAACGGGGCGATCGCCGTGGACGAGCACGGCAACGCCAGGGGCGGCGTGCGGAGCACCTACGTGGATGTCCCGGTGGCGAAGTACGGCGTGCCCAACAGCGCCGATCCGAAGCCGGGGACGCGCGACGACTTTTATTGCGGCATCGCCGGGTACGAAACGCCGCTGGCTCCGGCACGTCTGCACGCGCTCTACTCGGACGCGGCGACCTATCGCAGCAAGGTGCAGCAGCGGCTCGCCGAGTTGACGAAGGCGGGCTGGTTCCTGCCCGAGTATGCGTCGCAGGTAACGGGCGACGCCGAGAAGGTCCAGATCCGGTCCAACGTGCAGAGCACCAGCACGGCGCTTCCCGATTGGAGCGGCGTCTGGCAGATGGTCGGCGGCACCGTGTTCGATCGCGCCACGGCCTCGGGTGACGGCGGGGCACTGTCCGTCGGCTTGCGTGAGCGTCCACCGTATAACGCCAGGTACGAAGCGATCTATCAACGGAACCTGAAGCTCAGGGACCAGAATCAGTTGCCCGACCCGATCAACACCTGCGGCACACCGGCCGGTTTCCCGAGGGTGATGAATCTTCCGGACATGTACGAATTCGTCGTCCGGCCGGAGCAGACCTGGATCCTGACGGAAAACGGTCCGAACGTGCTGAGGATCTACACGGATGGACGCGCACACCCGACTGAGGAAGACCGCTGGCCGACCTATACCGGGGATTCCGTCGGCCACTGGGAAGGCGATACGCTGGTATTCGATACGCTCAGCACCAAGCATTCCGAGTATCCGGAAAACGGCGACACGGTGCTCGATCGGACCGGCCTGGTGCTGAGCGACGCCGCGCACGTCGTCACGCGCCTGCGGCGTCTTGACGCGCAGACCATGGAGGCGCGCATGGTGATCGAGGACTCGAAGGCGCTGACCGCGCCGTGGAACGTGACCAAGACCTACAGGAAGGTCGCCCCGGGCACGCGCGTGTACGACTACGGGTGCGCGGAGAACAACCGGAATCCGGTCGATGCCGCGACCGGCAAGACGCTGATTCTCGGTCCCGACGGCAAGACGTTCGGAAAGTAGGGGCCGAGCTTGCTCGGCCCGAGAGAGGATGGCCATGAGATCAAATCGCGTGATCGTCGGGTTGCTCGCGGGCTCTGCGTTGCTGATCAACACGCAGGCGCTCGTCGCGCATCACGCCGGCACGATGTTCAGCGACGAGGTGAAAGAGATCTCGGGGACGATCAAGGAGTTCCAGTTCACGAATCCGCATTCCTGGATCCAGGTGATGGTGGAGACGAAAGCTGGTGAGCCGCCGCAGGAGTGGAGCGTGGAGTGGGGAAGCCCGAATCAGCTCGGACGCAACGGCATCCGGCCATCCACGTTCAAGCCGGGGACGAAGGTGACGATGCGCGTGCGTCCGATGCGCGACGGCTCGCCGGCCGCCGGCTTCGTCGGAGCGAAGTTCGAGGACGGCAAGACCGTCGGCAACTATAAGTAGGCGGGCCGAGCAAGCTCGGCCCCCACTCTGCGCTATCGGGCGGGCGAATGGACGACGCCCGCCGCCGGGTCCCTCACGAGCTCGTTGAACTGAAGCTCGTCCATCGGCGCGCAGAACTCTTCCCGAAGTTCCTGTGCCTGCCGCTTCCACACCTTCGTGGTGCTGACCCACGGCCGCGTGTAGGACGCGGGATCCTCGATCCGGTAGACGGCTTCGAGGGTATCGCGGCCGACCCGCCGCCAGCGTTCCTCGAAGCGCATGTCTTTGCTGTAGACGTTGCCGTACTGATCGAGCCACGCGCGGTCGTCGAAGCCGATCGTGTTGATCACGAGTGTGTCACCTTCCCATCGGCCAACCGAGTATCCGTTCCACCGCGGGTCGGGGTTCACCGGAAGCGCGCGTCCGTCCATCCAGATGCTGCGCGTGCTGCCCTGGCTCTGAAACGACATCAGGATCCGGTCGCCCTTGGCCGTATGAATGAACTCGGCAGGGTCGGTGTACATGAACAGACGCACCAGCCCCTTCGGGTTGCACATCATGATCGGGTCGTTGCCGAATGCCGGTTCAACCGCCTTCTTGCCCTCGTGGGGCCTGGCGGTCTTCCGGCTCAGGTAAATCTCCTGGGCCTGCGGCGTCCGCGGAGGAATCGCCTTCTCCTCGGTCATGCTGCGGAACCCGTTCGTCCCGTCGTGATCGGTTTCCCACACGCCTGAAAAATCGCGCGGGTCGAACCGTTCCCCCGCGACGAGCGGAGCCAGCCTGGGCTCGGGTCCCTCCGCCTGATAGCCCCAGTTCGAGACCTTTGCCGGCGGAGACTGCGCGTTGCCCTGGGCGGCTGCGCCAGGCGCCAGCGCCAGCAGCGACGAACCGAACACAAATGAATGAATCAGTGGGCGATATCGCATGACATGCTCCAGGTGCCTGGATCCTTCGGTCAGCGGGCCGGACCGGCGCCGCCTCCGCCCAGGATATCCACGCCTTCTGCGTTCGTGATGCTGTCCAGCAAACCAACCGGCGTGCCCGCGCGCGCGGCGTGAACCTTCACGCTCACGGCCGTCCCGGCCTTCAGCGCGTCGTCCGCGCGTTTCTTGCTCCAGCCCCGTAGCGCCAGCGTGTACGGCGTCGGCGCGATCTCGATGGTCCAGCGCGTCGCCGTTCCCTTTTCGTCCGTCACGTTGATGAACAGGGCGGGATGCGGGTTTCTGTACCAGAATTCCGCGACGGTACCCTTGATCGTGACCGTCGTCGTCCGGTCGTAGGAGATGTTGGTGCCGTGGTGAGCGGCGATCGACGTCGGAAGAAGCCCCAGCGACAGGACCAGCGAAATCGACGCGGCTCTTATTTTCGCTCTACACATTCGCGATACCTCACCGCGTCAGGGAGGTTATCACGGGCTATACTGCGCCGGTGAATCCCCAGGTCGTGGACTCGCCGCCGGCCGACGCGGCCGCGTCTCAGCCGCGCGGCGTCGCCACCCGCGCTGGCGTCGCGCTCGCCGTGCTCGTGGCCGTGGTCACGGTCCTGCTCCCCACACCGGAAGGCCTGACCCCAGGAGGCAAAAACCTCATCGGAGTCTTCGCGGTGGCGTTGATCCTCTGGGTCACCGAGGGCATTCCGATCGCGGCGACGTCGCTCCTGATTATCGTCCTGCAGTGGCTGCTGCAGATCGCGACGCCGGTCGCGGCCATCGCCGGCTTCATGACACCGGTGTTCTTCTTCGTGCTGACCATGTTCTGCATCGCCGAGGTCATGGTCGGCAGCGGTCTCGCCCGGCGCTTCGCCGTGGCGCTCCTGACCCGATCGGGCAATGACAGCCGCCGTGTGGTCCTTGCGTTCATGGTGGGCACGTCGACGATCTCGACGATCATGTCGGACGTGCCGGCCGCAGCGATCTGGATGACCATGGCGCTGCCGCTGCTCGCCCGCGTCAACGCCATTCCCGGGCAGTCGTCGTTTGGCAAGGCGATGATGATCGGCATCCCGTTCGCCTCCTTCATCGGCGGCGTGGCGACGCCCGCCGGAAGCTCGATCAATATCCTTGCGATCTTCCAGATCGAACAGTTCGGCAAAGTGCAGGTCTCGTTCCTCCAGTGGATGGGCCTCGGCGTCCCGATGTGGCTGATCCTCACCCCGATCGCGTGGTGGGTCCTGATGCGTTGCTACCCGCCGGAGCTGCCGACCATCGGCGACCCCGAGGAGCTGCGGCAGGAGCGGCTGGCGCTCGGGCGGCTTACGACGAGCGAGAAGAAGGTCATCGGCCTGATGCTGGTCATGCTGGTCCTCTGGATCGCCAGCAGCTGGGTCCGTGCGATCGATACCACCATGGTGGCGATGGCGGGCGCCGTCGCCATGTTCCTGCCGGGCGTCAACCTCCTCACCTGGCCGCGCGCGCAGCGGAGCATCGGCTGGGACGCGCTGATGCTGGTCGGCGGCGTGACGTCGCTCGGCGCCGCCGCCGGGAGTACCGGGCTCGCCAAGTACCTGGTTGGGGCGCTGCCCGACATGCAGATGTGGCCGGTCGCGGCAGTCATCGCGCTCATCAGCGCCGTGACCGTGCTGATTCATCTCCCGGTGCCGATCAATCCGGCGATCGTCGGCGTCTTGATCCCGCCGATCGCGCTGCTGGCGATCGCGACCGGTCAGAACCCCGCCCTCTACGCGTTGCCTGTGGGCTTCACCGCGTCGTGCGCCATGCTGCTCCCGCTCGATGCCGTCGCGGTCATCACCTACGCGAAGGGCTATTATCGGATGACGGACATGCTCCTTCCCGGTGCGATCATCAGCGTCGTCTGGGTGATCGTCATGACGGCATTGATGGTGTGGGTGGCGCCGCTGCTGGGGCTGCTGTAAGACGCGATGCAGACCGCGATTCCCTGCCTGTTCATGCGGGGCGGCACATCCCGCGGCCCGTTTTTCCTCGAATCGGATCTGCCGTTCGACGTCAAGGGCCGGGACCGCATCCTGCTCGCCGCGCTCGGATCGCCGGACAGCCGGCAGATCGACGGCCTTGGCGGCGCCAATCCTCTGACGAGCAAAGTCGGCATCGTCCGCCGCAGCACGAAGCCGGGCGTTGATCTCGACTTCCTCTTCGCCCAGGTCATGGTCGACCGCGCGCTGGTCGACACCACCCCCAACTGCGGCAACATGCTGGCCGCGGTCGTGCCGTTCGCGCTCGAAGTCGGCCTGGTGCAGCCGCAGGGCGAGACAACGACGCTGCGCGTGCTCACCCTCAATACCGACATGCAGTGCGACATCACGGTGCAGACGCCCCGCGGCCGCGTCGAGTACGAGGGCAGCGCCAGGATCGACGGTGTGCCCGGCACCGCGGCGCCGATCGCGATCAACTTCCTCGATACCGCCGGCTCGGTGTGCCCGGGACTGCTGCCCACCGGCCGCGTGCGGGATCGTATCGAGGTCGAGGGAGCAGGCTTCGATCCGTTCTCGATCGATGTCACCTGCATCGACAACGGCATGCCGCTCGTGATGATGCGGGCGGGCGATCTGGACCGCACGGGCTACGAGAGCGTCGCGGAGATGAACGCGGATGCGGCGCTCAAGGTTCGCGTCGAAGCGCTGCGACTGAAGGCGGCCCTGGCGATGGGGCTCGGCGACGTGACCAGCAAGACGTATCCGAAGATGTGCCTGATCGCGCCGCCCCGGGCCGGCGGGGCCGTCGCCACGCGCTGTTTCATCCCGCACGTGTGCCACGATGCGATCGGCGTGCTGGCGGCAGTGACGGTCGGCACCGCCTGTGTGCTGGAGGGGTCGGTGACGCAGGGCGTCGCACAGGTCCCGCCAGGCGACGTGAAGCCGATCTCAGTGGAGCACCCGACCGGAGAGTTCACAGTGGAGCTCGGGATCGATCCGGCCGATCCGCAGAAAGTCACCCGCGCGGCGCTGGTGCGTACCGCGCGGCTCCTCATGCGCGGAGAGGTCATGGTGCCCTCCGCCGTCATCGAACGGGAAGTCGCGTGATCATCGACTGTCACGGCCATTACACGACGGCGCCGAAGTCGCTCGAGGACTGGCGCAATCGCCAGGTCGAGGGGCTGAAGAACCCCGCCGTCACGCCAAAGGCGTCGGAGCTGCGCATCGGCGACGACGAGCTGCGGGAAACGATCGAGAAGAATCAGCTCAAACTGATGCGCGAGCGGGGCGCCGATCTGACGATCTTCTCTCCCCGAGCCAGTTTCATGGCGCACCACATCGGCGGCTTCGAGACGAGCAGCACCTGGGCCGCCATCTGCAACGAGCTGATCCACCGGGTGTCGCAGCTCTTTCCCGCTCATTTCGCCGGCTGCGGCATGCTGCCGCAGTCGCCCGGCGTGGACCCGAAAACCTGTCTTCCGGAGCTGGAGCGCTGCGTGAAGCAGTACCGCTTCGTCGCCGTCAACCTGAACCCCGATCCGTCAGGCGGACACTGGAACTCGCCGCCACTGTCCGATCGGCACTGGTTTCCCATCTACGAAGCGCTCGTCGAGAACGACATCCCCGCCATGATCCACGTGAGCACGAGCTGCAACCCGTGCTTCCACACAACCGGCTCGCATTACCTGAACGCGGACACCACCGCGTTCATGCAATGCCTGACGGCGGATCTCTTCAAGGAGTTCCCGAAGCTGCGGTTCGTCATCCCGCACGGCGGGGGAGCCGTGCCCTATCATTGGGGGCGCTTCCGCGGGATCGCCCAGGACATGAAGAAACCGCCGCTCGGCGACCACCTGCTGAAGAACATCTACTTCGACACCTGCGTCTACCACCAGGCGGGCATCGACCTGTTGACGCGCGTGATGCCGGTGGACAACATCCTGTTCGGATCCGAGATGATTGGCGCCGTGCGGGGCATCGATCCCGAGAGCGGCCACTACTACGACGACACCAGGCGCTACATCGAGGCAACGCCGAACCTCGACGCCGCCGCTCGCCGCCGTGTCTACGAGGAGAACGCGCGCCGGGTCTATCCACGTCTCGACGCGGTGCTGAGAACGCGAGGCGTGGCGTCATGACTCTCAACCAGATCGGCGTCGTCAGGCGCACCATCGCGCGTGCCGACGCGTCCGCCGTCGCCAGGTTGTCGAAGCTTGGTGTGGCGACTATTCACGAAGCGATGGGCCGGGTCGGGTTGATGAAGCCGTACATGCGGCCGATCTATCCGGGCGCGCATGTCTGCGGGACGGCCGTGACGGTGTTGCTGCACCCCGGTGACAACTGGATGCTGCACGTCGTCGCCGAGCAGCTTCGCGAGGGCGACGTCATCGTCGCCGCCTGCAGCGCCGATTCCGACGACGGGTTCTGCGGCGAGCTGCTGGCAACGTCGTTCCGCGCCCGCGGCGGGCTGGGACTTGTCATCGACGGAGGCGTGCGCGACGTGAAGGAGCTGACGGCGATGCAGTTCCCCGTGTTCGCGCGCGCCATCAGCGCCAAGGGCACGGTCAAGTCGACGCTCGGTTCCGTCAACGTCCCCGTGGTCTGCGCCGGCGCGCTCGTCAATCCCGGCGATGTGGTCGCGGCAGATGACGATGGCGTCGTGGTGGTGCCGGCCGGAGCGGCCGCGAAAACCGCCGAAGCCTCCGAGGCCAGGGAGGCGAATGAAGCCGAGAAGCGCAAGAAGCTGGCGGCCGGCGAGCTCGGGCTGGACATGTACAAGATGCGCGAGGCGCTCGAGAAGGCCGGGCTGAAGTACATCGATTGAGCTCGACCGACAACCTCCCGCTCACCCTGGCGTGCTGGGATTACGACCGCACGCGCCCCCTGATGGAAGACCGCGTCAGGTTCGATGGCATCAACCTGACCTATCTGAACCTCGTGATCGAGGAAATCTTCTTTCGTCAGATGCGGCACCGGGAGTTCGACGCGTCCGAGTTGTCGTTCTCTTCGTTCCTGGTGTCGATGTTCGAAGACGACCCGCCATTCGTCGCCATCCCGATCTTCCCGTCACGATCGTTCCGCCACTCCGGCATCTACATCAACGCCGATGCAGGCATCCGCGAGCCCGTCGACCTGATTGGCAAGCGCATCGGATGCGCCGAGTATCAGTTGACGGCGAATGTCTGGATTCGCGGAATACTCGAAGACGACTACGGTGTGGCGCCTTCCAGCTTCACAACCGTGATCGGTGGGCTGGAGGAAGTCGGGCGTCCCGAAAAGGCTGCCGTGTCCCTTCCTCCGCACATCAAGATCGAAGGGATCGGGCCGGCGCAGACGCTGTCCGCCATGCTCGAGACCGGCGAGATCGACGCGCTCTTCACGCCGCGCGCGCCTTCGAGCTTCATCCGTGGAACGGGTCGAGTCCGCCGCCTCTTCGACGATACCTATGCGGCCGAGCGCGAGTACTACGAACGCACGAAGATCTTCCCGATCATGCATGTCGTGGTCATTCGACGGGATCTATACAGGCAGCATCGCTGGGTTGCGCAGTCGCTGTTCAAGGGATTCGTCGAGGCGCAGCGGATGGCGTATGAAGATCTGCATCAAACGGCTGCGCTGAAGATCATGCTGCCGTGGCTGATCAGACATCTCGCCGATACCGAGAAGGTCATGGGCCGCGATTTCTGGGCCTACGGCTACGCACCGAATGTCGACGCGATCGAGACCTTGCTTCGCTACCACTACCGGCAGGGATTGTCGCGGCGTCAGTTGAAGCCCGACGAAATCTTCGCGCCGGAAACGCTCGAATCGTACAAGATCTGAGTCATGAGCATCCCACGCGATCCGCGCCGGTGGCGCGTCGGTCTTGTCGGTTACGGCGAGGTCGGGCGCATCCTTGCCGAAGACCTCCGCAAACAGGAGATGGCGGTTGCCGCCTATGACGTCAAGCTCGGTACTGGTGCCGATGCGCCGATGCGCCAGCATGCCGCGCAGCACAATGTCTCGTTCGCCGCGTCGCATGCCGAGCTCGCGTCTCACGCCGATTTCATTGTCTCGGCAGTGACGGCGAGCCAGACGGTGGCGGTTGCCGAGTCGTGCGCTCCGGCGGTCAAACGGGACGCGTTTGTCCTGGATTTCAATTCGGCGTCGCCCGGCGCCAAGATCAGAGCTGCCGGTCTCGTCGAAGCCGGTGGCGCGCGCTATGTCGAAGGCGCGGTCATGACGGCGATCGCGCCCTATCGGATCAAGGTGCCGCTGCTCCTGGGTGGTCCGTCGGCGGCGGCGCTGCAGCCGTTGCTCCTGGCGCTCGGGTTCGATGCGACGGTGGCGTCTGAAAAACTGGGCGTCGCCTCGGCGACGAAGATGTGCCGCAGCGTGATGGTCAAAGGACTCGAAGCGATGGTGATCGAAAGCTTCACCGCCGCCCGTGCCTACGGCGTCGAGGATCAGGTGGTGGCGTCGCTGGCTGAGACGTTTCCCGGCATCGACTGGGAAAAGCAGGGCGCCTACTTTTTCCAGCGGGTGATTCAGCACGGCCGCCGGCGCGCCGAGGAAATGCGCGAGGCGGCGGCGACGGTTCGAGAAGCCGGACTCGAGCCCTGGTCGGCCGCCGGCACGGCGGAACGGCAGGCCTGGATGGCGGATCTGGCGGATGCGCAGGTGTTCGAAGGAAGCGACCCGGCGAGAAGCGGTTGGCGCGGCGAGGCCGATCGCCTGCTCGAAGTGGTCAAGCCCAGGGTCCGAGGCTGATTCGACGTGCCGTTCGAAGTGACGCCAGGATGGCTGGCATTCCATCCGAGCCCGTCCAAGCCGCGATTTGTCCCGCCGTCCGGCGCCGTCGATGCGCACTGCCACGTGTTCGGGCCCGGAGACGTGTTTCCATATGCGCCCGAACGGAAGTACACGCCATGCGACGCGTCCAAAGAGCAGCTCTTCGCGCTGCGCGATTACCTTGGCTTCGCCAGGAATGTGATCGTGCAGGCGACCTGCCACGGCAGCGACAATCGTGCGCTGGTCGATGCGCTCGAGGCATCGGGCGGCCGGGCGCGCGGCGTGGCCACCGTCGGCCGGGACATCACTGACGCCGAGCTGCGCCGGCTGCACGACGCCGGGGTGCGCGGCACGCGGTTCAATTTCGTGCGGCGCCTGGTGGACTTCACCCCGCGAGAGGTGCTCATGGAGATCGCCGGGCGCGTTGCGCCGCTCGGCTGGCACGTCGTGGTCTATTTCGAGGCGCGGGATCTGCCGGAGCTATGGGACTTCTTCACCGCGCTCCCCACGACGGTCGTCGTCGATCACATGGGACGTCCGGACGTGACCCAGCCGGTGGACGGGCCGGAGTTCGAGCGGTTCGTGCGGCTGATGCGGGAACACGACAACGTCTGGTCGAAGGTGTCCTGCCCGGAGCGCTTGACCGTGTCGGGCCCGCCGGCGCTCGATGGCGAGCGCCACCCGTACCGCGACGTCGTCCCGTTTGCCCGCCGGCTAATCGAAACGTTCCCGGACCGCGTGCTCTGGGGCACCGACTGGCCGCACCCGAATCTGAAGGACCACATGCCTGACGACGGGCTGCTGGTGGATTTCATCCCGGAGATCGCGCGAACGTCGGAGGAGCAGCAGCGGCTGCTCGTGGACAACCCGATGAGGCTCTACTGGGCCGATTAGAAACCTGGACCTGATCGCGCAGCCCGGCGCCCGGCACGCCGAGCGGCGCAGCGCGTTGGCAGGCCTGTCTTGACTTTCGATGAGACACCTGACAACGCCATCAAACTCCTTCTTCCTTGTGGTGGTCTTGCTAACGTGCGCGCTCACGCGCGGCCCGTCAGCCTCAGTGGCGGGGCCATCCGTGCAGCACAAGGACATTGGCCTGTCTCTTCACCTCTTGCGCGACTCAAGTGGAAGTCGAGCGATATCGATCAGAGCTAGGCTCTTCGAGCCAAAATTGGTCAAAAGCAGAGTTGTCTGGTCCTCGGTAACTCTAAGCTCGCGTGGAAATACTCCAGCAGGCACGGTGCCAAGGACAGCCGCCTCGCCGCTCGAGATCTTGTGCGCATCGATGATGGTGAGCGATTGCGTCGCGTTGCTGTTGCCAAAGCGGCTTGAGTTGGTCACCGCGAGCCACGCTCCGCCATTCAGCACCGCCACGCCAACCGGCGCGTCACCGACTGGCACCCGTCCGATGAGCGCGTGGGCCGGGTCGGTCAGCAATTTTCTGGTATCGAACGCGAGTAGCGCGTTGTCCGTTCGTGCGCTTACGTACGCGA
>Ga0075421_100001656_pt1 | contig 26288 bp, 25 predicted proteins | sample SoiMetdeltSBSDD5_FD_75292 | JGI IMG/M metagenome (GOLD analysis project Ga0075421, IMG submission 75292) | Bulk soil microbial communities from a Populus tree surrounding site in Tennessee, USA - Soil MetaG P. deltoides SBSDD5 | ecosystem: Environmental > Terrestrial > Soil > Tree plantation... | reverse complement strand
GCCACCTCGCGGAACGTCCCGTTCCCCTCGTTGTGGAACAGGGCGTCCGGAATGCCGCCGTAGGCGTCGGGATGGCAGTACGACCGCCGGTTCTGCGGGAGATTCCCGCAGAACTTCTGGTCGTCCATGGTGAAATCTACGTAGTTGGCCACGAACAGATCGAGCCGCCCGTCGTTGTCGTAGTCGGCCCAGGCGGCGCTCGCGGCATAGAGGCCGTTCGTCACGCCCGCCTGCGGCGCCACGTCGGTGAACGTGCCGTCGCCGTTGTTGCGGTACAGGACCGACACGCCGAAATTGGTGACGTAGAGATCCGGATCGCCGTCGTTGTCGTAGTCGCCGGCGGTGCAGCCGTTGCCGTACCCGGAGGCGTTGGCCACCCCCGCCTTGTCCGTCACGTCGAGGAACGACCCGTCCCCCCGGTTCCGGAACAGTCGGGAGTGCGGCGATCCGGCCGGCCGCGGCGTGCCGGGGAGCGGCCCGCTCTGGACGAAGTAGACGTCCTGCCAGCCGTCGCGATCGAAGTCGAGCCAGCAGGCGCCGGGAGGGACCGTCTCGATGTAGTACTTCCGCCCGGTGCCGCCGTGGACGTGGACGACGTTCCCGAAACCCGCCTGCGTGGTGGCGTCGGTGAAGGTCACCTGCTTCGCGGCCGCCACGGCAAGAAGCGGCGCCGCGCCGATCAGGAGGGCGTACCGCGCCAGCCGGATGCTCCGCGACGCCGCCATCAGTACCCCGACTTCCCTTCGGGAATGGCCTCGAGCGCCGCGAAGATCTCGAGCTCGCGGTCGGCGGCCTGCGTCTCCCCCCGCTCCCGGTACAGCCCGGCGAGCAGGTAGTGCGGGTCCGCCAGCTTCGGATCGAGCTCGACCGCCTTGCGGAGCGACGCGAACGCCTCATCGCGCTTGCCGAGCCGGATCTGCAGCTGGCCGATCTGGCTGTAGAGCGGCGCGTAGTCGGGGTGGCTCCCGGCCAGCCTCTGATACTCCTCCAGCGCCTCCGGGTACTTCTTGTCGAGAAGGAACTGGATTGCCTTGACGCTGCTCGTGGTGACCTGGGCGTCCTTTTCCTTCTGGGACTTGCTGCGGCCGCTGATCTCCGCGTAGATCGCCTGGTGCTTCTCCGCTTCCTTCATTCTCCCGGCACGCGCGCAGGCGTTGGCCAGGTTGAAGCGCGCCCCCACGTGCTTCGGCTCGATCGCGACCGCCCGCTCCAGGGAGGCGATCGCCTCCGGATAGCGCCCGAGCGCCAGGTAGGTGAGCCCGAGGGTGTAGTGACCGTCGGGGAGGTCCGGCTTCAGCTCGAGGGCGCGCTTCAGGTGCTTTTCCGCCTCGTCGTACTGGCGGCTGCGGTAGCCGATGAACCCGAGGTTGTAGTGCGCCATCACGAAGTCCGGGTGGGACTTCAGGACCTGCCGCAGGGCCTCGGCGGCCGGCCCCATCTCCCCCTGCCGCATGCGCGCGCGCGCCAGGACCATGAGCGCGGCCGGATCGTCGGGATGGCCGGCCAGGTAGGCAAGGAGCAGGTCCTGCGCCTTCTTCACGGCACGGTCCTTGATGTAGCAGGTGGCCAGGTTGGCGGTCGCCCGCGGGTGCCCCGGGGAGATCTGCAGGACCTGCTCGTAGGCCTTCCGGGCCTCGGAATAGTCGCCGTCCTGGAACGAGGTGTCGGCGTGCTGCAGGGTCATCTGGAGCGATTCGGCCGGGGGGGCGTCCGCCGGCCGCGAGGCCTCCGAGGGCCCTCCCTGGCGGTCGCCCTGGGCGCAGGCGCAGGTCGCCGCGAGGAGAAGCCCGACCAGGGGGAGCCGGCAGCGCGTGCGTGTCGCGGCGGTCATGGAGCCGGAAATGGTAGCAGACGAGCGGGACCGGGACTACAGGCGGGTCGTCAGCGGCCGCGGATCGTCAGGACCTGGCCGGCAAAGATGCGCGAGCCTTCCAGCCGGTTCCAGGTGCGCACCTGCTGGACGCTGACGTCGTACAGGCGCGCGATCCGATGCAGGGTCTCTCCCCGTTTCACGCGGTGGCGGATCAGCCCCTCGCGGCCGGCCACCCCTTCGCCGTCGGCGCTCTTGCGGCCGCCGGGGCCGCAGGTGGCGCACGGCGGCTCCTGGGCCTCGCCGACGACCACGCGGTCACCGGGGCGCAGGACCGCATCCGGGGGCAGGTTGTTCCAGCGGCACAGGTCGTCGGTCGACACGCCGAACTTCACGGCCACCGATCCCACGGTGTCCCCGTCCTGCACCCTGTACTGCAGGCGCCCGCCGCTGACGTACGCCGCCGAAGAGGACGTGTCGAGCTGGACCGGCCCGCTCCCCTTCTCGCCGTAATAGGCCACCAGACGCTGCCCCGGCCGGATCACCGTCCCGTTCATGCGGTTCCAGCGCTTCAGGTTGGGTATGGTGGTCCGGTAGCGGGCCGAGATCGACTGCAGCGTCTCGCCGCGGCGCACGCGGTGGACGATCCGCTCTCCCTGATCGTAGGTCGGGTTCTCGCTGGCGCGCGCCAGGGCGACCTGGGGCGTGCTCTTCGAGATCGGGATGTTCAGGACCACGCCCCGGCGCAGCCGCTTGCCGATGTAGCGGGGGTTGGCGTCGAGGAGGGCGCGCACCGGAATGCCGTGGCGCCGCGCGATGACGGAGAAGGTCTCCCCCGGCCGCACCTCGTGGAGCGTCCAGGAGACCCGCTGATCGTCGGGCAGGGTCTCCAGCTTGGCCACGACGTCGTCCTTCGTTCCGTCCGGGACGCGCACCGTGTACGTGGCGGCGTTCGGAGGGGTCACCAGGCCGCGCAGCTCGGGGTTCAGGGCGCGGATCGTCTCGAGGGACGCGCCGGCCGCGTCCGCGATGACCTGCAGGTCGGTCGCCTTGTCCACCGTGACCGTCTCCCACTCGAGCTCGGCGTCGGTGTTCACGGAGAACCCGTAGTCCTCGGGCGACTTGTCGATCAGGATGGACGCCAGGATGGCCGGCACGTACCACTTCGTCTCGGTCCGGATGTACCGGGTCTTGAGGAGCGCCCAGTAGTCCTTGGCGTGGGCGCGGGCCAGCGCGCGGTCGATCTTCCCCTCGCCGGCGTTGTAGGCCGCCATCGCCAGGTGCCAGTCGCCGTAGCGCTCGTGCAGGTCCTTCAGGTACATGGTGGCGGCGCGCGTCGCCTTCTCGAAATCGCCGCGCTCGTCGACCCACAGGTCGATCTTCAGCCCGTACTTGCGCCCGGTGAACGACATGAACTGCCACATCCCCTTGGCGCGGGCGCGCGAGTAGGCATTCACCTTGAAGGCCGACTCCTGGTGGGCCATGTACGCCAGGTCCTCGGGCAGCCCCGCCTCGCGGAAGGTTTTCTTGATCATCGGCAGGTACGCTCCCGAGCGCTTCAGGCCGGCCTCGAACTCGCCGCGGAGGCGGGTCTGGAACGCCTCGATGTACGCCAGGACCCTCGGGTTCAGCGTGACCGGGATGTCGTAGGAGATCCGGCCGACCACCTGCTGGATCTTCTGGCGCTCCTTCTCGGCCTCCTCGGGCGACAGGTACGTGGTGATGTCCTTCAGCTCGTCGAGCGGCGACCGGTTCTCCTGCGTCTCGGTCTCGGTCTCGCGCGTGTACAGGTCGGCGTCCATGTCTGCGATGTTGCGCACCATCTCGTCGAACGCCTTCTTCAGCGCCGGCTGCGCGGAGAGATCGACGTCGCTCGAGAGGACGAGGTCGACGGCGCGATCGAAGTGCTCCTTGGCCTCGTCGAAGCGCCCGGCCTGGTAGGCCTCGAGGCCCGCCTGGTAGGCCTCCTCCATCTGCTCGCGGATCTCGCGCACCTGGGTCGGGACCGACTCGCGCCGGGTCCTGTCGGGCGTGGTCTCCCGGCCGACCGGGACGGCGGGGTCGCCGGACTCGGCGGCCACGGGGACGTCCCGCGCGGGGGTCGACGCAGGAAGCGCGGTTCCGACCGGCACAGCCGGCACGGCGAGCGGCGGCGCGCCCGCGGAATCGGGCGCCATGGAGGATGCGCCGCCGCCGGTGCTGGCGCACGCCACGGTCAGGCATCCGATCAATCCGAGCATCAGGCGAGAGAGCGACACGATTCGAGGCGACATGTTTTCGAGAACTCCCATAATGAAAAATGATCGGCTCGGACCCCCCGCCGATCGCATCATCAATATAAAGGGAGGTCTGCGGCCAGTCAAGAAAAACCTCCCTCGGAAAAAAACGCCGGCGACCGTGTCGCGCTCACGACATGGCGGCCGCGCGCGGACGTCAATTCTCCGACGTGCGCGCCGGCGGACGCCGGGGGCCGGCGCGGCCTCGCCCAAGCCCTCGATCGACCGCCGGGTCGAGGCCGTCAACCCTGCACCGGGCAAGGGTTTCGGGCGAATTTGACGGAAAGACCGCGCGCTGGCCCGGCACTTGCGTCCCGGCTCCCCTCTGCCGCGAACGCCTGGCGGCGCGCGTTGACAGCCCCTGAGGATTATCCTAAGATGCCTGCGCTTCCCCCGGAGCACCCGAAGGCACGTCCACCAAAGGATATAGACCCCATGATCATGGATCCCAAGGAAAAGGGCAGAACGGTCGACCTCGCCATTGCCCAGATCGAGAAGCAGTTCGGCCGCGGTTCGATCATGAAGCTGGGAAACAAGGATTTCCAGCAGGAGATCCCGGTCATCTCGACGACCTCCCTGTCGATCGACACGGCCCTCGGCATCGGTGGAGTGCCGCGCGGGCGCGTCATCGAGGTCTTCGGTCCCGAGTCGTCGGGCAAGACCACCCTGGCGCTGCATATCGTCGCCGAGGCGCAGCGAAACGGCGGGCTCGCGGCCTTCATCGACGCCGAGCACGCCCTCGACCCCGAGTACTCCCGGAAGCTCGGCGTGGACGTCGACAACCTCCTGGTGTCGCAGCCCGACTCCGGCGAGCAGGCGCTCGAGATCACCGAGGTGCTGATCCGGTCCGGGGCGCTGGACGTCCTGGTCATCGACTCGGTCGCCGCCCTGGTCCCGAAGGCCGAGCTCGAGGGGGAGATGGGAGACACGCACGTCGGCCTGCAGGCGCGCCTCATGTCGCAGGCCCTGCGCAAGCTGACCGGGGTCGTTTCGCGCTCGAAGACCTGCCTCATTTTCATCAACCAGATTCGCGAGAAGATCGGCGTCATGTTCGGCAACCCCGAGACCACCAGCGGCGGCCGGGCGCTGAAGTTCTATGCCTCGGTGCGCCTGGACATCCGCCGCATCGCCCAGATCAAGGACGGCGACGCCGACATCGGCAGCCGCACCCGGGTCAAGGTGGTCAAGAACAAGACCGCTCCGCCGTTCAAGATCGCCGAGTTCGACATCCTGTACGGTCAGGGCATCTCGCGAATCGGGGACCTGATCGACCTGGCGATCACCCACAAGCTGATCGACAAGAGCGGCGCCTGGTTCTCCTACGGCGAGACGCGGCTGGGCCAGGGACGCGAGAACGTGCGCCAGTTCCTGGATCAGAACGCCGATCTCACGAAGGAGATCGAGCTGAAGCTCCGGCGCATTCTCGGCCTGACCAAGGAGCCGAAGCCCCCGGCCGAAGCGAAGGCGGACGGGAAGGACAAGACGGACGGGAAGGAATCGAAGCCCGCCCCTTCGAAGGAGACGACGGGACGGGACGTCGCCCGGCCGCGCGGTCCGTCCCCTTCAGCCAGGGCCTGATCGACCTACCCTGCGGTTGACACTCCACGCGGCGGTTGCTACCATCCGCCGCTTCCAGCACCATGCCCACCGAAGGTGCCGCGGTAGCTCAGTCGGTAGAGCGAGGGACTGAAAATCCCTGCGTCGGCGGTTCAATTCCGTCCCGCGGCACCATCGTCCCCCCGCGACACCCAGCCGAATTGACGCCGGACCCGCCGCGGCGCTAGGCTGCCCCGAAAGGAGAACACCATGATCGGGATGAAGGTCAGCCGCAGAGACTTCGCGCGCGCCGTTGGGGCGACGCTGGGCGCTTCGCTGGTCGCGCCGGACCTGGCGCGCGCCGGCTCACCGGCGCCGGCCCCGCCGGCCGCCCCGCCGGCGGCCGCCGTCCGCCTGGACTCGAACGAGAATCCGTACGGCCCGTCGCCGCAGGCGCTCGAGGCGATGCGGCGCTCTCAGTCCGTGGCCGCCCGCTATCCCGATGCCCTCGAGACCAGGGTGATCGAGACGATCGCCTCCCAGCACGGCGTGTCTCCCGAGCAGGTCATTCTCGGCTGCGGGTCGGGGGAGGTCCTGCGGATTGCGGACCTGGCGTTCCTGGGCCCCGGCAAGACGGTCGTGGCGGCCGAGCCGACCTTCGAGGCGGTCCTGCACCACGCCCGGGTGCTTCGCGCCGAGCCGACCAAGGTCCCGCTCACCGCCGATCACCGTCACGACCTGCCGCGCATGGCGGCCGCGTGCGACGAGCGCACCGGGCTCGTGTACCTCTGCAACCCGAACAATCCGACCGGGACGATCGTGACCGGGGACGAGCTCCAGGCGTTCTTCGAGCGCGCGCCGAAAACGGCCACCCTGCTCGTGGACGAGGCGTACCACCACTTCGTCGAGGACGCGCGCTACAGGAGCGCCGGCGAGTGGATCGGCAAGGTGCCGAACCTGCTCGTGGTCCGCACGTTCTCGAAGATCTACGGGCTGGCCGGCATGCGACTGGGGTACGGCATCGGGTCGCGCGACACGATCGCGGCCATGCAACCGCACCAGATCTGGAGCAACGCCAACGCCTCGGTCCTGGAGGCGGCCCTCGCCAGTCTCGAGGACAAGGGGCTGCTGCCCCGCTACCGGCAGGCCATGAACGGGACAAGGCGCTGGCTCTGCGCGGAGCTCGAGAAGGACAGCCGGTCGTTCATCCCCTCGGAGGCGAACTTCGTCATGATCGACGTCGGGGGCGACGTCGCGCCGGTCATCGCCTCCCTGAAGGCGCGCGGCGTCCTGGTCGGGCGGAAGTTCCCTTCCCTGCCGACCTGGCTGAGGGTGTCGATCGGCACCCCCGAGGAGATGCAGCGTTTCCTGGCCGGGCTGCGTGTCGTCGTGCCGCGGAAGGAGATCCGCGCGGCATGATCCACGTCCTCTGGGAATTCCACGTCAAGCCGGAGAGGCGGCGCGAGTTCGAGACGCACTACGGAAGCGGCGGGACCTGGGTGGCCCTGTTCCGCGGGGCGGAAGGTTACCGCGAGTCGATCCTGCTCCACGATCCGGAGGCGCCGGAGCGTTACCTGACCGTCGATGTCTGGAGCGACTCCGAAGCCTACCGCGCCTTCCGCGAGCGGCGCGCCGGCGACTACGAGGAGATGGACCGCCGCTTCGGGGAGCTCACCGACCGGGAGCGCTGCCTCGGCCACTTCGAAGTCGTCTGAGGCTCAAGGCGTCACGAACTGCATGTGGAACGAGTACGTCAGCCCGACCGCCGCGAACGATCCGAGCGTGACGAGAAGCGCCGCCGCGAACGCCAGGTTCCACGCCACCTCCGCGCCGCGGGTTCTGGGCTCGCCCGGGGCGACGACGAGGCCGAACACCCCGCCGGCGAGGAACCCTCCCACGTGGGCGAGGTTGTCGATGCCCGGCATGAACAGCATCAAGACACCGTAGAGCGCCCAGCGCATCAGCTGCTCCGCGACGAGTCGTCCCGTCGACCCGCCGCGAAATCTCCCGAAGATGATCCCGAATCCCATCAGGCCGAACAGGGCGCCGGAGGCCCCGACGCTGCTGTACGCCGAGCTGAAGAGCATGCTGACCGTCATGGAGAAGACACCGCACACCGTGTAGATGACAAAAAACTTGCGCGAGCCGAAGGCGTCCTCGACCAGCGGACCGAGCGACGTCAGGACAAAGCAGTTCATGAGCAGGTGCAGCAGGCCGCCGTGCAGGTAGTTGGCCGTCACCAGGCGCCAGAATTCCCCCTGCATCAGCGCCAGGCGCAGCTTCTCGCCGAAGACGTAGAACGCCTCCGGCGGCGGGCTCAGGAAGCCGAGGAGACCCGAGGGACGTTCGCTCGTTCCCCAGGTCAGAAGGATCAGCAGGCTGATCGCGACGTTCGCGGTGATGAGGATCGTCGTCGCGGGCCTGACCGAGGGGAAGAGCAGCCGGAGGAGCCGCCCCGGCCCGCCGCCCGGCACGCCCCGCAGGGAGGCCCCGCAGGAGCTGCAGGTCCGGTCGCCGCGCGGCACGAGGGTGCGGCACTCCGGACACATGCGCGTCCGGGCCCGCACCCCTCGCTCCAGGTTTTCCCAGCCGGAGACCCGCTCGTCCAGCAGGCGCCGCCAGTTCTGCTTCTTCCATTCCCAGCGCGCGCCGCGCACGCCCACGGCGTCGCCCAGGCGGAAGACCGCCTCGAGGGCGGCGAGCAGAATCCTCCCCAGGGTCCCCATCAGGCTGCTCCGGATTCAGGGAGTCTCGCGGCCCCTGGAGCGAACGGACTCGAAGAGACGGGTGGCCCTTCTACTTCCAGGTCCAGCCCACTCCGACCTTGAAGTCGGGGTCGTTGTTGCTGAGCCCGACCTTGGCTTCCATGAAGAACGACGTGGCCGACTTCAGCTTCGTCTCGACCCCTCCGACCCCCATGGCGCCGAAGTCGGTCTCGCTGTCGGCGCCGTCGGGATCGGCGTACACGAAGCCGACGCTGCCGCCGACGTACGGCTTCCAGACCTGGACCTTCGAGAAGACGTAGTGCACCTCGCCGTTGACCTGCAGGAGCTTGACGTCGTCGCCGAACCCGATCTCGAGATTGGGGCGGAAGCGGACGTTGCGCGCGAACTCTCCGAGGTCCCAGTGCGCTCCGGCATAGACCTGGTCCGGCTTGCTGCTCACTCCGACGCGGGCGCCCCAGCCACGGTATTCGATCTTCGCGGTCCCCTGGGCCATGGCGGGTGTCGAGAGAACGGCAACGACGGGAAGGAACAGGAGCGGGGCTGCAAAGCGTGCTTTCATCGAGTCCCTCCTCGAGACTGTCGGGATTGGCCTGACGAGAAGCACGCCGATTCCTCCTCTTTGAGAGTATTGAATCGGCGCGCAAAAATATGATCTACGACATCGCCTTCACGGGCAGAAGAGGCTACCACGGGCCCGATGGACGGTCAAGGAAAACGCCTCGCCCCGGCCTCGAAACTCATTGACGGGACAAATGCTTGCGCGTATATGTAGTCGTGATGATTTCGCGCGTGGAGACCGGTTCCCGCAAGCTGTCTGTCCCGAAGCGCTTGGCCTCCACGGTCTTCGCCGGAGTCGTCGCTCTTTGTCTGGCCGTTCCCGCCTTCGCCACCACAGTCAGGCGCATGGGTCTCCCCGAGCTCGTCCCGGCTTCCGAGTCGATCGTTCTCGGCCGGGTCGAGGGGACCCGGTCCTACTGGCAAGGCAAGCAGATCTACACCGAGGTGACCCTCTCGGTGCGACGCTCCCTCAAGGGGCCGCGCACCGCCAGCCTGACGTTCGTCCAGCTCGGCGGCCGCGTTGACAACCCGGTCCCGGTCGAGATGGTGCTACCGGGGGCGCCGATCCACCGCGTCGGGGACGAGGCCTACTTCTTCCTGCAGCCCGGCAGGCCGGGCGAGCGGATCATCGTCGGCCTGTTCCGCGGCCACGTTCCGCTGCATCGCGACGAGCTGGGGGAATTCGTCCAGTTCGACGGCGCGCGCAAGGTCCCCGCCGGGTTCGAAGAGGAGATCCGCCGCCAGGCGGCGCACCAGAAACAGGACCCGCCCGGGGGCGCCCAGTGAGGCGCTCGCGTCTTCTGTTCGGGCTCGCCGCCCTCGCCTTGGCGATCGGCCCGGCCCGCGCGGGGGGCAACCTCGAGGCGGTGGTCGCCGGCGGCAGTCAGATCGCGGACGCCGCCTGGAACCCGCTGGCCATGCCGATTCCCTGGAAGATCAACAGCCAGGGGGTCGTGAACAACTGCAACAACGGCAACCCGACCTGTGTCGGCGGCGTCTCGCCGTTGACGCTGCAGCGGGCGATCGACGGGCTGACGGCGGCGTTCACCACCTGGCAGAATGTCCCGACCTCGCGCGCCGCGTTCACCTACACCGGCACCTCGGCCCAGACGAACATCGGCCTCGACAACGTGCACCTGATCACCTGGGCCGACACGAACCCGAGCAACTGCCCCACCGGGGTCGTGGCCACGACGCCTCACACGCACCTCGCGGCCAACCTGACCCTCACGAGCTCGAACCGCGACCTGAACACGGACGGGATCATCGACATCGATCCGGCGGTCTACCCGAACGGCACGGTGCTCGCCGCCGGGACGATCATCGACTCCGACATGGCATGGTGCCCCACCGGGAGCGATTACGTCGACTTCCCGTTCGACACGACGACGGCCACCTACGACATGGTCGCGGTCGCCACGCACGAGGAGGGGCACTGGCACGGGCTGTCCCACTCGTCGCTGGTCAGCCCGATCGCCACGATGCTGCCGTTCGTCGACGTCACCGCCGACTACGGCAACCAGGTGCGGACCCTGTCGCAGGACGACATCGCGGCGACGTCGCGCTACTATCCCGAGGCATCCCAGGTCGGAAATTTCGGCACGATCACCGGGCGCCTGGTCCTTCCTCCCGGTGGCACGGTGGGGGCGGACGGCGTCAGCGTCACCGCCTACAACACCCAGACCGGCGAGATGACGGTGCAGGTCTTCAGCGTGTCACGCTTCGCCCCCACGGGGCCGGCTGGCGCCGGCTTGTTCCGCATCGACTGGCTGCCGCCTGGCAGCTATTACGTCGGGGTGGAGTACTTCGACAGCACTCCCGGAACCGCCGGGGCCGGCGACGACGACTGGTGGGACAACAACCGCTACAACCTGACCATCGTCAACAGCAACGTCAGCATGGGGAACCAGACGCCGGCCATCCTCGCGCGTCCCGAGTTCTACAGCAGCCCCGAGACTTCGACGGACGACCTCGACAACCAGATTGCGGTCACCGTGGGGGCAGGACAGACCGTGAGCATCCCGAACATCTTCATCAACAGCGACAATCCGCCGGCGCCGGCCAGCGCCACACCGCTGAACATGCCGAACGGGGCGTCGATCCAGGTCGTCTTTCCGGCCGGGTTCACCTTCCCGTTCTACGGGCAGTCCTATTCGAGCCTCTTCGCCAACGACAACGGGAACCTGACGTTCGGGCCGACCTCGACGAACGCCGACACGCGCCTGTTCCTCGGGCCCGACCCCACGACGCTGGCGCCGGTGCCGCCGCGCATCGCCTTCCCTCTGACCAACCTCGATCCGGGGGTCGACAACCAGGGCCCGAGCGGCCGGTTCCTGGACGCCTTCTGGAGGTACATCCCCGACGGCGTGAACCCGCAGAACGACCGGATGGAGTTCACCTTCCTGGGCGTTCCGGTGATCCTGACAACCAAGAGCTGCACCGCCGTCGTCCGCCTGTACCGCAGCGGGCGCATCGAGATGCAGTTCCGCTTCTGGAGCGCCTGGTGGGGAATCCTCGGGATCAGCCCGGGCGGCGACGGCACCGAGCCGAGCGCGGCGATCGACATCACCAGCCAACTGCCGATCTCGGGCTCGGCCGGACAGGCGCTGTACGAGCACTTCGAGTTCGCGCAGAACCCCGTGAACGGCGGCGAGAATGCCCTCAGGCACGCCTTCGACGCGAACGGGTCGCTCCTGATCTTCACGCCGAACGCGCTGGGGGGCTACGACTGGAGCTCTCCGAACTACATCAACGTCGCCCCGGGCGAGGTCCAGAACCTCGAATTCACGACCGGCACCAGCTTCCTTTGGGATGCCCTTCCGGGGGCGGGGTCCTACAGCGTGTATCGCGCGACGCTCGGGGCGTTCGTCGATTCCAACGCCGACGGCGCCGCCGACAGCTACGGGACCTGCCTGGACACCGGCCTCCCGTCGAACTCCGACAGCGACGCCACCCCGCCGCCGGCCGGGTCGGTCTTCACCTATCTGGTCACCGGAAGGAACACCGCCGGCGAGGGGACCCTCGGCCGCGGCTCGAGCGGCGCCTCACGGCCCAATACCGCCCCCTGCCCTTAGGTTTTTCGCACACCCCGTCAGGCGTACTTCCGCAGGACACCGGTCACGATCCCCTGGATCCGCAGAGCCTCCGGACGGACGAACACGGGGGCCAGGTCGGAATGGGCGGCCTCGAGGCGAATCCGCCCCTTGTCGCGGCGGAACGTCTTGAGGGTCGCCTCGCGGCCGTCGATGAGGGCCACGACCACCTCGCCGTTCCGGGGGGACGTGCGCTCCTCCACGACCACGTAATCCCCGTCCTTGATCAGCTCGCCGACCATCGAGTCCCCCTTCACCCGGAGGACATACGTCCTGCTCCCCCGGACCAGGCTGGCCGGAAGCGCCACGGCCTGCTCGTCCTGGACCGCCTCGATCGGCCGGCCGGCGGCGATCGTCCCCATGAGCGGGACTTCGATCGCGGTGCCGCTCGAGGCACGGGGCAGAAGCTCGATCATCTGGCGCCTCCCCTTGCGGCGGCGGCGCAGGAGGCCCCGTTCCTGCAGGAGCTGGAGGTGCTTGTGCACGGTGGAGACCGACGCGAGGCCGGCGCGACGGGCGATGGCCTCGAGCGTGGGGCTCTCGTCGCGCTCGGCGAGCAGCGCGCGCACCGCCTCCAGGATGTGTTTCTGCCTCCGGGTCGGAAGCATCGTTCCCCTCTCAGGAATCCGACGAGCCCCGGGCCCCGATGAACCAGTCGTCCTTGTCCTTGAACAGGACATTGAAGGACGTCAGGGTGCCGTAGACCCGCGTGACGTACTGCTGCATCTCGATCTTCTCCTCCTCGGAGAGCTTCGGATGCGCGTTGATCTTCTGCTCGAGGACCCGGAGGCGATCGCGCGCCATGGTGATCTTGTGGAAGAAGACCTCGATCGGGATCGCCTTCTCCTGGGCGTCGGACCTGCCCGGCTTGAGGACCAGGCTCCCCCCCTCGAAGCGCGTCGCGAGCCGGACGTCGCTCAATCCGAGCAGCTCGTCCAGCGCTTCCTTGAGGGCCCACTTGACCGCCCCCTTGTCGAGCCCCGGCGTGTCATCGCTCATCGCTGTCTCCTTATCGGGTGCCCCATGCATTTCGGGCCCGCGCTCATTGCGGCGCCAGCCGGTCCACCGGGAGGAGATCGACGATCGAAAGGAGCGACTCTCCCCGGCCGACCGCGCGTGCGGCGCGGGCGGTCGCCTCGCTCGCCGGGTTGAACGCGATGGAGTATCCCGAGTGCTCGAACATCGAGATATCCCCCTCGCTGTCCCCCACCGTGATGACCTCCCGGTAGTCTACCCCGAACTGCCCGCAGAACAGGTCGACCGCCTCCCCTTTCCGGCCGTGCTCCACGTTCACCTTGACTTCGCCGGTCAGGACACCATTCTTCGTGACGAGCCGGTTGGCGATGGCGTAGGCGGGACCGAGGTCACGGTTCACCCGCTCGACGAGGAGCGTCAGGCCGGTGGAGATCACCCCGACGACGAGCCCGGCCTCCTTCAGGAGATCGACGCACTCGCGCACCCCGGGGCGGTAGGGGATCGCTTCCGTGATGGCCCTCAGGTCCCCCTCGGACATCCCCTTCCAGTGGGCGGCGTCCCGCGCGCAGAACTCTTCGTATGTGATATCGCCGCGCTCGAAGGCCAGCTGGTGCCGGTGGGCCTCCGCGTCCCACAGCCCCAGCTTCTCGTGGATGTGCTGCCAGACGCTGCGGACAGGAGTGAGGGTGCCGTCGAGGTCGAACAGGACGGCGCGCCAGGTGCGTTTCACATTTCCTGGTACGCGGCCGCCTTGGCGGGCTCCTTGAAGACGCCCGCCTTGTAGGCCTCGGAGAAGGCGGTCACGACGCGGCGGTCGTAGGCGCGATCGCTCAGCTCGAACAGGCGCGCGAGGGCCTTCTCGAACGGCATCGCCTTCTGGTAGGGCCGGTTCGTGGTCATGGCGTCGAACGAGTCGGCCACCGCCACGATGCGCGCCGCCATCGGGATCTGCTCAGCCTTCATCCCGAGCGGGTAGCCGGTGCCGTCCCAGCGCTCGTGATGGTGCCGGATGCCGGGGAGGATGTCCTTCATCGCCTTGATCTTCGACAGCATCTGGAATCCCTTGTTCGGATGCTGCTTCATGACGGTGTATTCCTCGTCGGTCAGGGCCGCGGGCTTGCGCAGGATCTTGTCCTCGATGCCGATCTTCCCGATGTCGTGGAACAGCGACGAGATGTGCACCTCGTAGATCTCCTTCTTCGGAAGGCCCAGCTGCTTCGCGAGGATGACGGCGTAGGCGTTGACCCGCTCCGAGTGGCCGCGCGTGTACGGGTCCTTTTCGTCGATCGCCTCGGAGAGGGCCTTGACCGTGCCGAGGAACAGCTCGCTGTTCATGGTCACCAGGGCGCTCAGCCGCTGGATATAGTTCTGGATCTGGTCGGCCATCGTGTTGAAGTTGCCGGCCAGGGCCCCGAGCTCGTTGCGGCTCCCGATGTCGACGCGGTGGTCGAGCTGCCCCTTGGCGAAGGCCTCCGTGCCGGCGGCCAGCGCCTTGATCGGGCGGGTGACGGTCGCGGCCAGCAGGTAGGCGAGGACGAGCGCCAGCGCCACCGCCAGCCCGGCCCAGAAGAGGGTGGTCTGGATCATCTGGTTGACCGTGGCGTAGGCCTGGGTCTTCTCGATCTGCACGAAGATCTTCCAGCCCTGGCTGGTGGTGTCGCACGAGGCGATGGTCGGGACGTTCCTGCCGTCGATCGAGAGAACGTATTCCGCGGTGAGGGCCGAATGGCCGCCCGCGCGCAGGCAGTCCTGCACGACGCCGAAGCTCTTCAGGTCGCCGCGCTTCAGGACCCCTTCCTCGTCCTGCGCCGCGATCAGCCGCCCCTGGCTGTCCAGCGCGTAGATGACATAGCTGGCGCGGCGCCCGCCGACCACCGGATCCCAGTACGCGGCGAAGTCCACGATGCCGGTGAGGGCCCCGGCCGGAGCCCCGGCCAGGACCACGGGGACGGTCACGACGAGGACGGCGTGCCGTCCCTGGTCGGTGTCGAGCACCACCGGATCGCTGACGTCCTGGTCGCCGCGGAGCGCCGCGCCGACCCCCTCGCGGATGGCGTCGTCCACGGCCGTCCGCGGGAATCCTGGCTGGCGGGCTTCAATCGGATCGGCGTCCTTCGGCGTGTAGCGCACCAGGAGCAGGTCGGAGCCGAGGAGCCTCTCCATCAGGGACCGATCGGCGGCGATCCGCCCGCCGCCCGCCGATCCCGGCGCCTTCGGGAGTGCTCCCAGGACCTCGGCCAGGCGCCCCATCTGGAGCCTCACGCTCTCCACGGCGGCATTCAGCTGGCGCGCGATGGAGGCGGCCACCTGGAGCTGCACCTCCTGCTGCGAGGTCACCAGCGCCTCGCGGCTGTAGCTGATCAGCTTGTTCGCGGTAATTCCCAGGGGCAGGAGTCCCATCGCCGCCAGGACCAGCAGGAACCAGTAGACGATCTTGCGAGTGGGGGGCCGCCGGGCCGCGTCGGTCTTCGGTGGGCTGGGGGGGGCCGTCATCTTTGAGCCGTGATCGCCTGCCTCCGGGACCGCGGGCCGCGACGAGCGGAGAAACACGAGCGAATGGATTATAGGGAGCGGCCGTGCGCAGAGTCAACCAAACCGCGGCAATTAGGTGCTTTCGGTCGGCGCCGGGCGTCCCTCAGCGGTCGCGCGGCACCGCCATCATGCGCTCGAGGGCGCGGCGCGCCAGGCGGGCGTCCTCCTCGTCCACGGTGATTTCGAAAACGTTCTCGCGGAGGGAGCGCTCGAGGCCCTCGAGATCGATCATTTTCATGTAGGGGCAGTGGAGGCGGCAGCCGATGCAGCCGTCGGCCGGGATGAACTCGCGGTCCGGGAACCGCTTCTTCAGCTGGTGCAGCAGCCCCCACTCGGTGGCCACGATGAAGGTCCGGGCCTCCGGGTGGCGGGCCACGGCGTCCATCATCCCCGAGGTGGAGCAGATCTCGTCGGCCATCGCCAGGATGTCCTCGCGACACTCGGGGTGGGCGATCACCACGGCGCCGGGGTGGCCGGCCTTGACCTTGTCCACGCTGGCGTCGCGCAGGACGTCGTGCGTCGGGCAGGCGCCGTCGTAGATCACGATCTCCTTCTCCGGGACCTGGCGCGCGACCCAGCGCCCCAGGTTCCGATCGGGCGTGAACAGGACCTTCTTGCCGGGCAGGCTGCGGACCACCGAGACGGCGTTCGCCGACGTGCAGCAGATGTCGGAGAGGGCCTTCACCTCCGCGCTGCTGTTGATGTAGGTCACCACCGTGTGATCCGGGAAGCGATCCTTCCACTGCAGCAGCGACTCCGGCGTGATCGAATCGGCCAGGGCGCAGCCGGCCGAGAGGTTCGGCAGGAGGACGGTCTTGCCCGGGTTGAGGATCCGGGCCGACTCGGCCATGAAGTGAACGCCGCAGAAGACGATCACCTCCGCGCTCGTCTTCTGGGCCTCGAGGGCCAGGCCCAGCGAGTCCCCCACGAAGTCGGCCGCCTCCTGCACGGCCGGAAGCTGATAGTTGTGCGCCAGGAGCACGGCGTTGCGCGATCGCGCCAGGGACCGGATCCGCGCGATGGTCCGGGCGGCCTCGCGCGGATCGGCGACGCGCCAGTGCGCCGGGATGCCCTCCTCCGCGATGGTGACGATGTCCGCGACCGCCTGCGCGCTCTTCACGTCCCGCCCCCGGCGCCGGACGCCCGCTCGGTCAGCCGCGCCCCCCGATCGGGCCTGACGGTGCGCGTGCCGCGCGGGAACAGCCGCCAGAATTCCTTCTTGATCAGGCTGGTGATCGTCCCGCTCTTGGAGAAGCCGTGGTAACGCGCCACGGTGTCGAGCATGACGAGATCCTGCTCGGTGGCCGTGAACGTCCGGATCTTCTTGTGCCCTGGCATCGCGCTCCCCTCTGGATCACCGGATAAATCTTATATAATACTTATATATATAACGAATAATATCCTACGCCCGCGGAGGCCGTAAGTCAAGTCGGGTGCGGCCCGCGCACGTGGAATGGGCCGTGACGCTTGCTAGTTGGAGGTGCCGGTGGGCAGGTCGACGTCGCGGAACGGTCCGGAGGCGTCCTCGGTCGTCTCGTCGCGGCCCGCGACGGGGGCCCCGGCGCCCGGAGCGACCGCGGGCGGCGCGGCGTCCGCCCCCTCCTCCCCGGCGACACCGACGGTCTTGAGGACCCGGACGAAGGCCTCCACGCACTCCGGGCAGAACTGGATTCCGGCGAGCTTCCTCATCTCCTGGATCGCGAATTCCATCGGCAGGCCGACCCGGTAGGGGCGCGTCGACGTCATGGCGTCGAAGGCGTCCGCGAGGCAGACGATGCGGGCGTGCAGCGGGATGTCCTTCCCCTTCAGGCGATCCGGGTAGCCGGACCCGTCGTACATCTCGTGGTGGTGCTTGATGCCCGCCACGTGCTTGGAGAACGTGGACACGGGCATCAGGATCTGGGCGCCGATCACGGGATGGGACTTGATCGCCTCGCGCTCCTCGGGCGTGAGATTGGAAGGCTTGTTGAGGATCTTGTCCATCATGCCGATCTTGCCGATGTCGTGCAGGAGCGCCACCTGCGCGACGATCGAGACCTCCTCCTTGGTCAGGCCCAGGGAGCGGGCGATCAGGCGGGCGAACTTGGACACGCGCTGCGAGTGGCCGGCGGTGTACCGATCCTTGGCCTCGAGCGCGATGGCCAGGGACTCCACCGTCTGGATGTAGGAATGCTCCATGTCGCTCCGGGCCTGCTCGAGGTTCCCGAGCGCCGTGGTGAGCTGGGAGTTCCTCACCTGAAGGTCCGCGAGGAGCTTCTCGTTGAGGAGCTTCATCTCCCGCTGGCGCAGCAGGGCGGTGATGGTGAACTTGACGTCCTCCGGATCCCAGGGGGTGGGGATGTACTTGTCGAGGCCGGCGTTGTTCAGGGCGTAGATCGCCTCGTCCAGGCTCGGCGTGTCCGACAGGAGGATCTTTCCCACACCCGGGAACTGGGCGTTGACGATCTCGAGGAAGCGGCCCCCGGGGATGCCGGGCATCCCCTGGATGGCGATCACGAGCTCGACCGGCCGGTGCTGCTCCCGCAGGGTGTAGAGGACGCCCAGCGCCTCCTCCGTCGAGCCGGCCGCCACGACCTCCATGCCCGGAGGGCAGACCGCGGCGATGCGCTCCCGGAGCTGCGCCCGGGAACCGTTGTCGTGATTGACCAGGAGAATCGCCGGCCGGGTCACGGGATCCCCCCGCGACGCGCCACCAACCTGAAGGTCGTCATTCCTACCCAATATGGGTTGCCGCCGCCCCGCGGACAAGAGCGCCGCGGGGGAGGGGCGGCCGCCCCGGCGACGCGTTGACGCCCGTCAAAGCGCTGAACTATACTGGCCGCTCATGTATCGCCTGTACGGGGGCCTGCTCGTCCTAGCCTGGGCCGTCGTTCTCCCCTGCCAGATGTTGATGACGTTTTTGAAACGGCCTTCGCCCAGCCCGGTGCGCGAGCGCCTCGGGTACCTTCCGGCCGGAGCGGCGCCCGGTGGATTCTGGATCCATGCCGTGTCGGTCGGCGAGGTCCGTCTCGCCCTGTCGCTCCTGGCGGCGCTGCGCCGGCGTTTTCCCGGAGTGGCCGTCCACCTCACGACGGCGACCGCCACCGGCCGCGCCCTGGCGTCCGCGGGGTCGGGCGGCGCCCCGCCCCCCGAGTCGATCGCCGCGCTTCCGTTCGACCTGCCCTTCGCCATGGGCCGCCTCCTGGATCGCCTGCGGCCGCGGGCCATCCTGATCCTGGAGACGGAGATCTGGCCGAACCTCCTGCGGCTCGCGGCAGAACGCGGCGTGCCGGTCATCCTGGTGAACGGCCGGATCTCGCCGCGCGCCTATCCGCGCTATCGCCTCGCGGCGCCCCTCCTGCGCCGGGCGCTCCCCGGCATGAGCCTGCTCGGCATGCAGTCCCGGGAGGACGCGGATCGCATCGTCCGCCTCGGGGCGGACCCGCGGCGGGTGCGCGTCACCGGCAATCTGAAATTCGATCTCGATCCTCCGCCGAACGATCGGCGCGGCGTGCGCCTGAGGCTGGGGCTCGACGACGGCGCGCCGCTGTTCGTGGCGGGCAGCACGGCCGCGGGGGAAGAGCGGCCTGTGCTTCAGGCCTTCGCGGCCCTGCGCCGCTCCCGGCCCTCCGCCCGGCTGGTCCTGGCCCCCCGGCACCCGGAGAACTTCGCCGCGGCGGAGCGCCTGGCCCGCGAGGCCGGGCATGCCGTGCTGCTGTGGAGCCGTCTTGCGGCGGAGAGCGCCGGGGCGGACGCGCGCCAGGCCCCCCCGCGCTTCGACGTCCTGGTGCTCGACGCCATGGGGGTCCTTCCGGCGATCTACGCCGCGGCCGATCTCGTGTTCGTCGGCGGCAGCCTCGTGCCGCGCGGGGGCCACAACATCCTCGAGCCGGCGGCGGCCGGGAGGCCGGTCCTGTTCGGGCCCCACATGGAGAACTTCCGGGCCGCGGCCGAGGCGCTGACGGAGGCGGGCGCCGGCTTCGTGGCGCGCGACGGGGAGGAGCTGGGGAACCTTCTGCTGCGCCTGGTCTCGGACCGCGCCGGCTACGCCGTCTCGGCCACCATGGCGCGAAAGGTCGTGGAGACCAACCGCGGCGCCCTCGACCGCACCATCCTTCTCGTCGAGGAGGTCCTGGCTCCCGCCCGGGCGACCGGGCTTCAGGCCGCCCGGCCATGACCGCCCCGGATCGGCTCGCCGTCGCTCCGGCCGTGGCCCCCCTGCTGTACCTTCCCGCGATGGCCTACCGCGCGGCGATTCGCCTGCGGAACGCCCTCTACGACTCCGGCCGGCTGGGGGTCCAGAGGCTCCCGTGTCCGGTCATCAGCATCGGCAACCTGACGGTGGGCGGGACCGGCAAGTCCCCCCTGACGTCGTGCATCGCCAGTCTCCTGCGCGACTCGGGCTACCGGGTCGGGGTGGTCAGTCGCGGCTATCGGCGGAAGGCGGCGGTGGATCCCCTCCTGGTCTCCGACGGCCGGGCGCTCCTCGCGGATGCGCTGAGCGCCGGGGACGAGCCGTACCTGATCGCCCGGGACAATCCGGCCGTGCCGGTGGCCGTGGGGGCGGACCGGGTGCGGGCGGCACGTCTTCTGCTGCGCGCCGCATCCCCCGCCCCCGAGGTGATCGTGCTCGACGACGCCTTCCAGCACCGCCGCCTGGCGCGCGACCTCGACCTGCTGCTTGTGGACCGCCACGATCCGTGGGGCAATGGTAAAATGCTGCCGCGCGGCCCGTTGCGCGAGCCGATTGCATCGATCGCGCGGGCCCACGCCGTCATCCTGACTCGCTCGGACGGACAGTGTCCCCCGAGCCTGGCCTCCGCGCTGGAGCGATTCAACCCGGGCGCGGCCCTGTTCCATTGCACGATGGAGCCACGCGCGTTCGTCAGGCCGGATGGGGAGACGATCGGCCTCGCGGCGCTGAAGGGATTCTCGGTCTATGCCTTCTCGGGAATTGCCAGGCCGGAGCGGTTCGAGGAGGACCTGCGCGCTCTCGGCGTCCGCCTGGCGGGCTCGCGCCGGTTCCCCGATCACCACGCCTTCCGCCCCCGCGACATGGAGCAGGTGGCGGCGGAGGCGCGGCGCGCCGGCGCCGACGTGCTCGTGACCACGGAGAAGGACCTGGTGCGCATCGGACAGATCCCGGACTCCTCGCTGCCTCTGTACGCCCTGGCGATCCGGGTGTCGTTCCCAAAGGGCCGGGATCTGCAGCCGTGGCTCCTGGATCGTCTCGCCGATCTCCGCCCGCACGGGGGGCGCTGACGTGGGCACCGAGACCATCCCCGACCCCAGCACCCCCCTGCGCCGCCTCCGCCACATGCGGCAGACGCGCGGGGTGAGGCACACCCTGTCCTATCTCTTCTGCCGCGCGCTCCTCACCGCCCTCGGCCTGCTGCCGCGCCGCGCCGGGCTCGCGATCGGCCGCGCCTGCGGACTGCTGTTCCACGCCCTCTCCGCCCGGCACCGGCGCATCGCCCGGACGAACCTGGAGCGGGCCTTCGGCTCGACCCTCCCGCCCCGCGAGCGCGAGCGCCTGGCCCGCGCCTCGTTCGCCCATGCCGGGATGATCATGGCCGACGCGGCCTACTTCAGGCACTGCGCCACCCTGCCCCTCGAGCAGGTCGCGGTGTTCGAGGGGACCGAGCATCTCCTCAAGGCGGCGTCCGGCAAGCGCGGCGTCCTGATCTTTTCGGGCCACTTCGGCCACTGGGAGATGGTGGGGCTCCTGCAGCCCCGCATCGGAGTGCCGTACTCCATGATCGTCCGGCCGCTCGACAACAGCCGGCTGGACTCGTACCTGGCCGGCCTGCGGACGATCACGGGGAACGAGCTGATCTCCAAGTACAACGCGGCGCGCGGCGTGCTGCGGGCGCTGCGCCCGGGGCGCGCGATCGGCGTGATGATCGACCAGAACGTGCGCGGCGAGGGGGGCGTGTTCGTCGACTTCTTCGGCACGCCGGCCTCCACGACACCGGCTCTCGCCATCTTCGCCCTGAAGACCGGCGCACCGATCGTCCCCATGTTTTCCTATCCGCTCCCGGACGGCCGCCTGCGGATCCGGTACGGCGAGCCGATCGTGGCGGTCCGGCGCGGCACCCTGAGCGAGGACATCCACGCCATCACGCAGCAGTGCACGCGCATCCTGGAGCAGGAGATCCGCGAGCACCCCGAGTGCTGGATGTGGATGCACAACCGCTGGCGCACCCGGCCGACCGCCGCCCCTCCCGCGGGAGCCGCGACCGCGCCGGCTCCGGAGCTCGCGGCGCCCCCGCGGCCCGCCGCCGGGCGCGCGTCGACCCACCCATGAGCCGCCCCGCGGTGTTCATGGACCGGGACGGGACGATCAGCGAAGAGGTGGGATACGTCAATCACCTCTCCCGCTACCGGCTCCTGCCGCGGAGCCTGGAGGCGATCCGGCTGGTCAACGAGGCCGGCCTCCTGGCGGTCGTCACCACCAACCAGTCCGGAGTGGCCCGCGGCTACTTCAGCCAGGCGCTGGTCGAGGAGGTGCACGCGCGCCTGCAGGCGCTCGCGGCCCAGGGCGGCGCGCGCCTGGACGCCATCTACTACTGCCCGCACCACCCCGCCGAGGGATCCCCTCCCTGGCGCGCCTCGTGCGAGTGCCGCAAGCCGAAGCCGGGTATGATCCTGAGGGCGACGCGCGAGCACGACATCGATCTGGCGCATTCCTTCGTGGTCGGCGACAGTGTCGTGGACATCGAGGCCGGTGCGTCCGCCGGCGTGCCCGGGGTCCTGGTCCTGACCGGCTACGGGCGCGGCCTCGTGGAGCACCAGAGCGAGCGGTTCAAGACGCGCCCGGCCCACACGGCCGGCGATCTCCTGGACGCGGTGCGCTGGATCCTGGAACGAAGGACGGCCGGAGGGGGCCAGTGACCCTGCGCGACTCTCTCTTGAAATCGATCGACCGGATGGCCGGGACGAGCGTCCTGGTGGTCGCCGATCTCGTCCTGGACGAGTTCGAGTACGGCGAGATCGACCGGGTCTCGCGGGAGGCGCCGGTCCTGATCCTGAGCCACCGGAAGACGGACCGCCTGCCCGGCGGCGGCGCCAACGCGGTCCACAACATCGCCGCGCTCGACGGGAGCCCGGTGGTCGTGGGCCGCGTGGGCCAGGACGAGGCGGGGGACGCCCTCGTCGCGATCCTGGGCGAGCGTGGGGCGGACACGGCGCGGATCTGGCGCGACCCCGACTACCGGACCCCGGTGAAGCGCCGGGTACTGGCCGGAAGCGCCCACTCCGTGAAGCAGCAGATCGTCCGGGTCGACCGGGGAGGCGGACCCGTTGCGGACGTCCAGGGGCGGCCCCTGTGGCCGTCGATCCGCGAGGCCCTGGGGCAGGCCAAGGGGGTCCTGATTTCCGATTACGGGCTCGGCCTCCTGCACGCGGGGACCATCCCGCCCGTTCTCGAGGCCGTGCGCGCCGCCCGATTGCCCCTGTTCGTGGACTCGCGCTCCCAGCTCCGCTCGTACCGCGGCATGACCGCGGCGACCCCCAACCTGCAGGAGGCGGAAGCTGCGCTCGGCGAGCCCGTGAACGACGACCCCGAGCGGCTGGCGCGCGCCGGAACGCTCCTGCGCGAGGCGATCGACGCCGAGACGATCGTCGTGACGCGCGGCAGCCTCGGCATGTCCGTGTTCACCCGCGGCTCGCAGCCGGCCCACCTGCCGGTCTTCGGCACCGACGAGGTGGCGGACGTGACCGGGGCGGGCGACACGGTGATCGGCGTCTGCGCCCTGGCGATGCTTTCGGGCAGCGCCCCCCTGGAGGCCGCCCGGCTCGCCAACTACGCGGGCGGGATCGTGGTGATGAAGCGCGGGACCGCGACCGTGACCCGCGAGGAGCTGCGCCGCGCGGTGCGCTCCGACCCGGCCTCCGGCGCTCCGTCGACCCCCGCGTGACCCGGCCCATCGCGCGGGCCGGCGGCATGATCGTGACGCTCCCCCGGCTGCAGCGCCTCGTCGAGCGGCTGCGCCGCCGGCGCCCGCGACCCCGCGTCGTGCTCGCGAACGGCCTCTTCGACCTGCTGCACGTCGGGCACGTCCGGTACCTCAGGGCGGCGAGCCGTCTGGGGGACATCCTGATCGTCGCCCTCAACAGCGATCGATCGGCGCGCGCTCTGCGCGGCCCCGGCAGGCCGATCGTGCCGGCCTCCGACCGCGCCCGCCTGGTGGCGGCGCTCGACGGGGTCGACTACGTCGTCCCCTTCTCCTCGTCCACCGTGACGCCGCTGCTCCGCCGGCTGCGCCCCGACGTGCACTGCAAGGGGACGGACTACACCGAGGCCAGCGTCCCGGAACGGGGCGTGGTGCGCGCCTACGGCGGGGTGGTGCGCATCGCCGGGGACCCCAAGCGGCACGCTACGAGCGATCGGATCGCCGCGCTGCGGCGGCGGTTCGGCCCCGGGGTCGCCGGTCGCCGCCCTCGCCGAAAATAAGAAGGGGGAGCCTTGCGGCTCCCCCCATGTCGTTCCCCGGCCGGCGCGAACCGGCGGGCGGTTACTTCTTCTTTTTCTTTTGATCCTTCTCGTCGTCCTCGTCCGGCTCCGCGGCCCCCTCGGCGGCCCCTTCGGCGGCCCCTTCCATCGCGGCCGCCTCGGCCTCTTCCTTCTCGCGGACCTTGGCCTTGCGGTCCCGCCTGGCCTTCTTCTCTTCCTTCTGCTTCTTGAAGACCGGCTCCGAGCCCACCAGCTCGACGATCGCCATGTCGGCACCGTCCCCGGGGCGCGGCCCCAGCTTCAGGATGCGCGAGTAGCCGCCCGGTCGGGACGCGAACCGCGGCCCGAGGGTGTCGAACATCTTCTTGACCACCCCCTTGTCGTGGACCAGCGCCAGGACCATGCGCCGCGAGTGCAGGTCGTCGCGCCGGGCCATCGTGATGAGCTTCTCGGCGTACGGCCGGAGCTCCTTGGCCTTCGGGAGCGTGGTGGTCAGGCGCTCGTGCCGGAACAGATCGGTCGCCAGGTTGCGCAGCAGAGCCTTTCTGTGCTCCTTGGTGCGGCCGAGCTTCCGGTACCCAGCGTTGTGGCGCATCGGAGTGCTACTCCTCCTTCGGCTTCAGGATGTGGTCGACCTTCATCCCGAGCGAGAGCCCCATCTCGGCCAGGAGCTCCTTGATCTCGTTCAGCGACTTGCGGCCGAAATTCTTGGTCTTCAGCATCTCCGCCTCGGTCTTCTGGACCAGGTCGGCGATCGTCTTGATGTCGGCGTTCTTGAGGCAGTTGTACGAGCGCACCGACAGCTCCAGCTCCTCGATCGAGCGCATCAGGTTCTCGCGCATGCGATCCTTCTCGCGATCGACCTCCTCCACGTCCATCTCGGGAGTTTCCTCGAAATTGATGAAGATGGACAGGTGGTCCTTCAGGAGCTTGCTGGCGAGGGCGACCGCGCTCTGCGGCTGCACGGCCCCGTTCGTCCAGACCTCGACGGTCAGCTTGTCGTAGTCCGTCGTCTGGCCCAGGCGCGCGTCCTCGACGGTGTAGTTCACCTTCTTGACCGGCGAGTGGACCGAATCGATCGGGATGAATCCGATCGACAGGTCCGTGTCGAAGTTCCGGTCGGCGGGCACGTAGCCGCGCCCCGGCTTGACGCGCATCTCGATGTTCAGGCGCCCTTCCTCGGACAGCGTGGCGATGTGCACCTCGGGGTCCAGGATCTCGACGTTCGGGTTGGTCTCGATGTGCCCAGCCTTGACGTCTCCGGCCCCCTCGGCGCGCAGGTAGATGGTCTCGGCGTGGCCCACGTTCAGCTTGAGCGGGATCTGCTTCAGGTTGAGGATCAGGTCGATGGTGTCCTCCACGACCCCGGGGATGGACGTGAACTCGTGCTGCACCCCCTCGATCTTCACCGCGGTGATCGCCGCCCCCTCGATCGACGACAGGAGCACCCGGCGCAGGACGTTGCCGATCGTCGTGCCGAAGCCCCTCTCGAAGGGCTGCGCCCAGAACTTCCCGTAGGTCGGGGTCAGCAATTCCAGATCGCACTCAAGGCGCTTCGGCCTCTGAAAACCTTTCCACAGCATCGGGTCCATCCTCCTCGCGGGCCGCGATGGCTGCGGCCCGGGTCGTTTACTTGCTGTAAAGCTCGACGATGAGCTGTTCCTGGATCGGCATGGTGATGTCCTCCCGCCTCGGCAGGGACGCCACGGTCCCCTTGATCGCCGCGGTGTCCACGGACAGCCACTGCGGGAAGCCGCGGGCGCGCGCCTGCTCGAGGGAGGCCAGGAGCGCGTCGTGCTTCTCCATCTTCGCCTTGGGGCTGATGACCTGCCCCGCGCGGACGAGATACGACGGGATGTCCACCTTGCGCCCGTCGACGCGCACGTGCCCGTGCGACACGAGCTGGCGCGCCTGGGCCCGCGACGCCGCGAACCCGAGCCGGTAGACGACGTTGTCCAGCCGGCGCTCAAGGTTGATCAGGAGCAGCTCGCCGGTGACCCCCTTCTTCCGGCTGGCCTCCTGGAAGGCCAGGCGGAACGGCTTCTCCAGGACCCGGTAGAGCCTCTTGACCTTCTGCTTCTCGCGCAGCTGGACGCCGTAGCCCTGCAGCTTCACGCGGCGCTTGCCGTGCTGGCCCGGCGCGAAGTTCCGGCGCTCGATGGCGCACTTTTCCGTATAGCAGCGCGCCCCCTTCAAGAACAGCTTCAGTCCCTCGCGGCGGCAGAGCCGGCAGACCGAACCACGTGTATTCGCCACTCCCTTTTCCTCCTTGTCTCAGACGCGCCGGCGCTTCGGAGGACGGCAGCCGTTGTGCGGAATCGGCGTGACGTCCTTGATCGCCTTGATTTC
>Ga0075421_100001653_pt1 | contig 26321 bp, 26 predicted proteins | sample SoiMetdeltSBSDD5_FD_75292 | JGI IMG/M metagenome (GOLD analysis project Ga0075421, IMG submission 75292) | Bulk soil microbial communities from a Populus tree surrounding site in Tennessee, USA - Soil MetaG P. deltoides SBSDD5 | ecosystem: Environmental > Terrestrial > Soil > Tree plantation... | reverse complement strand
CGTACCGCGGCTGCAAACGGCGGCGCGCCCACGTCCAGACCCAGTCGGAGAGATTGCGGCTCCGCACCTCGCGCACGAGCACGAGCGCAACGCCGAGCAGACCGACGACGGCGACGAGCAGGAGCGCGGTCATCGATGACCCTTCCGGAACACGAACTCGTTACACCCGAGACTTCCGCCTTCCGTGTGCAGCTTCGTGAGAGAGAAGTCCCGCGCCCGGAAGAAGTCGAACACCGCCTCCGGCTTCGCGACCTCGAACGGGTAGCCTCCGATCCAGTCCACCCAATCGTGCCACTTGCTCATGCCCCGCGTGCCCGTGGTGCGCCATGGCTCGAGCGGATTACGACCGTGGACCACGTCGCCGAGCATGATGCGCGCCTCGCGCACGATCACGACCGGCAAGAGCACGACCGGGCGCAGCGCGCGGGGCGCGCCGTTGTAGAGGCGCTTGATGGCGGTCCACCGGCGGCTGATCGGTCCCTGATCGTTGTAGATCGCGATGGCGAGCTGCCCGCCGTCGGCGACGAGCGTGGCGACGTTCTCGAGCGCCGTCCACATGGCGCCGGTGTGGTGCAGCACGCCCCACGAGTAGACGAGGTCGAAGCGGCCGAGGCCGGCCAGGAATTGGCGGTCGAGAACCGACCCCTCCTCCACCACCCAGCTCGCATCCGGCGCATAGCGTGTCTTGAGGTACCGCGTGCACGCCACGGAATCGGGGTCGTAATCGAACGAGTGCACGCGGGCGCCGAGCCGCGCGGCCGCGAGCGAGAAGAGGCCACTGCCGCTGCCCACGTCGAGAAACGTTTTGCCGTCGAGCCGGTTCGCTTCGAACATGGCCCGGAGGGAGGTCTCGGCGGCCTCGATGCGCCGGTCGTCGAGCACGCTGAGGAACCGCTGCCAGTTCTTGCCGAACTCGAAACGCTGAGCGGATTGCACCTCGTGCTGATGCTGCGATACCCCCGGGGTCATGCCGTCTCCTCTCGAATGGCCGCGGCACTCCGCGCGATTTGACCAGTATATCCGCAGAGGCGCTCGGCGACCGCGGCGGCGCTCAGGCCGCGGAGTGGCCGCCGTCGAGGAGCAGGGTCTGCCCGGTCATGAAGTCGGAGGCGGCCGAGGCGAGATAGACGGCGAGCGGCCCGATTTCCTCGGGCCGCCCGATGCGCCGAGCCGGGATATCGCGCGTGAGTCGCTCGTTGATGCGCGGATCCGCGAAGGCGGCGTGGGTCATGTCGGTGGCGAACCAGCCGGGCGCGATGGCGTTGACCTGGACGCCGTGGCGCGCCCACTCGACACCGAGCGCCCGTGTGAGCGCGATCACGCCACCCTTGCTCGCCGCGTACATGGCGTAGCCCGGCAGACCGACGGCGCCGAGCACCGAGGCGATGTTCACGATCTTGCCGGACCGCTGGGCGATGAGGTGCGGGGCCGCCGCCCGGCAGCCGTAGACGACGCCGGTCAGGTTCACGTCGATGATCGACTGCCAGTCGGCGGGCGTCGTCTCCGCGAAGGGCGTGACCTTGGCCACCCCGGAGTTGTTGACCACGACGTCGAGGCGCCCGAGCTGCGTGATCGCCTGCCGCATCAGAGCTTCGACCTCGTCGTAGCGGCGCACGTCGGTAGGGACCACCAGCGCGCGCACGCCGGTCTTCTCGGCGACGTGCGCCGTCTCCTCGAGGTCAGGACGCGAGCGCGCGGCGAGCGCGACGTCTGCGCCCTCGGCAGCGAGCGCGAGCGCGATGGCGCGGCCGAGCCCGCGGCTGGCCCCGGTCACCACGGCCACCTTGCCGCGGAGCGCGCCGCTCACGGCCACCGCCTCCCGACGAGCCGGCGCCTGCTAGCGATAGAGCTCGTCGATCACGGCGCGATACTTCTCCGCGACCACCTTCCGTTTCACCTTGAGCGTGGGCGTGAGCTCGCCGCCGTCCTGCGTGAAGTCAGCGGGCAGCACCGCGAACTTCTTGATCTTGGCGTACGACTGGAGCTGTGTGTTCTTTTCCTCCACCGTGCGCCCCACCCGCTCCGTGACCTTGGGATGGCGCGCGAGCCCCGCGGCGTCGGTGGTCAGGATCCCCTGCTCGCGCGCGAACTTCGCGAGCTCGTCCGGATTGACCGTGACGAGCGCGACGGGATAGGGCCGGCGATCGCCGTACACCATGACCTGGCTGATGAAGGGGTCGGCCTTGAGGATGTTCTCGATGTTCTGGGGCGCGATGTTCATGCCGCCCGCGGTGACGATCAGATCCTTCTTGCGGTCGGTGATGTAGAGGAAGCCTTGGTCGTCGAGACGCCCGATGTCGCCCGTGTGGAACCAGCCGTCCCTGGTGAAGACGTCGGCGGTCGCCTGCGCCTGCTTGAAGTAACCGCGGGTGGCGACGTTCGGCCCCTTGATCAGGATTTCGCCGTCGGCCGCGATTTTCACTTCGACGCCGGGGAGCGCCTGACCCACCGACCCGAACTTGAAACGCGTGGGCCGGTTGAAGGTCCCCACCGGACACGTTTCGGTGAGCCCGTAGCCTTCGAGGATGAGAATGCCGGCCGCGTGGAAGAACTCGGCGATGTCGCGGGCGAGGGGGGCGCCGCCGGACACCGCCCACTGGAGGCGACCGCCGAGGGCGGCATGGAGCTTCGTGAAGACCAGCTTGTGGGCGAGACGACGCTTCAGCTCGAGCAGCGGCGGCACCGGCTTGCCTTCCTGCTGGAGACGACTCACCTGCCGGCCCACCCCGATCGCCCACCGGAAGATCTTCTGCTTCGCGGGCGAGCCCGCCTCGACACCCGCGAGCACCTTCGCGTACACCTTCTCGAATACGCGGGGAACGCTGCAGATGAAGTGCGGCCGCACCTCGCGCAGGTTCTCCGGCATCTTGTCCAGGCTTTCTGCAAAGGCCGTGGTGAGGCCCTCGTGGACGCCGAGGAACGACTCGAGCCGTCCGAACGAGTGAGCGAGCGGCAGGAAGAGAAGATGCGTCCAGCCCGGGGTCACCGGCGTGGTCTCTCCGCTCGCCCGCAGCGCCGCGACGTGATTGCGGTGCGTCTGCACCACCCCCTTCGGCGGTCCCGTTGTCCCCGAGGTGTAGACGAGCGTCGCGATGTCCTCCGGCATCGTCCCCGCCACCCGTTCCGCGAGCGTGCTCTTGTGGGCGGACTGGCCTTCCCGTCCGAGCCGCCGCAGCGTCGCCCACGTCAGGACCGACTTGGGGGGCTGGGGCGCGTCGTAGCCGGTCATCACGACGATGGTGTCGAGGCCCGGCATCTCCGCCCGCACCTCCAGCGCCTTCGCGAGCTGGCCCGGATCCTCCACGATCAGCGTGCGCGCCTGGGAGTCGTTGACGACGTACGCGATGAGGTCCGGCGGATACGTCGGATAGATCGGGACGGTGATGCAGCCGGCGCTCATGATCGCGAAGTCGGCCTGGACCCACTCCGCGCGGCTCGTCGACAAGAGCGCGACGGCGTCGCCCTTCTCGCGCCCGAGCGCGATGAGCCCGAGCGCGACCTCGCGCACGATGTCGCCCACCTGGTGCCAGGTCAGCGTCACCCACGCCCCGCCTTGCTTGCTCTGCTGCGCCGGCTGGTCCGCTGACTTCTCGACCCGACTCCAGAACACCCGCGGCAGCGTATCTTCGGCCATGGGTCCCTCCCGGCGACCGCCACGAGGCCGTCCATCGCCCAGAAAGTTAACGTACTCAGCGACTTCGAGACATACCACGCCCGCCGTGACGCGCCGCACTAATTAGCTTGCGCGCGATGACGCGGGGCGTTATAGTGACGGCGGTGACGGGCGATGCCCATGCCGAAACGAACGATGAGCCCAGGACGGGCTGGCGAGGAGATGACGATGAGCGACACGGCGAAGGCACAGGAAGAGATGAACCGGTTCGCGGGCAAGGCCATGGAGACGATGACGATGTGGGCGGACGTCAACCAGCGCGTGCTGCGCGAGATGACCGAGCTGGCGGCGGGGACGGCGAAGGAAAGCGTCCGGCTCTATGCGGAGCTGCAGCAGGGCGCCATCGATGCGCTGCGTGATTCGCACGCGGTGACGCTGCGGTGGCAGGAGTCCTGGCAGCAGGGCGCCAAGGATCCGCTCCTCTGGTACCAGAAGGCGCTCGCGGAGGGCGTGGAGGCCGCGCAGAAGATGTTCCGTTACGTCGAGGGCAACGTGCAGGCGGTCGCGCGCAGCGCGGAGCGGCTGCAGGCGTCGACGGAGAAGACGGGCAAGGACATCCAGGAGACGGTGGGCACGCTCGCCACCAAGATGAAGGACGTGTACGCGCAGAACTGAGCGATCGCGGCCCTGCGCACGACGGACGGCCCGGCCCTCTGCCGGGCCGTCGTCATTTCACCTCGCTCTTGCGCTTCTCCAGCCGCTCCTCGAGGGAGCGGAGCCGCTCGCGGAGCGTGGCGACTTCCTCGCGTAGCTTCTCGGCGTCGCGTGGACGCTCGCCTTCGGGCTCGGGCTCGCGGCGTGGCTCCGGGCGCGGCGTCACCGCCCCCCACCCCGCGCGCGATGCCCACTCGCGGAAGACGCGGTCCATCTCGCGCTGGCTCGAGATCACGCCCTCCAGGCTCGAGCGCATCGAGCGCTGGACGAAATCCTGCCACGCTTCGCCGTGCTTGATGAGCTGGTGGAGGAAGGCGGAGGGAAGCGTGCCGCGGTGATTGCGCTCGTTCTCGAGGATGATCTGGGTGAGGGTCACCGAGGTCAGATCCTCGCCGGACGCGGCGTCCACCACCGAGACTTCCTTGCCGGCGCGGATCATTTCCTCGATCTCTTCCAGCGTGACGTAGCGACTCTCCTGGGTGTCGTAGAGCTTTCGGTTGGAGTAGCGCTTGATGACGTACGCCATGGGATGCCTCCCGCCCTCTTGCGTGCGGAGTCTAACACCACGCGTCAAGGCCGACAAGGACGGCCGCGTGCTACACTGACGCCTTCGATTCCGACGCAGGAGGAGTTGCATGAAGCTCAAGGGACGCACCGCCGTCGTGACGGGCGGCTCCCGTGGGATCGGACGCGCCATCGCGATCGCCCTCGCCGAAGAAGGCGCCGATGTCGCCGTCAACTACGTCTCCAGCGAGAAAGCGGCGCGTGACGTGGTCGAGCACGTCGGCAAGATGGGACGCCGCTCCATCCTCGCCCAGGCCGACGTGGGCGATTATCCCGATACATTCCGCATGGCGCAGGACGTGCTCCGCGAGTTCGGACACGTCGACATCCTCGTCAACAACGCCGGCGTGAACTCCGACAAGACGTTCGTGAAGATGGACCACGCCTCGTGGCGCAAGGTGCTCGGCATCAACCTCGACGGCGTCTTCAACTGCACGAAGGTGTTCGTCGATCAGATGCTGAAGCAGAACTACGGTCGCGTCGTCAACATCACCTCGGTCATCGGCCAGATCGGGAACTTCGGCCAGGCCAACTACGCGGCGTCGAAGGCGGGAGTGGCGGCCTTCACGAAGTCACTCGCGAAGGAGCTCGCGGGCAAAGGCGTCACCGTGAACGCGGTGGCACCGGGATTCATCGAGACCGAGATGGTCGAGAACATTCCGGAGAAGGTGCGGAATCGGCTCCTCGAGCAGATTCCGTTGAAGCGGTTCGGGACGGCGGCGGAAGTGGCGCGGGCGGTGGTCTACATCGTGTCGAGCGACGGTGACTACATCACCGGCGCCGAGGTGTCGATCAACGGCGGCCTCCTGATGTGACCGGTGTCGTCCGGCTGCCGTAGGCGCCGGCGAGCAACGAAAGCCCGAGCGCGCCCCAGAGCGCCATCGACTGCGCCGCCCACGCCCACGGCTGGAGCGCGAGCGTCCCGAGGCCGGCCGCGCGCGGCTCGCTCCGGTTGTTCTCGTAGACGACCGCCGACTTCGACGGCATGACCCACGCCTCGCCGGACAGCACGTCCTCGCCGCGCTGGTTGGTGCACACGGTGAGGAGACGCACGCGGTTGCGCTCACGCAGGACCTCGGACACCTCGACGCGGGCGGTGATGGTGTCACCCGCCTTCACGGGCTTGATGAACTTCAGGCTCTGCGAGAGATAGATCGAGCCGGGACCGGGAAGCTGGGTGCCGATGACGGCGGAGATCAGGCCCGCGGTGAAGATTCCGGGGGCGATGGGCTCCCGGAATGGTGTGGTGGCGGCATAGGCGGGATCGCTGTGGACCGGGTTGTAGTCGCCCACGGCCTCGACGAAGCCGGCGATGTCGTCTTCCGCCACCACGCGCACCAGCACCGCGGTGTCGCCCTCCGTGAGCTGACCGATCGTCTTGCCGATCATCGGGGCTCTCATCGGGACTCCTTTTCGCGCTCCCCGCGCTCGCCCGCCTCGCGATCCGTGAGCATCCGCGCGACCTGGTCGAGGCGACGGAGAACGGCGTTGACACTCTCCTCCACGCGCTCCACGCGCTCTTCGAGCTGCACGATCTGCTTCGCCACCGACGTCAGCTGCGACCGCGACGGTATGTTGAGCGCGTGCTGGGCGGCCTCGATCTGCTGATCCGCCGCGCGCTTGAGCGGTCCCTGCGTGAGCAGCGTCTGGTCCAGGGTGCGGCCGAGCATCTGCGCGAACCCTTCGGTGTTCATCGCCTGCCCGAGCGCGCGTGACCACGCGTCGATGGACTGATCGAGGAACTGCTTCCACTGCGTCATGAGGTCCGGAGTCACCGGCGTCTGTGCGAACAGGCGCGCCCAGTGCTGGAACCCCTGGTCGAGGAACGGACGCCAGAGGGCGGCGGGGTCGGCACCGGCGGGCGGCGAAGCCTGCGTCATCATGCGCGCCCACGCCTGCGTGCCTTCCTCGAGCTGCCGTTTCCACATGTCGAACAGCTGCTGGCCGGCGCTGCTATCTGCCATGGCTCACCTTACCGTTATCGTAGCCCAAATGACGCTTTGCGCCAAGCTCACGACCGCGGCGCCAACCAGCTCGAAACCTTGGGCCAGCAGTGGATCGACGCGCCCCGGCCCGCGATGAGCGAGATGTGTCCGCCGGGCAGCTCGACATACTCTTTGTCCCGGCTGCTCACGGCGTCGATGAGCGCGCGCACGCACGCGGGTGGCGCGATGTAGTCCTCTTTGGCGCCGACCACGAAGACGGGGCACCGGATGTTGGAGAGCCGCACCGGCCGTCCCCCGAAGCGGAGCTCCCCGCGGACGAGCTTGTTGTCCTGATAGAAGTCGCGAACCCACTGCCGGAAGAACTCACCCGGAAACGCCACGTACTCGTTCGCCCACTTGTTGAGGGCGTTGAAGCCCTCCACGTACTTGTCGTTCCACAGGTTCCACCAGAGATTGAGATTGGTGGAGAGATCCATGGTGGGCTTGATGAGCTTGAAGCCTGCCTTCACCATGTCGGCGGGGACGGCGCCGACCGTATCGACGAAACGATCGACGTTGAAGTACCGCTTGTCCAGCCAGAGGCCGAAGAGGCCGATCTTCGAGAAGTCCACCGGGCCCGCCATGTCGATGTAGTTCTTCACGGGCGCCTCGGGATACGCCGCCACGTAAGAGGCGGAGAGCGGCGCGCCCATGCAGTAGCCGAGGATCGACACCTCGGAGGCCCCGGAGGAGTCGAGGACCTGCTGCACCATCCGGGGCAGGATCTTCACCACGCAATCCTCGAACGTGAGGTCGTTGTCCTCCGGCCCGAACACGCCCCAGTCGAGCAGATAGAAGTCGAAGCCTTCGCGGGTCATGTGCTCGATGAAGCTGCCGTTCGGGAGCAGATCGAAGATGTACGGGCGGCTGATGCCGAGATTCGGCACGAAGAGGAGCGGAGTCTTGTGGCGCCGCGACGACTCGTAGCGGTAGAGGCGCGACTTGTTCCGCCGATACACTTCCTGACGCGGCGTGGGACCCGTCTTCGGTTCGGTCGGGTTGAACAGCATCTCGCCGAGATTCTTCACGCGCCGGGTCTGGCGCTCGAGCTCCTCCTGCCACTGCTTCACCGCCTCCGCGGCGGGTCCGGCCGCACCGTTGCCGTGACCGCTCGTGAAGCGTTCCACCACATCCGCAAAGCGTTCCTGTGCCATGCGCTCCTCATCCGGCAACGATGACCCCGGCGCGAGCCGAGGCCTGAGCACTGCGCGTCGCCGCTCTCATTCTCAGTATCTCACCGCGAACGGAGGAGCGCCTCGCGCCGCCGACGACCGGGCGCGGAGGCGCTCCGTGTGGCGGCCACTACATCTGGAAGAGCGAACCGAGCTTCATGGCGAGGCCCATGTCGCCCTTCACCTTGAGCTTGCCCGACATGAACAGCATCTGGCCGGACTGCTTCCCCGACAGCATGTCGAGCCAGTCCTGGGCCGCCATCTGGAGGGTGAGGTTGGGGCTGGTGGCCGCGCCTTTCTGGACGATGCAGGTCCCGTCCTTGATCACGGCGTTCCAGGTGCCGCCGCCCTCGCCGCTCACGTCGTACTGGATGGTGGCGTTGGTGCCGCCCGCCTTGTCGGGACGGAAACGGGTCGCCATCGCGTCGAACGTCTCGCTCACCGTCGGCATCGTGTTCTCCTTCTCAGAACGTGAACAGGTCCATCCCACCGGTCACCGTGAGGACGGCGCCGGTGATGTAGCGTGCCCGCTCCGAACACAGGAACGCGATCGCGTTCGCCACGTCCTCGGGCGCGCCTTCCCGTTGCATCGCCACGCGCTTCACCATGCGGTCGTACATGGGGCTCAAGTTCGCGTTGGGGCCGATGATGCCGGGCGCGATCACGTTGGAGGTGACGTTGTAGCGCGCCCCTTCCAGCGCCACCGATTTGGCGAACCCGATGAGCCCCATCTTCGTGGTCGCGTACGCCGTCTGCCCGAAGCCGCCCATCAGTCCCGCGATCGACGCCATCGACACCACCCGGCCCCACCGGCGCTCGCGCATCCCGGGAAACACCGCTTTGGTCACATGGTAGGTCCCGGTCAGATTCACGGCGAGGTTCAGGTCCCAGTCCTCGTCGCGCATGTCCTTGAGCTGTCCCATCGTGTAGATGATGCCGGCGTTGTTGACGCAGATATCGACGGGGCCGAGGTCGCGCTCGATCTGCGCCACCACCTGCGTCACCGCTGCCGCGTCCCGGACGTCGCAGGCGTAGCCGCGCGCGCGGCCGCCCCCGCCTTCGATTTCCTTCGCGGTCTCCTCGGCCCCGTCGGCGTTGAGATCGAGAATCGCGATCCGACAGCCCTCGGCGGCGAGCGTGACCGCGTCCGCCTTGCCGAGGCTGCGCGCGCCCCCGGTCACGATGGCGACGCGATCGCGGATACCGAGATCCACGCTAGCGTCCCTTGAACTGCGGCTCGCGCTTGGCGAAGAACGCCTGCAGCCCCTCGGCGGCGTCCTCCGTGCGCAGCGTCTGTAGGAACGCGCGGGTCTCGATCGCGAGCGCCTTGTCGATCGGCTCCTCCAGCCCATCGTCCACGGCCTGGATGAGCAGCCGCGTGGCGATGGGCGGGCGCGTCGCGATCTGGCGGGCGAGGGCACGGGCATCGTTCAGCGTCTCGCCGTCCTTGCTGAGCCGGTTCACGAGCCCGAGCGCCAGGCACTCCGCGGCGGGGACCTGGGTGCCGAGGATCAGGAACTCGAGCGCCTTCGTGCGGCCGATGAGCCGAGGCAAGCGCTGGGTGCCGCCGTAGCCAGGGATGATGCCGAGGTTCGACTCCGTCTGCCCCATGCGCGCCGTCTCCTTGAGGAGCCGGAAGTGACACGCCATCGCGATCTCGCAGCCGCCGCCGAGCGCGTGTCCGTTCATGGCCGCGATCACCGGCTTCGGAAACCGCTCGATCTTCCGGAGGACCCCGTTGCCGAAACGGATGAAGGCGTCGACGTTGCCGCCCGCGAAGGCGGAGCCGAGGTCGGCGCCCGCGCAGAAGATCCGGTCCCCGTGACCGGTGACGATGACGGCGCGCACGCCGTCGTCTCCTTCCAACGAGGTGAGGGCGGCGTCGAGGTCGTGCATCAGCTGCTCGCTGATGGCGTTGGCGGGAGGACGGTTGAGCGTGATCACAGCGAAGCTCTCCTCGCGCGCGAAGAGGAGCGTCTCATACGCCATCGGCCCGCACTCCTTTGAGGAAGATGGTGGCGACCGCCTCCGCGCTGTCGGTGAGCCGGTACGTCCGCTTGCCGAGCACCCACGACGTGGCGAGCTGGTCCATGGCGCCGAACAGCGTCTTGGTGGCGATCTTCACGGGCAGGTCTTTCCGGACCAGGCCGGCCGCGATGCCTTCCTCCAGCACCGAGGCGATCAGGTCGAAATACGCCGACACCTCGTGGGCGGAGGCGCCCCGGAAGAACTTGTGGCCCTGACGCAGTTCAACCTGCACCACCTCCGCGAGGTCGGGATTCTGCTCGAGCACGCTGAAGTGGAGCAGCACCAGCCGGCGAATCTTCCGCACCGCATCCGGCTCCCCCGCGATCTCCCGCCGGACCTCGGCCACCCATTCCGCCATCTTGTCGCGGAAGAGCCTGACGAGGATTTCCTCCTTCGTCCGGAAATAGAGGTAGATGGTGCCGCTCGCGATGCCGGCTTCGCGCGCGATGTCGGACACGCGGGAGTTGTAGTAGCCGTTGCGGGCGAACACCCGGACGGCAGCTTCGATGATCTGATGCGGCTTGTCGGGATCGCGCATGCGTGACTGAACCGTCGTTCATTTTACGGGTCGGCCCAAAACCGTGTCAACCGAACGGGCGGCGCCGCCGCGGAGTGGGGCGCGTGCTCGCACCACGCGTGCTAGAGTCCGCTCGTGCGCATCAAGTACCGCCTCGGCGTGATGCCGGGCCCGTGGCCCGCGGACGGCGGAGCCGATTTCTTCTGGCGATTCGTCGATCTCTGCGAGGCGAGCGAGATCGACTCGCTCTGGTTCTCCGAGCGCCTCTCCTCGCCGTCGCCGCTTCCCGAACCGATGACGACGATGGCGGCGGTGGCGGCCCGCACCCGGCGGCTCAAGTTCGGGCCGAGCGTGCTCGTGGCCCCGTTCCGCTCACCCGTGCTCGCCGCGCGCGAGCTCGCCATGATCGACTACCTGTCCGCGGGCCGCGTCCTCCCCGCCGTCGGCATCGGTGTCGAGCAGGAGCGGGAATTTCGCGCCGCCGGCGTCCCCTTCAAGGAGCGCGGACGCCGCACGGATGAAGCGATCCGCATCATGCGCCTCTGCTGGGAGCGCGACGACGTCGATCATGCCGGCGATTTCTGGCAGCTCGAGCACGTGACCGTGCTTCCGAAGCCCGTGCAGCAACCGCTGCCGTTGTGGATTGGCGGTAACAGCGAGGCTGCCATGCGACGGGCGGGGCACCTTGGCGACGGATGGATTCCATCCTTCATCACGCCCGACGCGCTCCGGGCCGGCGTGGAGAAGACGCAAGCGTTCGCGGCCGAGGCCGGCCGCGAGGTCCCGCGTGATCACTTCGGCGTGCTGTTCTACGTTGCGCTCGACGACGATCCCGCGGCCGCCCGTGCCATGGCGGCGCCGTTCATTCCGCGCAACCGCGTTGACGACGCGACCCTCGCCGCCTGCACCGCGTTCGGGCCCCCGGCGCTCGTGCACGAGCGCCTGGAACAATACATCGCGGGCGGCGCCTCGAAGTTCATCCTCCGCCCGATGTGCCCGCCCGACCGCATGCTCGATCAGCTCGCCCGTCTCGCTGCCGACGTCGTGCCTGCGGTGCACGCACGGTAGGCGCTAGGCGCCCGGATGACTCTCAGGTCGAGAGAATCGTGACGAGGAGCTCGGGGTCGATGTTGCCGCCCGAGAGCACCACACCGACACGCGCCCCGCGCTCGACCGCGAGCTTTCCGTGGAGAGCGGCGGCGGCGCCGACGGCGCCCGTCGGCTCCACCACGATGCGCGCGCGCAGCGTGAGGAAGCGGACGGCGGCGGTGATCTCGGGATCCGTCACCAGCGCCATGTCGGTGACGTGCTTCTGGAGGATCGGAAACGTGAGGGCGCCCGGCGTGGTGGACCGGATGCCGTCGGCGATGGTGGGCGGCGGCGGGATCGTCACGCGCTCGCCCTTCTGCAGCGACAGCATGGTGTCGTTCGCGGTATCGGCCTCCACCCCGATCACCTGCATCCCCGGAAACAGCGTGCGGGCGACGGTGGCGCAGCCGGCCATGAGCCCGCCGCCCCCCACGGGCGTCACGAGCACGTCGAGTGACGGCATGTCCTGCAACAGCTCGAGGGCGGCCGTGCCCTGCCCCGCCATGATGGCGGGATCGTCGTACGGCGGCACCAGCACGCGCCCGGTCGCCTCCGCGAGGCGCCGTGCCTTCTCCTCACGATCCTCCTTCTCGCGGTCGTAGAAGACGACCTCCGCGCCGTAGCCGCGCGTCGCCTGGATCTTCAGCATCGGCGCATCGGTCGGCATGCAGATGATCGCGGTGGTGTCGAGCATCTTGGCGGCGAGGGCCACGCCCTGCGCGTGGTTACCGGAGGAGTAGGCGACCACGCCCCGCGCGCGGTCGGCGGCGGAGAGCGTGAGGAGCTTGTTCAGCGCGCCTCGGATCTTGAACGATCCCGCGCGCTGCAAGCTCTCGCACTTGAAGAACACGCTGTAGCCGCTGGCATCGTCGAACGACTGCGAGGTGACGACGGGAGTGCGGTAGACGCGGGTACGCAGCCGGCGCGCAGCGGCGTGAATATCGTCGAGGGTGATCAGGTGCAGGGTCCTCGGATGAGGATTATGCCGTAGCGACGACGATCGTCGCAAGCGTGGGCGTGCCCGTATACTGGCGCCATGCGAGTCCTCGTCGCGATCATGGTATCGCTCACGCTCGCCGGGTGCTCCGTCATCAGCGTCGACCTTACGCCCCGCATCCGGCCGCTCGAGGAGCAAACCGTCGAGGGCCACGGCGAGAGCAAGATCCTGCTCCTCGACATCTCCGGATTCATCAGCGACGAGGGGCCCGCCACGGTTCTGACGATCGGCACCGCGCCGCCACGGGTGCCGCTGCTCGTGCGCGTGCGCGAGGAACTGAAGAAGGCCGCGGAAGATCGGCATGTGCGGGCGCTCGTGGTGCGCATCAACAGCCCCGGCGGCACCGTCACGGCGTCCGACATCATCTTTCGCGAGCTCGAGCTCTTCAAGGCGCGCACGAAGGTGCCGGTGGTCGCCGTGATGATGGACGTGGCCGCGTCCGGCGGCTATTACATCGCGCTCGCCGCCGATACCATCGTCGCGCATCCGACCACCGTCACCGGCTCCATCGGCGTGATCATGATCACCGTCAACGCGCAGGGGCTGATGGAAAAGATCGGGCTCTCCACCGCGACCGTGAAGTCGGGGCCGCGCAAGGACATGGGCAGTCCGTTCCGCACGCTGGAGCCGGAAGAGCGTGCGATCTTCCAGTCCGTGATCGACGACCTCTATGCGCAGTTCGTGTCGAAGCTCGTCGAGCGCCGCCGGATCCCGGCGGACACGGCGCGCACGGTCGCCGACGGTCGCATCTACACTCCCGACCAGGCATTGCGACTCCGACTGATCGACCGCATCGGCTACATGCCGGACGCGCTCGATGTGGCGCGGCAGGCGGCGGGTGTGAGCGAGGCGAAGGTCGTCGTCTATCACCGCCCGCGCGAGTACCGCGCCACCTACTACGCGGCCCCCGCCCGCGCCGCGGCCGGAATCGAGGCACCGGTGGCCGAGCTCGCCGCGCTCGTCGGCGCCGGGCCCAAGTTCCTCTACTTGTGGTGGCCGTGACTGCGGTGGTGGGCGGCGCGCGGTGAACTAGCCCCCGGCGCTGCGCGTCGGATCGGCGGGCGTGAAGCCGTCGCAACGCACGACGGGAAGCCGCGGATAGCGGGGAAAACGCGGGTCGTCGGCGCTCTTCCCGCACAGCACGAACGTCGAGCCGCGGCCCGACGTGATCCCTCGCCGATGTGCGCACTCCGCGCAGAGGCCCTCGCCTTCGCGCCGCGCCTTGACAGTGGAACCCAACCTGACTACGGTGAGCCAGCCCTGAGGAAACCGGCCGCCGGTCTGAGCACCGGCCGGGGGTCGCGCGCGGCCCCCAACAGGAGTTCCTCAGGGCCTTGCCACGCCGGCGCTTCACTCATTCCGCGACGAGATCGAGGTACTGCTTCAGGATGCGGGCGGTCGCGCCCCAGATGACGTCACCCTCGTAGTCGAAGAAATAGACGGGCCGGGTGACGCCATCGCGCGTCCAGTGCTCGACGCGAAACCGTCCTTCTTCGCGCAACGCCCGGAATGGAACCTCGATGACCTTCTCGATCTCCTCGCCGTCGGGCTGCCACGCCACCGGCTCCCGCACGAGTGCCACGAACGGCGTGATGACGAAGCGGGTGGCGAACGTCTCGGTGTCGTCGAGCGCCCCCAGCGGTTCCACCGCCGCGCGCGGCAGCCGGATCTCCTCCTCGCACTCTCGCAGGGCGGCGTCCAGGAGCGACGCATCCGCGGGCTCGCGGGCCCCGCCCGGAAAACCGATCTGTCCGCGGTGGTGCCCGACGCGCTCGGTGCGCTTGGCAAAGACGAGGAACGGCTCGCCCTGATCGACGATCGGCACCAGCACCGCCGCCTGCACGAGATCGCCCTCCGGCACCACGCGCCGCACATGGGCGGCGAGGCGCGTGCGCGTGCGCGCGACGAGCTCGGCGACGGTCACGGCCGCGCCCCCGCGGTCGCTCGGAGCGTCATCCGACGAAGCGCACCGCCACCGAGCCCAGCCGCGTGAACGTCGCACGCACGCTGTCGCCTGCCTTCGGCTGAACGAGCTTCGAGACCGATCCGCTCATGACCACGTCGCCGGCGTGAAGACGGAGACCGCGCGCGCCGAGATGGTTCGCGATCCATGCCAGAGAGTTGAGCGGGTTGCCCATCACCTCCGCTGCCGTATTGGTCGCGACGACAGCGCCGTTGTGCTCGTACACGAGCCCCTCCACCGCGAGATCGAGACCGGCGATCGGCGTCACCGCGCCGCCGAGGACGATGGCGTTGGCATAGACGCCATCCGCGATGATGTCGGTGCCCGTGGCCTTGCCGCGGTGACGGAAATCGACGAGCTCGAGGGCAGGCATGGCGCCTTCCACGGCGAGCAGCGCCCGCGGTGGCGTGACCCCCGGTCCGGCGAGGTCGGCCCGCATCAGGAACGCGATCTCCGCCTCGACCGTCAACTTCACGAAGCGTGAGAACGGGACCTCGGCGCCGCTCCCGTACACGCCGGATGCGAGGAGGAACGCGCACACGGGCTCGGGCCACCCGAACGCCTCCTGCGCCGCCGGCGTCGTGAAGCCCGCTTTCCAGCCGACCACCCGCTCTCCGCGCTCGACGAGCGCCTGGCGCAGGCGCTCCTGGACAGCGTAGGCGTCGGCGGCGGAGAGCGGGGTCGTGGCGCTCGGGGGCGCGTACGCCGCACGCGCCTCCAGCGCGGCCAGCGTGGCCTGGACGTTCGCGTCCACCGCCGCCATCACGCCGTCGTGCGGGCGAGCACGTCGGCGATGACGGCGGCCATCACCTCGCCCGCCTTGCCGCGGATCACGAGCTCGGCCTGGTCGTCGTACGGCGTCGGCGTGAGATTGACGATGACGAGCGTCGCCCCGGCGTGGCGCGCGTGCACGGGCATGTACGCGGCGGGATAGACCACCAGCGACGAGCCCACCACGATGAACAGATCCGACGCGCGCGCCCGCCGCTCGGCCTCCTCGGTCTCCGCGCGCGGCATCGCCTCGCCGAAAAGAATCGTGTTCGGCTTGATGATCCCGCCGCAGCCCGGACAGTCGGGGACGTCGAGGCCGCGCTCCTCCAGCCAGCGGTGCACCTCGTCGCGGCTGTAGGAGGCGCTGCACTCGAGACAGCGCGCGCGGCTGGCGTTGCCGTGCAGCTCGATCACCGCGGAGGCCGGAAGACCCGCGCGTTGATGGAGATTGTCGATGTTCTGGGTGATGCAGCAGTCGAGCCGTCCACGCCGGTAGAGCTCGGCGATGGCCTCGTGCGCGGGATTGGGCGCAGCATCGCGGATGACGGGATAGATCTTGCGCCCGAGCTCCCAGTACTTGCGTCGGCCGCGCATGCTGCCGAGGAAGTTCTCGTAGTTCAGCTCGTCGGGATCGAACTGATCCCACACTCCGCCGGGGCTGCGAAAGTCCGGGATCCCGGACTCCGTGCTGACCCCGGCGCCCGTGAAGACCACGGCGCGGCGCGCTCGCGTCAGCAGCGCCGCCAGACGCGCGACAGCATCGGTCACCGTCGTCGCTTCTTGCCCTTGACGCGGCCTTTCGACGCGGCGCTCCTGCCCGACGCCGCGGCCGCGCCCCGCCGACGAGCACCTCCGCGGGCGCCGGTCGCCTTGGTGGCGCGGCGCGACGCCGTCCGTGGTCGCTTGACGTGCGGCTCGTTGCGCTGGCCGACGCCCCCGCGCACGACCGGCCCGGACTCGATGGCGGCGATCCAGGCGTCCAGATCGCGGCCGAGCTCGGGGTAGCAGTTCTCGCGGTACGCGACGAGCGCGCGCAGCGCGGCCGGATCCTTCCACGGCTTCAAGACGAACACGCCGTCGGGGTCGACCGGGTCGAAGGGCGCTTCCGAGGCCATGGCCATCACGACATACCGACGCGTGAGTTCGGGCATCTCGCCTCCGTGCGGACTAGGAGTCAAGGCTGGCAGGGCGCCTCAGAGTACCGCTGCCGCGCGTGGCGTCGCAAGCCGGATCAGGCCACCGCGAGCGCGTGGGCGCGACGGAGCCAGAGCAGACAGGCGACGAACGCGAGCGTGGTCACGACGAGCAGGCCCGCGTTCGCGCCGGCGGCGTGCACCACCACGCCGAGGGCAGTGAGGAACGTGAATACCGCATTGTTGACGACGTGACAGACCACGGCCGGCAAGGCGCTGCCGGTGAGCTCGGTGATGAACCCGAGGTAGAGGCCCAACGCGAACGCGAGCACGGCGTGGATGACCTCCACGTGGAGAATCGCAAAGCACATGCTGGTCGTCACCACCGACGCCCACCGCGGCCACCGGCGCCGCAGCTCACCTTGCATGTACCCGCGGAAGAACACTTCCTCCGCGGTCCCGGCGACGAGGCCGATGACGATCACCGCCCCGAAGAGGTCGAGACCGACGGCGCCCGCGAGGGCCCGCCTGATTTCCGGCATGGCGCCGCGATTGCCGAGGCCGACGAGCGAGGTGAGCGAGTCGAGGGCCTGCCCGAGCGTGAGCACCCCGATGACCATGACGATGAGGCTCCGACCCGTTTCGCGCCCCGGAAGCAGTCGCAACCGGGCCGGGTCCGGCGACCGCACCACGAGAAGCACCGTCAAGACGAGTGCAACCGACGACGCGATCCCACCCGCCACGAGACCGGGGAGCCCGTGGAGAACGGTCTCTTCGGAAAGATCGGGATGCATGGAGGTCACGACGAACATCGCGAGAAGGGACAGGCCCACGATGAGCACGACCGCGAGCACATAGGCGAAGAAGACGTGACGAAGCGGAGGCGTGGACTCCACGAGAGCCGAAGGTAGCAGATGAACGCCAGCGCCGCCGCCTTCCGCGGCGGCGGCGCTGTGAAACGTCAGCGGCCGATGCCGAGCAGCAAGAGCAGCAGGATGAGCCCGAGCGGGGCTCCGAGCAACCAGAGCAGTATCAGGACCATTGTTCGTCCTCCTCCCTACGCGACCCGGCGCGGTCGTTCGTCGATGCGGACGTCCCGCCGGCGATAGTAGGTGAGCGTCATCGGCTCACCGGATGCCATCCATCCCCCGATCACGCTGCCGACCAGGCCGAGCAGCATCGCGATCAGGCTCGCGAAAGCGTTGTTCCGCATCGCCGCTGCCACACTTTGGTCGGCGGCCGCGGGAGGCCCCGACCACACGGGCGTGCTGGCGAGGCCGGCGTACCAGCCGCCGAAGTGCGACGTGGCGCCGAGCGCGGCGAACAGCAGGAGAATCGGCACGACCACGAGCCACGCGACGGCGCCGTGGAGCATCGCGGGCTCCGCCCGGCGGAAGCCCGCGATCCTAGCCGCCACCCAGCCGCCGAGGACGGCGGCGAAGAACGCACCCGCGATGTTGAACGCGAGCGTCGTAAATCGAATGTGCTTGAAGGCCACCGCGCGCGACACCTCGTGTGCGCCGACGGCGAATCCGAGGAGTCCGATGATCAAACCGCCTGCCAGCGCGGCGAGGGCGCCGACCCACACGGCGCTCCAGCTCACCGGCCAATACCGGGTTTCTCCGTAGCCCTCCATCGTGCTCTCCTTCCCTCCGTCCAGGTCACGAGTGGTGAATCCATAGCTCCAAGAGCTACATTCCCGTTAGTTGCATAGCGCATGCCGATGAACACTGGACGGCCACGAGGCCCCCGCATATTGCGGCGTTCGCCGCACCAGCGATACACTCCCCACGCCGGACCGACCCGGCAGCCCCTGCTGTTCGGTCCCGCGAGAATCCGATGGCCGGGCATCGGCCTGTGAGGAGCCGCATGACGGTCACCGCCGTGCCTCGAGGCGTCGCCGTAGTTGTGCTTTTCGGGCTGGCGGCGTGTTCGTCCACCGGCTCGCCAACGGCGACTCAATCCGAGCCCGCGCGTCAGGCGCCGACGGCCACCGGCGAGCCGCGCGACGCCCGCTCCGCCCCACGCGCGGAATCCCGCGACGCACAGGTCTTCGAATCCGCGGACTACATCGTCGCGGCTCCACGGTCGGGTGACACGCCGGCGACTCTCGCCGCTCGTTATCTCGGTGATGCCGGGAAGGCGTGGGTGATCGAGGACTACGCGCGCGAGCACGGCCTCACGGTCGCCGACTACGTCGTGATCCCACGCCGGGACTGGAATCCGGTCGGCGTCCTGCCCTGGGGGCACCAGCTCGTGCCCGTTCTCGTTTACCACAGCATCGGGCCGGACCGGAAAGGCCGGCTCGTGCTCGCCGCGCGCACCTTCGAAGAGCAGATGCGGTACTTGCGCGCGGAGGGGTTCCACACCGTCACGCTGCGCGAGTTCCTCGACTTCGCGGGAGGGCGACGGCAACTCCCGCGCAAGTCGGTTCTGCTCGCGTTCGACGACGGACACAGCTCGTTCACCCGCTACGCCCGCCCCGTGCTGAAGGAGCTCGGGTTCACGGCCACGCTGTTCGTCTACACCGACTACATCGGCACCAGCGCGAGCGCGCTCAGCTGGGGCGAACTCAAACGGCTGCTCGCCGAGGGCTTCGACGTGCAGGCCCACGGCAAGACCCATACCGATCTGCGCCGTCGCTCCGGTGAGTCCGATGCGAGCTACGCGCGGCGCATGGAGTCGGAGCTGGCGGTGCCGGTCGCGCTGTTCCGGCGCCACCTCGGGCGGGGCAGTGACACCGTCGCCTATCCGTTCGGGGCCGCGGACGCCGAGCTCACGCCGCTGCTGGTCCGCTACGGCTACCGCGCCGGCTTCACGGTGCATCGTGCGGGCAATCCCGCTTTCGTCTCGCCGCTCAACGTGGGGCGTGCCCAGGTGTACGCCGAGATGACGCCCGCCGAGTTCGTGCGGAACGTCGCCGTTTTCCGCGACGAAGCGCGGCGCCCGTACGTGGGCGAGGACGCCGCGGTGCACGTCGAGGCTGCGCGAACGGCGACGTCGAGTCGCGCGCGGATCGCCGCGCCCTACCTCGAGCGCGCGGAAACGCTCGCGCACCAGGGCCACCTCCGGCAGGCCGTGGAGATGCGACGGGTCGCGCTCACCGTCGATCCGAACGACACCACGCGTGCGGGGTTGCGGGAGCTCCACACCGCGATCGAGCGGCGGGTGGCCGCCCTCACGAAAGAGGGGCGACGCCTTCTCGACCGCGGGGTGCATCCAAAAGCGCGCCGACAGTTCCTCGCCGCCCTCGCCCTCGAGCCCACCAACGCGAAGGCCTTCGAGGCCTTGCGTGACGAGACGCGCGAGGTGCCGTCCGTCACCCACACGGTCCAGGCGGGCGACACGCTGGCCTCCGTCGCCGATCTCTATTACGGGGATCAAGGCCGTGCCGACGTGATCGCGGAGTCGAACGATCTGCCCGCGGACGCCGTGCTCGCCGCCGGCCGGACGCTGATGGTCCCGGAAGTCCCCGGTGTGCCCTTCCTGCCTCGCTGACCGGAGGCGCACGCGCCCTGCCGCGGTCGCCGCCGCACCGCCACGATGATCCAGCAGATCGGCAAGTACCGGATCCTCGGTCGCCTGGGTCGTGGCGGCATGGGCAGCGTCTACAAGGCGTACGATCCCGTCCTCGAACGCGCGGTGGCGCTCAAGGTCATTTCCGCGGAGACGAGCGTCACCGACGATCTCCGCCGGCGCTTCTTCCACGAGGCGCAGGCGTGCGCGCGGCTGACCCATCCCAACATCGTCACCGTGTTCGATCTCGGTGACGCGGACGGGCAGCTGTTCATCGTGATGGAACTGCTCGAAGGCAGCGAGCTGCGCGAGATCATCGCGGCGAAACGCGCGCTCCCGCTCACGGAGAAGCTCGCCCTCATGACCCAGGTGTGCGAGGGCCTCCAGTACGCGCACCAGAAGGGCATCGTTCACCGCGACGTGAAGCCGGCGAACATCTTCGTGCGACCGAACGGTCAGGTGAAGATCCTCGACTTCGGCATCGCCCGCATCGAGGCCACCGACGCCAACCTCACGCGGACAGGGTTGCTCGTGGGCACCCTCCAGTACATCGCCCCCGAGCGCGTTCGCGGCCGCGGCGATCACCGTGCGGACATCTTCTCGGTGGGCGCCGTGCTCTACGAGCTGGTGACCTTGCAGTCCGCCTTCCCCGGCGATGACCCCATGCAAGTCCTGGAGCAGATCTGTACCGAGGAGCCACCGGCGCCGAGCACGATCGACGCTTCCCTCCCCCCCGAGCTGGACGTCATCGTTGCCCGCGCGCTGCAGAAGGACCCGACGCGTCGGTACGACACGCTCGCGCGGCTCGGGGGCGAGCTCGGCGCGCTGCGCCGCCGCCTGGTGGAAGGCACCGAGCAGCTCGTGCGCGAGGTGCAGGCCCAGACGGCCCACGTGCGCGAGCTGGAGCAGGCGCTGACCTCCCGCGTCGGCGGCAACTGGCTCGACCAGACACGACCCGTGTTCGACGACCGCGCCTCGCTCCCGGCGCTGGAGGCGCTGCACCGAGAGTTCGGGGCCCGCATCGATCGGTTGACCATGCTCCTGTCGCGCGCGGCCACACTGCAGCCGGCATTCGAGCGTGGCATGCAAGCGCTCGCCGACGGCGATGGAAGGACCGCGGTGGCCGAGCTCGAGCACGTCGCCGAGGTGATGCCGGAGCACGCCCGCGCCGCGACCGCCCTCGAGAAGGCGCGCGCTCACTATCGCGAGCAGCATCGGCGCGAGCAGATGAACATGCTCCTCGTCTCCGCGCGGAACGCGCTCACGGTGGGGTCGTATGCCAGCTGCGCGGACCTCCTCCAGCGACTGGCGGCGCTGTCGCCGCCGACCGAGGTGGCGGCCGAGGCCACGTTGATCCAGGCCGCCGCCATCGCCGCCCAGCAGGAGGAAGAGCGGCGGCACCGCGAGCGCGCTCGCGCCGGCGAGGAATCGCGCCGGGACGAGCGCCGGGGCGCGGATGACATGACCGTGATGCTCGACGGCGCCGGCGATGACCACACCGTCGTCACGGATCGTGCGCCCGCCACCGCGGGCGAGCGCGGCCGCGGCGGCGGCGACGAGACCATTGTCATCGATCGGGCGCCGGCCACCGGCGAGAAGCGCGCGGCCAGCGACGACCGCACGATCTTCCTGGGTCGCGCGGCGGCGGCACGGGACGAAGCGCAGCACGACCAGAGCGACGCGACGGTGATCATGGATCGCCTTCCGGCCGCGCCCGTCGAGGCGCCGTCCGTGAGCGGCGATCAGACCGTGATCATCGACGCTCGTCCGGCGGCGCCGGCGCGCCGTTTCGACGTCACGCGGCACGCGCGCGCGTGGCTGCGGCGCCGACGTCATCCATCGGGCCGGGGCGCCATCGCGCTCGCGCTCACAGCGCTGGTGCTGGCGGGCGTCGCCGCGACCGCGCTCTGGAAAATGCGCGCGCCGATCGAAGCCGGAGCGGGTCTGAACGAGTTGCAGAATGCGATGGCGGCTGCGCGCGCCCGCGCCGTGGAACTGGAAGCGCAGACGCTCGCGCCCGACGCGTTCTCCGCCGCGGAGCGCACCGCGGCCGCCGCCACCGAACGGGCGGGGACCGGGCCGCGCGAATCGGGCGCGAACACGTATCGCGAGGCCGCGGCCGCGTACGATGACGCCGCCAAGCAGGCGGGCGCCAAGCGCGCGCAGCGCGCCGAGGCCGACTCCGGGCGCGCGGCGATGGTGGCCGCGAAGCAGGCGACGCGCGCGACCGGTGAGGATCTTCGCGCCGCGCAGGCGCACGAGCAACGCGGCGACACCGAGTACACCGGGCGTGATTTCAGGGCGGCCGCGCAAAGCTTCCGGAGCGCCGCCACCCTCTACACCAAGGAGCCACCACCCCCCGCGACGGCGTCGCCGGCACCCGCATCGCCGGCGGTGCCTGCTCCCGTGGTGCGCGCGACCCCATCGCCCCCATCGCCGCCGGCGCCGCCGGGGGACGCCGCGTCGCCCGCGGATCCCGCGGGCGCGGTACGCGCGACGTTGAACACCTACGTGCGCGCCATCGAGACGAAAGACCTCGCCCTCCTCCGTCGCGTCCGCCCCGGCCTCGACGACGCGGAGCTCGGGCGCTGGTCGCGCTCGTTCGCGATCACCCAGAGCCGGAAAGTTCAGCTCGTCTTCCACGACATCGCCGTGGACGGCGACCGCGCGCGCGCCACCGGCCGGCGGGACGACTTCGTCGCCATGGCCGACGGCCAGCGCATCCACACCGAGACCCGGTTCGTCTACACGCTCAAGCGCCAGGGCGAGGGCTGGGTGCTCGACGAGTTGCAGGAATCCCGCGAGACCTCGCCCCGCGCCCGGTGAGCGCGGCCCCGCCCTCCGGCGGCGTGACGCCGACGGAACGGCTCACCTGCCGCTGCTGCATCGTGGGCGGCGGTCCCGCCGGCATGATGCTCGGTCTGCTGTTCGCGCGCGCCGGCATCGACGTCGTCGTGCTGGAGAAGCACGCCGATTTCCTCCGCGACTTCCGGGGCGACACGATCCATCCCTCGACGCTCGAAGTCATGCACGAGCTCGGGCTGCTCGACGACTTCCTGCGACGGCCGCATCAGGAGCTGACCCGTCTCGACGCCCAGGTCGGCGACACCGCGCTGACGATCGCCGATTTCTCGCATCTGCCCACCCGGTGCAGGTTCATCGCGATGATGCCGCAGTGGGACTTCCTCGATTTCCTCGCCGCCAACGCGCGCCACTATCCGTCCTTCGCGCTCCGCATGGAGACCGGGGTCACGGAGCTGCTCCGCGACGGTGAGCGCGTCACCGGCGTGGTGGCGCAGACGCCGCGTGGCAGCCTCACCGTTCGCGCGGATCTCGTCGTGGGCGCGGATGGGCGCGGGTCCACCGTGCGCGAGCAGGCCGGGCTCCCGAAGGTCGACCTCGGCGCGCCCATGGACGCGCTCTGGATGCGCATCGGAAAGGGTCCGGGGGATCCCGCGCAGACGCTCGGACGCATCGAGCCGGGCCGGATCCTCGCCCTCATCGATCGGGGTGATTACTGGCAGTGCGCGTTCGTGATTCCCAAGGGCGGGTTCGATGCGCTGCGCGCACGGGGGTTGCCCGCGTTTCGCGACGAGCTGGCGCGGCTGGCGCCGTCGCTCCGTGCGCGCGTGGGCGACCTGCGGGACTGGAGCGACATCAAGCTGCTCACGGTGCGGGTGGATCGCCTCCGCCGCTGGCACCGCCCCGGTCTGCTCTGCATCGGTGACGCCGCGCATGCGATGTCGCCGATCGGCGGCGTCGGGATCAATCTCGCCATTCAAGACGCGGTGGCCGCGGGAAATCGGCTCGCGCGTCCGCTCCGCGCGGGCGTGCTCACCGAGGCGGATCTCCACGCGGTGCAGCGCCGCCGCGAGCTACCGACCCGGCTCACCCAGGGTGCACAGCTGTTGATCCAGAATCGCGTCATCCGCGGCGTGCTCGACACGGCGGGCGGCGCGCCGTTCAGGCTTCCGCTGGCGCTGCGACTGCTGCGACGGTGGCCGTGGCTGAGCCGGATCCTCGGCCGCATCGGCGGCATCGGATTCCGTCCCGAGCACGTCGAGACCGCCCCCGTGAAGACGACCTCGGCGCCGTCATAGCGTGCGACGGCTGTCCGGCGCCTCGGAGTCGACCCCGCGGCCGGCACAACACGCGCCTCTGACTATGACGCGCCCAGAAAATACCGGCGGGGGTCGAAGAGGCGGACGAGCCGCAACTCCTCCGCGGTGGGCGGATCCAGGTGTCGCAGGCGAGGCGCAACCGCGAGCGACCACCCGCACGCTTCCCGCGCCGCGCTCACGGCGGCGGCTTCGGGGCGATCGCCGAACACGCCCGTGAGCACCAGATCGCCGTTCGGCTCCGCTTTCTCGTAGACGCCGTGGTCGGACACGACCGCGGTCACGCGCGGGCCGGGCGCGGTCACGTACGGGACCTTGTCCACGAACCGGCCGCGCGTCTGCGCGAGCGTCACCACGACCTCGCGCGCGGACGACGTGATGTCGTTGGCGCCGCCGGAGCCGGTGATGTACGTCACTCCCGGCACCATGGTGGAGTTGATGTTGCCGTGCTTGTCGATCTGGCCGGCGGCGAGCGAGCCAAGACAGCGGTTCTGCCCTCCGCCCATGAAAATGCCCATCGTGTGCACGATGTCGGTGAGCATCTTCGAGGACGGGAAATTCCGGAACGAGAACACGAACGGCTCCGCCGGCCTCGGCAGATAACCGATCATCCCCGTCTCCGCCATGATCTCGACATCGACGCCGTCCGCTTTGAGGTCGTACGCGGAGAGCCAGGCGGCGAGGTTCGAGTTGCCGACCCCGGCCAGGTACGTGCGATAGCCGTGTGCGCGCACCTTGTCGCTGAGCACGCGCGCCGCCGCCACCACCATGCGCTCGGCGCCGTTCACACGGTCGTCGGGACCGAGGCCGTCCTCCAGCATGGCGAGCTCGCTCACCCAGGCATCGCTGTGCGCGCGACCCTTGAGCTCCATGACGCGGCGATAGCCGAGCTTCTCCACGTACGCAGCCTGGTCGCGGATGTCGCGCATCCATTCCCGGATCCACGCCTCCGCCGTGTCCGGACTGCGGAACGCCCGGCGCACGTCGAGGATGAAGTCGGGATCCTCCGCATACGCCTCCAGCTCCGGGACGTTCATGCCGTACATGCCGCCGGGGTGGGAGCCGAACGGCGCTTCCACCACCGCCGCCACGTACTGGCCGGGCAGGCGGACGAGCTGGGCGTGCCGCCGGATGAAATCCGTGGAGACCACCTTCTCCACGCTCACGATGGCGCCGCCGCGCGCGGCCATGGCGCCGTAGAAATTGTCGTTCAGGGGCGCCGCCGCCAGCACGTTGCCGGCGCGGTCGGCCGCCCACGCGTGGAAGAGCGCGATGTCCGGGTGGAGCGCGCGCACGAAGCCCACGCGTCGCCCGCGCTCGGCATCGTCCTCCGCGAACGGCGCCGCGGCGGCCACGAAATCGCCGTCGCGCGTGTTGTCGTCCTCCATGCTCGAGCCGAGCAGCGAGCGCGTGGGCAGGAAGGGAACGCCCATGGCGCCCGCGAGGACGCGAAGCGGCAGCGTCAGCATCGACCAGTTCTGGACGGCGAGTCGCCCCTCGACGATCGCGCGCGCGATCAGCGGCTGCGGGGTCGGAAACGGATAGCCTTCGCCCACGAACGTCGTGACCAGGCGCTGGACGAGATTCCCGAGCACCAGCGCCGTCCACGGCGATCCGATACCGGTGAGTGCCAGCGTCCATCCGGGGCTGCGCCCCCACCACTGTCGCACCAGCTCGCGCACGAGCGCGTTGGGGCGGCCGTGAGCGGTGCCGACGTAGATCGTCTGGCCGGGCGCGATGAGGCGGCGCACCGCCTCCTCCAGGCTGGTGACCTTGTCCGGTCCCTCGGACGGCGGAATGGTAAGGCGGCGCGCGATCAGCTCGCGGTAGGCGCGACGCATGTCAGCGAGGAGCGAAGATGCGCGCCTTGAGCCGGCGCGGCACCCAGATCGCGAGTAGCCGCGCCGCGCGCCCGATCTTGTCGAGTGCCTCCGGGCTTCCCGGCCAGTACTTGAGCACGATCTTGCGATCGACGTAGTTGAGCAACCCGTCCACGACCACCGCCACCAGCAGCAGGTCGTCGAGATACCCGAGCACCGGCACGAAGTCCGGGATGAGGTCGATCGGGCTCATCAGGTAGGCGAGGGCGGCCCCGAGCGCGATCTTGACACCCCGCGGAAGAACGGGGTCGCCCACGAGCC
>Ga0075421_100001649_pt1 | contig 26354 bp, 22 predicted proteins | sample SoiMetdeltSBSDD5_FD_75292 | JGI IMG/M metagenome (GOLD analysis project Ga0075421, IMG submission 75292) | Bulk soil microbial communities from a Populus tree surrounding site in Tennessee, USA - Soil MetaG P. deltoides SBSDD5 | ecosystem: Environmental > Terrestrial > Soil > Tree plantation... | reverse complement strand
AACCTCGGCGGGCCCGACGCGAACACGCGCAGGTCCGCTCCCGCGCGGCCCCACGATCCCCGTCAGCACATTGGTAGTACCCATGAAGCGCGCGACGAACAGGCTTGTCGGCCGGCGATAGATCGCTTCCGGGCAGTCGAGCTGCTCGATCCGACCCGCCTGCATGACGGCAATGCGGCGGGACACTGCCAGTGCCTCCTCCTGGTCATGCGTGACGTAGACGGTCGTAATGTTCAGGCGCTGCTGCAACTCTCGGATCTCGCCGCGCATATCGATCCGCAACCGTGCGTCCAGGTTGGACAGCGGCTCATCGAGCAGCAGCACCTCCGGGCGTATGACCAGCGCGCGGGCGATGGCGACGCGCTGCAATTGCCCCCCCGAAAGCTGGTGCGGCCAACGCTCGCCATACCCTTGCAGCCGGACCAGGGCGAGCGCATCGGCGACTCGCCCGGCGATCTCGGCATTTGCGACCTTGCGGGCCTTGAGGCCGTAGGCGACGTTGCCTTCGACCGTCAGGTTGGGAAAAATCGCGTAGTTCTGGAACACCATGCCGATGTTGCGTCGATGCGGCGGCAGGGTGTCGATGCGTTTTGCTCCTATGCGGATCTCGCCGGCGTCCAGCTCGGTGAAGCCGGCAATCATGCGCAGCAGCGTGGTCTTGCCGCAGCCGGAGGGCCCCAGCAGCGTGAAGAACTCGCCGTCTTCGATCTCGAGCGTGACGTTGTGGACGGCTTGCACCGATCCGAAGGATCGGCGTACGCCTGCGATCGATATCCTGCTCACGCCCGGCCCCGAAAGCTAGCGGGTTTCCTGGACGAGATCCTTTATCTTTTCGAGCGTCGCGGTCCGCACTTCGGTCCAGGCCTGCTCCTTGTAGGGCAGCAGCTTGATGCTGGTCAGTGCCGGCATGTTGCCGGGCAGCCTGGAGAGGTCAAGGTCCTGCCGCGCGGGACGACGGAACGTGCCCTTGATGATCATCTCGCGCACGTCCTTGCGGTTGATGTAGTCGACGAAGACCTTGGCGGCGTCCGGATTGGGACCGCCCTTGATAATGGCGACACCTTCCATCTGCCCGATCGTGCCATCGGCGGGGTATATCGTTTTCACGGGTGCCCCGCCGGCAGCCCAGACATAGCCGGCGTACTCGAGCGAGATGCCGAGCGGATACTCACCGTTGCCGACACCCTGGAACACAAGCGATGACCGATTGAGCACCTTGGTGTTGGCCAGCAGCGCCTTGACCTTGGACCACCCCGCATCGCCTCCGCCGAAATGGTCGACAAGCATGGTAAGGGTCGAATACGCAGAGCCCGAATTGGCCGGGTCGGTGAAGGCAATCTTGCCCCTCCACTTTGGGTCCAGAAGATCGGCCCACGTCCTGGGCCCCTGATCTTCGGGCAGCGCTTTGGTGTTTTGCAGGATCACGAGCAGGTGCAGGTTGTTGCCGATCCAGAGGTTGGTCGGCTCACGGTATTCGGCGGGCGTCGCCTCATGGTTCTTCGACTGATACGGGGAGAGGTACTGCTTGTTGGTGTCCAGCAGCGATCGGCTGACGCCCCAGATGATGTCGCCGCCCGGTCTGTCCTTCTCCGTCTGGATGCGTTTGACGACGACGCCCGAGCCGGCCGATATGGGTTCGACGGTGATGCCGGTTTCCTTGGTGAAGGCCGCGAACACCAGCTTGTGCAGCGTATCGTCATTCGACGAGTAGATGACGACCTTTTGCTGTGCCTCGACGCTTGTGCTGAGGCACAGGCCGCCCAACGCCAGCAGCACAAAGCCGAACGCGCCAAATCGTCCAATTTTCACGGGACCGCCCCCCCTTTTTCAGCAAAGGCCGCGACACGCGTGTCCGACCCGCCATTCCCCATGGTTCATGATGAGGGACGCAGGTGCAAGCCCTCAATCGGTTAGAGCGGCCGATGCGGCGGCGACGCCTGAGCCGCGTTCGACCGGGCAGCCAAGCTCCGCCAAGACGTCCTCGAGGTGGTGCAGATCGGTGAGAATGTCCTCGTTCCCGAGCCAGCCCATGGTGCCGATGCGAATGACCTTCCCGTCGAGCTTGTTGCGTGCCCCCGCAATGATCGTGCCGTGCTTGTCGGCGAGGCGCTTGACGAGCCTCTTGCCGTCCAGTCCGTCCGGCACGCGAAAGACCGAAAGGGTATTCGACAGGTGTTTGGCTGATGCGAACGTCGCCAGTCCGAGCGCGTTGGCGCCCGCCCTGAGGGCATTGGCCAGCCGGGCATGCCGAGCCAGCACGTTGGCAAGCCCCTCCTCGTGGATCATTTGCAGGGCAACATTGAGACCTCGAATCAGCGTTACAGGAGGCGTGAACGCGGTCTCACCCTTGGCCCAGGCGTCCGCCGCGCGGCGAAAATCGAGATAGAAACGGGCTCCGCCGCCGGTACGCCGGATGATCGGCCACGCCTTTTCGCTGACACTGGCGATACCGATGCCTGGTGGACACATCAGGCACTTCTGCGAGGCCGAAACGGCGATATCGACACCCCACCGGTCCTGCTGCATGTCGATGCCTGCGAGACCGCTGACCGTGTCCGTGATCAACAGCGTGTCCCGGTTGCGAACGAGACGGCCAACGGCCGCGAGGTTGCCGACCACCCCTGTCGAGCTCTCGTTGTGGACATGCACCAGCACCCGATAGTCGCCGGTCTCGAGCCGCGCCTCGACGGCGTCGGGCTCGGCGTCCTCACCCCACGGCACGTCAATGGTCTCGACGCGGGCGCCGATCGCGGTGCCGATGGCGGCGAAGCGCTCGCCCCACTGTCCGTTGCTGACGATCAAAGCCCTCTCGCCCGGCGCAAGGACGTTGACCAGCGCAGCTTCCATCACGCCGGTGCCGCTGCATCCGATTAGCAGCGGTGTGTTCTGAGTGCCGAGGATTGGCTGCAGGCGCCGTGCGGTCTCGGCCAAGACTCCGCGAAACTCCGCTCCGCGATGCGAGATCATCGGCGCGGCCGTGGCAGCCCGGACACGGTCGGGCACCACTGTCGGCCCCGGAAGACGTAACCTGTATGGGCTGGCTCGCAACTGCTCGTCTCTATCGGATCTGCGGTCGTCTTTCGCTGCCATCGTGCAACTCGGCGCTTCACCACTGCCGGGACGAGTCTTAACGGTCATCGTTCTCGTCGGCCAGTTTCGCACGTTTACACCAGAGCCTGGTCGAGGTTCGCGCGGCTTACACGCCGGATACCACGCGACACTCAGGTGACGTCCCGCCTGGAGCGTGTCCAGCGGTTCTAGGGCAACGTCCCAAGCTGAAGAGCGTAGACCCGTCCAAGCGAACACTTCGTCTGAGCCGAGGCCTTGCAGCCGCCCCAGCCCGGCGCACCATCTACTCCAGACCGCCCCACAGCTGCGGCAAGCGCAGCTTCGCCTTCATGGGGAACCCGGCACTGATGGCCGCCAGGCTTTCTTGGGCCGTCGGCGCCGGCGGCACGCCCTTGGCCTCGAGAAGGACCACCCGGCTGACACCGGCGCGGGCTTCGGCGGAGCGAACAATGATATGCTCTTCATGTCGCAGGAGCCGCGCAAGCAGCTGGCCAAGGGATCCTTGCAGGGTGCCCGAGAACCGGATCGCTTGACCTGAGCGCGTGCCGCGCTCCACCGAGAATTCAAAGTGAGCGGCGAGGATCGCCAGGATCTCACCCACACTGGCGTCTGTTGTCTCGATGGCGATCCGATCCGAGCCGCTTGCCTCGACGATACGCGCCTCACCTGCCAACCCTGGTCCGGGCAGGGAAGCGCAACACCAAAACAGCGCGGCGAGCCCTGCAACGGACCGCGAGCTGAACATAGCGGCTCTCCCCTTGCCCACCGGCAGTCGTGGCTCCATCCGGTGGCTAGCGCTTGCTCTTCCCGATGTCGGAGTGCGCCGCCTCCTCGATCGTCGCCTCGGCCTCGGGAGCCAGAATGAAGCCGGCGGCGAGGTTCTGGCTCGTCACCTTGTCGACCGCGGACACGTACTTGCCATGGTTGCGATAGAGCGCGGCCAGGGTGGCGTCATCGAATGGCTCATGCGAGCCGAACAGGAAGCAGAACCCCGGTCCGGTATTCAGGCCCGTATTGGTGGCCGTGGGGACGGCGTGCTCAGCCAGCCGGATGCCGCCGAGCGCATTGTTGAAGGTGTCACGTGCGGCGACTGCCGGCGTCACCGAGATCAGATCGATACGCGGCGCGACGGGGGGAGCCACGCGCTCATCGATCCAGCGGACGAGATGCGGGTAAACCGCGTTGAGCACATAGCGCGTGGGGATGTGGCTCAGCGCCGGGCGCGCGCACACGGTGGTGTCCGCCTGCGGAAGCCCGTCGCGGATCAGAAGCTCGCGCCGGAAGACGGAGCTCTGGAAGCTGACGTGCGATGTTCCCGCGATCTCCCACGTGCGCAGCTTGGCCGTATCGGGCACCCGCGCCGCCGCCTCGCCAAGCAGGAGAACATCGTTCTCGGTGTTGACCTTGAAGACCTTCACGTCGAGGTCGGTACGGAGCGCGCCACCGAGGCCGAGCACGAGAAAGTAGCCGTCGTAGACGCTGGCCAGTGGGTGGATCGAGTTATGATAGAGAACGAGGCGGCCCTGGGACTGCGAAACGCCGGCGGCGATGACCCGGCGTACCGGAAGCCCTCCCAGCGGATCGATCCCCACCGGCTGCCGGATAGCCTGGGCGGCCTGCGAGAAGATGTCGTAGGACAGGGTGTCGGAAGGCACGGTGTTGCCGGCGGTCACGTCGAGCCCCGCATAACGGGTCGGGGACCACGCGGTGAGGCCGCTCGGCGGCTGCTGCACGCCAACGCGTTGCGCGGAGACGCCCACGTAGGCGTAACCCTCCCGCATGAGAAGGTCGAAGGAGGCTTGCCACATCGCATCGAGATTGTAGCCGCTGGTAACGTTGACCCATTCGACGATCACGACGCCGTTGAACTTTTCGGCGGAGGCCGGGCGCCGCACGATCATGCGAGTCTTGTAGGGGTGACCGGACGACACGACGGCACCCGTGGTAAGTGGTGGCGTGCTGTACCGGGTCGCGGTGCCCTCGAAGAAGTACTCCTCCTCTACGTAGCCCTGGCTGGCGATATCCACCTGCGTGGCGAACTGTGGGTAGTCATGCGACGGGTCGCCGGGCGGGGCTTTGACCGGGATCGGCCCCGTGACCGTCGGGTTCGGGACGGCCGCGATGGCGGGCGCAGCGATTGCCGCCAGCGAGACGAGCATGGCAGTTCGCGCAGCGGCGCGGACTAAACGGCGCATGGAATCCTCCCACTTTCTCTTGTGAACGGCTTTGGGATTTGTACGAGCAACCATTTGTGGGCAGCAAGCTGGCCCGATCATCAGTCGGCCCTTCTTCGTCGACACTGTGACTTTCCCGCCAGCTGTGGCTCCATCGGCAGTCGCAAGAGAAGGAGAATTTGCAACTGCCAACGCCCGCCTGCCGGATCTCGCGCTAGTCCCGCTGGCGGATGCTTCTCAGCCGCTCGATGGCGACGGCGACGAGGATGAAGGCGCCGACGAAGGTGCCCTGCCAGAACGTGCTGATGCCGAGCAGGATCAGGCTGTTCCGGATCACCTCGATCAGGGCCGCTCCGACCACGGCACCGAACGCCGTGCCCGCGCCGCCGGCCAGGTTGGCGCCACCTATGACTGCGGCGGCGATCACGGACAGCTCCATGCTCTGTCCGAGGTTCGTGGTGACGCCGCCGAGCCAGCCAACCTCGAGCACGCCGGTCACGCCGGCGGTGAACGCGGAGAACACGTAGACCGACACCTTCACGCGGGCGACGCGGACGCCGGTCATGCGCGCGGCGTCCTCGTTGCCGCCGACGGCGTAGAGATGCCGGCCCCACCGTGTCCATCGGAAAGCAAACCCGGTTGCCACGGCGAGCGCCGCAAGGACGAACACGGGGTTGGCGACGCCGAGCATGCTGCCGCCACCCAGCGCGAGCAGCAGGTCGTGATCGGGCCCGAACTGGTAGATCATCTTGTTGCCGGAGAGAACCATGGCCAGACTGCGGGCGATCGCTAGCGTGCCGAGCGTGACGACAAAGGGCGGCATGGCCACGTAGGCGATGAGGATCCCGTTGAACAGGCCGACGCAGAGCGCCGCGACAATAGCCAGCGGCACCGCGACGTAGATCGGATACCCCGCGGCCATCGTCGCGCCGACGACGATTGCCGAAAGGACAACCGAAGACCCGACGGACAGATCGATGCCGCCGGAGCCGATGACGGCTGTCATGCCGAGCGCAATTATCCCGACGAAGGCGAAATTCCGGGTGACGTTGAACAGGTTTCTTTCCGTGGCGAAGGTGTCCGTCGACAGCGTCAGCAGAGTGCATGCGATGACGGCCGCAAGGAAGATCCAGAATGTCTGCCGGCTCGCCACCCACGCGAGGGCGCTGCGGTGCTGACTGTGCCCGATGACCTCTTCGATCGACGTCGTCGCCATTGCGCGCCCCTCTTCCCGGAATGGACCTATGCCGTCTCGATGGCGCCCGTAATCAGCCCCGTCACCTCCTGCGGCGAGGACTGGCCGGCGGGCTTGTCGGCGACCAGGCGTCCACGCCTCAGGATGACCACGCGATCGCTGACGGCAAACACGTCGGGCATGCGATGGCTGATCAGGATGACGGCTATGCCGTGGTCACGCAGCCGCCGGATCAGGTCCAGCACCTCGGCGACCTGACGCACGCTGATGGCCGCCGTCGGCTCGTCCATGAGCACGATCTTCGGATCGGTGAGCCGCGTCCGTGCGATGGCGACCGCCTGCCGCTGTCCGCCGGACATGCGGCGCACGACGTCGCGCGGCCGGGTCTCGGACTTGAGCTCGGCGAACAATTTTGCGGCACGGGCAACCATGGCGCGGTGATCGAGGACCGGAACCCCGGCCACCCGGCGCACCAGCTCACGGCCCAGGAACACGTTGGCGGCCGCCGTCAGATTGTCGCAGAGCGCCAGGTCCTGATAGACGATCTCGATCCCCTCGCGCTGCGCATCCCGGGGCGAACGAAGCTCACGGGCTTCGCCGCGTATCAGAATCTGGCCGGAGCTGGGGGGAAAGTTGCCGGCAATGATCTTTACCAGCGTCGACTTCCCCGCACCGTTGTCGCCCATGAGCCCGACGACCTCGCCCGTTTCGATGGCAAAGGAGACCTCGGTCAAGGCGTGGATGGCGCCGAAGTTCTTCGAGACGCCGCGAAGCTCGAGAATGCGCATGCCCCTGGGCCCTCCCGCGCTGCCTGGCTTCCCCAGGCTCATCAGCGGCTCATGCCACATTAACTTTAGTCACGATAACTTAATGCACTCAATCTCTGCCCCGCAACCAGGACCACTGATCCAGGATTGGACTGCACGTGAGCACTTGACACGGCGGTACAACGTATACTTAATTCACGTACTGAATAAAATGACTGCGGGAGGCGCTATCATCCCTCGCAAACTGTACCGAGCGTTTCCGGACACCTGGGGAGGAAGATCCATGAAGCGTACCGTGCTGAAGGTGGCCCTCGCCTCCATCTTGGCGCTGGCTTTCCCAGCGGTTGCACAGCAGGCCAAGAAGATCCTCGCGATTGTCGTCAAGGGCCTGGACAACCCCTTCTTCGAGCAGATCAACCTCGGCTGCCAGAAATGGAACAAGGAGAACCCGAACTCCGAATACACCTGCTACTACACCGGGCCGGCCTCCAGCGCCGATGAGGCCGGTGAGGTGCAGATCGTCGACGACCTGCTGACCAAGGGCGTCGCTGCGATTGCCATCTCGCCGTCGAACGCGCCGGCGCATGGCAATCTGATCAAGCGCCGCAACCCGGCCAATCCTGTGATGACCATCGACGCCGATTTCGTCGCCAGCGACCGCGGCCTGCGCAAGACCTACCTCGGCACCGACAACTACCTCATGGGTGTCAAGATGGCGGAGCACGCGAAGCGCCTGAAGCCATCCGGCGGTACGGTCTGCCTGCAGCTCGGCAACGTCGCCGCGGACAACATCAACGCGCGTGCGGCCGGGTTCCGCGACACGATCGCGGGCAAGAAGGGTACAGACCGCCTGACGGGCCAGAACGGCTGGACCGAGGTCGAGGGCTGCCCGCTCTTCACCAACGACCAGGCGGATCTCGCCAATCAGCAGATGGCCGACATCTTCATAGCAAAGCCCAATCTGGATGCCTTCATCCTGGTTGGCGGATGGGCTCAGTTCGCGCCCCAGGCCTATGCCCAAGTGACCAATCAGGTCATGGACAAGCTGAAGGCCAAGAAGCTCGTCATCGTCGCCGGCGATACGCTGCCGCCGCAGATGGAGGCATTGAAAGCCGGCCGCAGTCACGTCCAGGTCGGCCAGCGGCCGTTCGAGATGGGCTATCGTGCGCCGTCCGTCATGATCGACCTGATCGCTGGAAAGAAGGTGACCGACCCGCTGTTCACCGGGCTGGATGAGTGCACGCCCGAGACCGCGGACACCTGCCTGGCGAAGTAGAAGCTACCTCAAGAGAGGCCCGGGGTGACACCCGTAGGGTCGGCGGACCTCCGGGCCTGACTGCGCAGGTGCCGTCGACGCCCATCGGTCAAGTCGTTGAGCGCGTGTCGGCGATGGATGATGGCGGAACGACATTGTCATGACAACGAAGGCTCGCACGAGCGAACCGCATGAACTCGACCATGTTGACGAGAGCAGGCCCACCCGAGAGGGATAGCAGCCGGGCCCGCCTTCTCCGCCAGCTTCGCCGCCACGGTCCGATGCCACGGGTCGAGTTGGGTCGTCGGATGGGACTGAGCGCCGCCGCGGTCTCGACCATCACGTCCGAGCTGATCGGCAATGGCGTCTTCGTCGAATCTGCCGACGAGCCGACGGCCGAGAACGTCCGCGGCCGGCCTCCCGTGAATCTGCGGTTCAAGGCGGACTATGCCCGCGTCGCCGCGGCATCGCTGCGCATGAACGTCGTCGATGCCGTGGTCGCCGATTTTACCGGCCGCATGCTGGTTCGGGAGCAGTTTCCGTGCTCGACCCGGTCCCTCAGCGGCGATGAGGTCATCGCCCAGTGCGCGACGGCTATCGACACCGTTGTTGCTCGCGCGCCCGGCCCGCCGCCGAGTGCAATCGGCCTCGCGGTCCAAGGGATCATCGATCCCACCGTGGGCCGTCAGATCTGGAGCCCCATCCTGTCCATCCGTGACGCGGACCTGGTGTCACCGCTGACCGATCGTTTCGGCATCCCCATCGTCATGGAGAATGACGCCGCCGCCACGGCGCTGGCCGCCGCCCAGCGGGTACCCGAGCTGCGCCAGGGGCTGGTCGGCGTGTTGATGGTCGGTCACGGTGTCGGCATGGGGCTGCTGGTCGACGGCGGACCGTTCCCCGGTACGCGCGGCGCCTCCTCGGAGATCGGCCACGTCCGCCGGCAGCCGGCCGGTGCGCAGTGCCGCTGCGGGCAGCGGGGGTGCATCGAGGCCTACCTGGCCGACTATGCGCTCTATCGCGACGCCCGGACCGTCGCCAACCTGTCCATGACCAGCCAGCAGCAGCCCAGCGAGCAGCAGATGACCGAGCTCGTGAAGCGCGCCGAGGAAGGTGACCCTCATGTTGTCAGCCTGTTCAGGGAGGCCGGCGTCGCCCTTTCCGATGCGGTCCGGGTGCTGGCCTCGGTCCTGCTGCCCGATCGCATTGCCATCGCAGGCTCGGCGCTCCGCGCCCTTCACCTGATGCGGCCAACGTTCGAGCAGGGCCTGCAGGAATTCCGCATCCCGGCGCTGGAACCGGCGAAGGACGTTGTCATCGTGCCGGGCGGCACCGAGCTCATTGTTGCGGGAATGGTCCATCTGGCGCTGGAACGCGTGGATATGTCCATCGTGGCCGACTCATCGGCGTAGGCCGCCTCCTGAGCGGCCCGCGCCGCGCCATCGCGTTGGACGAGATCGAAATGGAAGGAGAAGTGCCGTGGATGGCGCGATAGCAACATACCCAAGCCTCAAGGATCGCGTCGTCCTGGTCACGGGCGGGGGCTCGGGCATCGGCGAGGAGATTGTCCGGCAGTTCGCGCGCCAGGGGTCGCGGGTGGCCTTTCTCGATATCAACGTGTCGGCCTCGGAGGCGCTGGTCAGGGCGCTCGCCGTGGAGGGCCGAACGGTCCGGTTTGGCGAATGCGACCTGACAGACATCCCGGTGCTGCGCGCCAGCATCAAGGCCATCGAGGACGAGCTGGGGCCGATCACCATTCTCATCAACAACGCCGCGAACGACCAGCGGCACCCCATGGAGGATGTGACGCCCGAGTACTGGGACGACCGCATCGCGGTGAACGTCAAGCACCAGTTTTTCGCGGCACAGGCCGTCGCGCCGGGCATGGCCGCGACCGGCGGCGGGGTGATCGTCAACCTGGGCTCGGCATCGTGGATGCTCGGCCAGGGCGGCATGCCCTGCTACACCACGGCGAAATCAGCCGTCCTGGGGCTGACGCGATCGCTGGCCACGGACCTCGGGCCGAAGAACATCCGCGTTGTCTGCGTCGTGCCCGGCTGGATCATGACCCAGCGCCAGCTCGACAACTGGCTGACGCCGGAAGGCGAGGCCGACCTGATGAAGAACCAGTGCCTGAAGCGCAAGCTGTACCCGTCGGATATCGCCCGGCCCGTGCTCTTCTTCGCCTCAGACGAGGCCGCGGGGTGCACGGCCCAGGCCTATGTCGTCGATGCGGGATGGCTCTGACCGCAGGACAGGCGGTGGACGGATCGGAGGCTTACAAGCGGGCACCGGCAGTGGCAGCCGTGCCCGAGAAAAGTCGAGAAGCCACAGCTTGCTGATTGTGGAGGAAACCACCAGAGGACGCCACCATGCAGTGGAAACCAAGTCTGCTGGCTGCTGCCGGCATCAGCCTCTTCGCGACGGGTGCGCTGGCGCAGTCGGGCAGCGTCTCCAAGGCCGTCGGGGGCTACAGCTTTGACGAAGCCGCCAGGGAGGCGCCCGGAACCAAGAACTTCAACTCGGCCGACGGGCAGCTGACGTTCGCCATCGTCACGCATACCGCCGGCAACGGGTTCTTCGATCCTGTCTATGTGGGTGCCCGCGTCGCGGGCAACATGATCGGAGCGAAGATCCTTCTGCTCGGATCGGAATCGCCGACCGACGACCCCGCCCGCGAGATCGAGATCCTGAACCAGATCCTGCAGGACCCGAAGATCGACGGCCTCATCATGACCACGCCGCAGGTGGGCGCCTACAACGACATCGTCAAGGCTGCCGAAGCCAAGGGCATCCCGGTCGCGACAACGAACTCCTTCGACGGCACCATTCGCAATCGCAGCGGCATCAGCCACACGGGCCAGGATGCGTCGGCGGCGGCCATTGCCGGCGAGGCACTGGTCGAGTGTCTGGAAAAGAGGGGCGTCACGAAGGGCTCCATCATCCTTCCCAACGACACGGCCATGGGCAACGTGGAGGTGAACAACCGTGTCACCTCCGCCTACAAGGCTATCGTCGCGGCCCTGAAGAAGTCCGGGAAGCTGGCCAACTTCAAGGTCGATGCCGGCCCGGAGAGTGTCGGTGTGTCCGCTGACATGAACAATCCTGTCAACAGCGTCATCTCGCTGATCGAGTCGCGCGGCGACGTGGTCGGCGCTTTCGCCGGCAACAATGTCTTCACGCCGGCGCTTGCCAAGGCCGTCGCGCAGACGAAGAACACCGGCAAGGTATGCGCGTATGGCTTCGACCTCGGTCCGGCGCAACAGGAGGCGCTGCGCTCCGGCGCCCTCACAGGCGCCCTCGGCCAGCAACCGTTCCTGCAGGGCTTCTGGCCGGTGATGCAGCTCTATCTGCAGATCGACCGTGGCATCTCCGCCGCCAACCTCGACACACGAGCGCAGCTGGTCACCAAAGAGACAGTTGAAAAGGTGGGCAAGCGTTTCGAGAACTAGGAGGATCGGGCGTCGGGCTTCGGCAGTCGCCGTTGAGGTTGGTCGCCCTGCCGACGCCCGACAACCGACGCCCGACTGCCGAAAAACTCGACCCATCGTGAGCCATCCCCCTAACAACCCGCTCGGGCGCCTCCCCGGACAGTTGGCCGGACCCTGGGAGTTCGGCCTGCTGGCTATGCTCTGCCTGCTGTTTGCCGCGGGAGCGGCGATCAATCCGGCATTCTTCGGTTCGGGTGACGCGCTGCACGCACTGTTGCGCGACTCGTCTCGTGTCGCTGTCATGGCGGTTGGCATGACTTTCGTCATCGCCAACAGGGATCTGGACCTGTCGGTCGGATCGACGCTCGGCGTGACGGCCGTCGTGTTTTCCCTGGCCTTTGACCCGCATCGGCTCGACCTGCCGATCGGACCCGCCGTCGCCCTGACCGTTGCGGTCGGTGCGACGATCGGAATCGTCAACGGTGTACTGGTCACCCTGCTTCGCGTCCCTGCATTCATCGCGACGCTGACGATGCTGCTCGTCGGTCGCGGCATCGTTCTCGGCCTGACTGGCGGACGCTCTATCCTCTACCCGCTCAAGGCCGAGGCGTTCGGCGGCTTCTTTCAATTCGGCGAAACCAACGCCTGGGGGTTCAACAACCAGATCGCCATCGCGGTTTTCTGCGTTGCCGTCGGCGCCGTGGTTCTGGCCAAGACCCGATGGGGCTACGAAACGCTGGCCACCGGCGGCAACGAGCAGGCGGCGTCCTACGCCGGAGTTCCGACGGCATGGGTGCGGGTCCGGGGGTATATCCTCTCTTCCTTGTGCGCGACCCTGGCAGGCCTGATGGCTGTCGCGCAGGACAAGGGTGTCACCGCGCAGTCCGGCTTGCTGAGCGAGCTGATCGTGATCGCCGCGGTCATCGTTGGAGGCGCCTCCATTCTCGGCGGACGCGGACGGGTGTTGGGCAGTTTCCTGGGTGCGCTTCTGATCGTCTTGATCGACAAGGTGCTGCGCGAGGGCGTGCCGATCACCCGGATCGTGATCGTCAACGGCGAGAAGATCGAGGTGAATGCCGTCTCGACACTGCCGGCCGGAGCCGTGCCGGCGTTCATTGGGACGCTGTTGATCGCTGCCGTGCTGGTTGAACCCCATATCATTCGGCGGCGGCTCTTCGCGCGCATTTGGGCTGCCATCCGGCGCCGCCCGCCGCCGCCCGATGTCGACAGCGGCGGGATCGCGCTGGTGGGTGCCCGCACCACGGGGTCAACAGCCTCCGATACGGCGATGGCCGCCCGTAGCGTCGTCGGGAAATTTCTCGCCCGCCGCGACGCACTGGCGATCCTTCTCTCCGTCGTCCTGTGGTGCGTAGGCTTGGCGCTGCGTCCCGACTATTGGTGGAACCTGTCCAATACGTTCGCGATCCTGCTGAACTACACGGAGCTGGCGATCCTGACGATCGGCCTCACCTACGTCATCGTCTGCGGCGACATCGACCTGTCGGTGGGCGCTGTTCTCGCCCTCGCGGGCGGCACGGCGGCCTTCTGCCTGAAGGTGATGGGCCTGGATCCCGTTGCCGCGCTGTTGGCCGGTCTTGCGGCCGGTACATTGGCGGGCGCCCTCAACGCGCTGGTCACGGTGGGCTTCGGGCTGCCGGCATTCATCGCGACGCTGGGCATGTTCTACATCGCGCGCGGAGTCGCCGCGTGGACCGTCGCCGGGAAGCAGCTGACAGGTTGGCCCGAGGGCTTCAATCTGATCGGCCGCAAGATCGATGACATCCTCGAGTATCTTGCCATCGCTCCGCCGTCGGGGTGGTTGGGCCAGTTGACCAGGGTCGTCAGCGTCCAGACCCTGTGGCTGGTGGTGGTTGCGGTGCTGGCCGGATTGGTGCTGGGGCGCATGCACTTCGGCCAGATGGTCTATGCGACCGGCGGCAACCGCAGGGCTGCGGACTACGCCGGTATCGATACCAACCGGGTGCGGGCGCGGGCGCTTCTGCTGTGCGGGTTCTGCGCGGCCATGGCGGGCGTCATCAACGTCGCCTATTTCCGCAGCTTCAATCCCGTGGCCGGCCAGTTCCGGGAATTGGACGCCATCGCCTCCGCCATCATCGGCGGCGGATCGATCTTCGGCGGCTACGGGACCATCCTGGGATCGCTTGCCGGTGCGGCCGTGATCACGCTGGTGCGCGCCATTCTGCAGCTGAACATAGTCACGGCGTCCGGTGCATCCTTCGTTCTGCCACAGCACTGGGTCAACGCGATCATCGGTCTTGTTCTGATCGTCGCGGTGTTGCTGGACATCTGGGTACGCGAAGCGCGATTGCTCCAGCGCCTGCGAGCCCTCTTCAGAATCCGAAGCCTCGACAGGCGAGACGAACGGCATGCCTGATAGCACGGCGAAGAATGCGTGGCTTGTCGAGATGCGCGGAATCAGCAAGTCGTTCGGCGCGGTTAAGGCCCTGATCGACGTCGACCTCACGATCCGGCCCGGCGAGGTGCTCGGCCTCGTCGGTGACAACTCGGCGGGAAAATCCACGTTGATGAAGATCCTGAGTGGCGCCTACCAGCGCGATTCCGGCGCTGTGGTGGTTGATGGCAGGGAAACCCACTTCAGGAGTCCGCACGAAAGCCGCGATGTGGGAATTGAAATGATCTACCAGGACTTCGCGCTATGCGGGAACATGGACGTTGGCCAGAACATTTATCTGGGCCGGTGGCCGCGCAAGGGCTTGTTCGTCGACCGCAAGAGGATGTACGCCGATGCGGGCGAGGTCCTCAGGCGGCTCAAGGTTGACGTGAACTCGGTCTATCAACGCGTCGAGAGCCTGTCCGGAGGCCGCCAGCAGTCTGTCGCCATCGCCCGGGCGATCTCGTTCCAGCCCAGATTGATCATCCTCGACGAACCGACGGCCAATCTCTCCGTCGTTGCCACCGACCGGCTGCTGGAGACCATGCTGGAGCTGCGCAAGCAGAATGTCGCGCAGATCATCATCTCGCACCGTCTGACCGATGTCTTCAAGGTCGGCGATCGGGTTATGGTCCTGAAGCGTGGGCAGAATGTCGGGGAGCGTTTCATAGCGACATCGACGGAGCAGGAGGTGCTGGAGCTCATCGTGTCGGGCACGCCGCAAACGGCCGCAGCGAAGTGATCCACGGACGTCCGCTCGTCAGCTTCTCAGACCAGGAATAGCGTATGCACCGGCTTCAGCCGTGCAACGGCAAAGCCAGACCGATCGCCATGAACAAGCCGCCGCAGGCGTAGTTGAAGCGTCGGCCCGTGCGTGCGAGCCAGGGGCTGACGCGGTGCGCCGTGCTTGCTATCGCGAATTCGGTAGCGATCTCGATGACCGCGAACGTGCCAGCCATGATCACGAACTGCGCGATGAGGGATTGCGCGGGATCGATGAACTGCGGCAGGAAGGCGGCAAAGAAGAGCAGCGTTTTCGGGTTGGTCAGCGCCGAGAGCGCGCCCTGGTGGAACAGCACGGCGCCGTTCGTGGCGGCAGCAGCACCCGGCATGTCGAGCGCGATGGGCGGCGCGCGCCAAATTTGGATACCCAGCCAGGCCAAGTAGGCGCCGCCCAGCCACCTCATCACTCCAATCCCGACGATCGATGCCTGCAGGAGCGCATTAATGCCGAACATCGACAGCGCCATCACCGCAACGAATCCTGCCGCGCCGCCGCCAATCGTGTACATCGCCTTGGCTCGCCCGTGCAGCGCCCCATGCGTTAGCGCCAGGAGGCTATTGGGTCCGGGGGTGAGCGATAGCCCGGTGGTGGCCACCAGGTAGATGAGCCAGGTGTTGAAGCTCATGTGCGGAGTCGCATCGACGAGATCCTACTGTGACATCACCACGGAGCACCTCCTGATCCACGCGTGGCGCGCCTAATCTAGTCCGCCCTGCGTTTCGTCAACACAAGGTGCGAGGCGTTGGGGCGCGGCAGATGATGGGGCGTCTCCCTTCCTCCCAGTCTGCGCACAGCATGGCCGGCGACAGCGGCAGCAGCATGGCGTCGCCCCGGCACCCCGTGCAACCCATTTAGGTCCCTTAAATGAACGTGACCCCGAAAGCGGTTCAGCAGGAGGCACACCGATGTCGAGCAAGCCCGCGCAAGCTCCACTCCGATGGTCGCACCGGCCGCCTGGCCTGCGCTGTTGAATGGCACGTGGGCAAGGTCGAGGCCAAGCGACAGGCGAAACTGCTCGCCGAAAGAAGATCACGTGCTGGCTCGCCCGTGACCGCTCGGCCGGTCAGGGGCATCGCATGTTCGGCAAAATCCAGGTGGCGGGTTGCTTGTGCTCAGCTCGGATCTTCAGTCTATGCCGCTGGAAGTCCGAGCGACCTGAACAGCCTCAGTACGGCGGAGCGGAAATCCGGGATCGCCCCTTTTTGCTGTTCGACATATTGCTGCAGGCAAAACCTGAGCCGGCCGTCAAGTGCCGTGTAGGCGTCGACGGGATCGATGCCCTTCGCATCGAGGCGGTCGAGCAGACGCCGGACAATGCCGATCAGCGACCTCTCGATCTCGCTAACCGTGGGACGGAAGCTCTCGTCGAACAGGGCCTGCGCCCGGATGTCGTACCAAAGGCGGTGGGAGTCACTGTCCTCCTCGATGGCTCGCACCAGCCCGTCGGTGAAACCCTCCACGATGGACTCGCGCGAGCTGCCGGACTCGATGATCGTCTCCATCTTGGCCACGAACTCGGCCTTGTATTGCTGCACGCAATAGGAGATCAGGTCGACCTTGTCCTCGAAGTAGTAGTGGATCACGCCGACGGACACGCCACACTGGGTGGCTATGTCGCGCAGGCTGGTATTCGCATAGCCGATCTGGGCCAGCGTCAGGATCGCGCTCTCTGCCAGCTCGCGCTTCTTCTCGGTGCGTTTGTCCGCCTTCCGCGCGGCGACTTCTCGCAGCTTGCCTTTTCTCTGCGACGCCGCCGACCGCATTCCGCGCTCTGTCCTGTTGGTTGCGTTGGAGCCGCCGTCTTCTAGCCCAAAAGGGCATTGAGGAAAATGCGCGGCAGCTTCAGCCAGCTCGGCTTGTGCTGGAAGCTTGTGAGAAGCTGTCCAAGTTTGTGCTGCTTCCTGTTGGTGATGAAATAGGGCGGCTTCGGCAACAACGTGAGCCCGCCGGACAGCAGGTTGCGCGGGAACGGCCGCCACGGCGCGTGCACCACCACGCGCTCGGTGCTCTCCAGCATGAAGGCATTGTGCACGGTCCCCATGCCCGACTGCACGTCCTCGATCGTATGGCCCGGGAAGGCGCCCCAGGGACAGGCCGCGATCAGGAAGCCGAGGCCCGACCAGCCATTGACCGCGATGGTCCCATACCTGAAACCGGCTAAGATCTCCTCGAAGCGCTGGCCGCCGATTTTCCTGAGGGTGCGCGGATGGATTAGGATGTTGGCGCCGAGCGTCCCGAACAGGTTCTCGTTGGCGTAGTCGATCGCCGCCCGCAGGTAGGTCTCCGCATCTGGCGCGTCGATCGCCTTGGTGCCCAGCGCCGGTGCGAAGCACTCGTGCGACGCGTTCCAGCCGTTGCCGTCGAGCTCGGCAATCACCAGCGGCGGTGCGATACCGCGGTTGACGCGCTGCACGTTGCCGCCATGCGCGGCGAAGTCGGCCACGCGCTTGTCTGAGCCGGGGTAGTATGTTGGTCGCATATTTGCCGCGGCAACCTTGCGGATCTCCTCCATCAGGCGTGACCCCTTGTCCCAGCCTTTCGGCATGATAAGGGCCTGGCAGGCGATGCAGTTGTGCCCCGAATTGTGCAGCTTCTGAGTAGCGATGTGCTCCGCCTGGAAGCGGATATCCGCAGCGCTCCATGGGCCGGGCACGACTATGGTCGGGCTGACCGAGCCCAGCTCGGAGGTGAACCGCTTGGTGTTCTTCGGTATTCCGGCCTCGCGGTTGCGCACGGCTTCCTCGCCAACCCCCCACACGATGGCGTCGTGCGTTGCGGCCGATCCGGTGATGTGAAGCTCCTCGACGATCGGGTGATTGCACAGGTACGCACCGGCGTCGGCGCCGCCCTTGACAATGCGCAGAAAGCCCCGCTCGACGAACGGCTTCATGGCGATGTCGTAGTAGTCGGTTAGGTAGTCATTGATCGGGTTCATCTTCAGAATCACGACCTGATGCTCAAGGATGAGCTTCTGAAGCACATCGAGCGGCGTGATGGCAGCGATGTTGCCGGCGCCGAGCACCAGCGCGACCTTGCCGCGGCGCAGCCCCTCTGGCGTATCGTAGGCAGAGGCGGCATGCTCGGCGAGATTGTCCCTCGTCACGCCCTTCTGCATCCAAACCTCCGCCGTGACCCCCGACAGCAGCAAGCGGTCCCAGACCGAGTGAGGCAGCACCTTGATCGCAGTCTGGCCGGTCGCGAGGACGCGTGTGGGCAGATGTTTCAGGAAGGCCTTGCCTTCCATCTGGGACAGCGTGCCCATAAGGGCGTTGACGCCGGCCATGGTCGCGTAGGGGCCGGCGATCCATTCCTCGCCTTCCAGCGGAGAGCCGGGGGCGATCTGCTTCTTGCGTGCCGCGGTTTGCGCCCAGTCCTGTGCGACGGCCATGATGCCGTCCCGCATGGCGGACAGCAGTTGCATCCGCTCGGCGACGGAGGTTTGCGCCCACTCGTCCTTGTGGGCATCGAGTGCGGCCAGCGCCTCGTCATAGGCGTCCGTGCTCAGGACCTGCTCTGTGGTCATGCGCCCTTCCCGATCAGAATGTCACCGTACTTCTCGCGCAGCTTGTCTTCAGCACCTTGCCGGTGCCACTGAGGGGGATGGCATCGGTGATGGCCACGGCTCGACAGACCGAGGTCGGCCAGGCCCGTCGGCAGCCTTGCGCGCCTGCTCATCGACCACAGCCCAGTTGGTGACGTTGATCTCCCCGCTGGTCTCCCTCGATACGATCTCCGCATCGCCGTGATACCTGGCCGCGTGGCAGATCAGCTCGCTGATCAGCAGTGGCTGCTTCATCATGGAACCGAGCATTCTCTCTGCCTCTCCAAACCTGAATGGTGCAGACGGCGCCGTTCTGGGCCTCGGCCGGGTCTGTCAGGCGGGGTACGCTTCCTTGATCACGTCGGCTGCCTTCTCGGCGATCATGATGGTCGGTGCGTTGGTGTTGCCGCCGACCAGCGTCGGCATGATCGAGGCGTCGACCACCCGCAGGCCATCGAGGCCGCGGACCCTGAGCTGGGGATCGACGACTGCCATGTCGTCGATGCCCATTTTGCAGGTGCCGACCGGATGATAGACGGTATCGGCGCGGTCGCGGACGTGTTGCTCCCACTGGTCATCCGTCATATCCGGCTTGGTGTAGATTTCCTGGTGCCGGTATCTCCTCATCGGCTCGGCTTCGAGGATCTCGCGGGTAAGCTTGGCGCCCTTCAGCAGCGTGTCGAGATCACGTCTGTCCGACAGGAAGCGCGGATCTATGCCCGGCGCGGCCATCGGATCGGCGCTTTGCAGGAAGACCTCGCCCGACGAGTACGGACGCAGCACGCACACATGGCAGGAGAAGCCGTAGCCCAGATGCAGCTTGCGGGCGTGATCGTCGACGATTGAAATCACGAAATGCAGCTGGATGTCGGGGCGCGCCAGGCTGGGATCAGTCTTCAGGAATGCTCCCGCCTCGGCAAACGGCGTGGCAATCATGCCCGTACCATCCTTGCGCCAGCGCAGGATGTGACCGATGAGATTGAACGTGCCCTTCAGCCCGACGCCTACCAGGTCCGTTTCCTTCGATTTGTAGCAGAGAATGAAATCGATATGGTCGATCAGGTTCTGACCGACGCCCGGCAGCTCGTGCACCATCCCGATGCCATGGCGCTGCAGGTCATCGGCGCGTCCTACGCCCGAGAGCTGCAAGAGTTGCGGTGAGCCGAACGCACCGGCGCACAGGACCACTTCTCGAGTTGCCTCCACTCTGTGCTCGGCCCGACCCCGGCGGTAGGCGACGCCGGTGGCGCGCTTGCCGTCGAATAGGATCCGGGTGGCATGGGCGCCCGAGATCACCGTCAGGTTCTTGCGGTCCATGTTCGGGTGGAGATAGGCGTGGGCCGCGGAGCAGCGTTCGCCGTTCTTGTCCCGCCGGTGAAACTGCGTGACCTGATAGAGACCCGCGCCTTCCTGATCGGCGCCGTTGAAGTCCTCGTTGCTGCGCAACTGCAGCGTGTTCGCCGAGTCAATGAAAGCCTGGGAAATCGGCCGCGGGCTCCTCTGGTTGGAGACCTGCAACGGCCCAGAGGCGCCGTGATAGTCGCTCTCGCCGCGCTCGTTGCTCTCGGCCCTGCGGAAATAGGGCAGCACCTCGTCATAGGACCAGCCCTCGCAGCCGAGGTTGGCCCAGTCGTCATAGTCCGTGCGATGACCGCGCACGTAAAGCATGGCGTTGATGGCGCTCGATCCGCCCAGCGCCTTGCCGCGGGGCTGGTAGCCCTTGCGGCCGTTCAGCCCGGGCTGCGGCACGGTCTCGAAGGCCCAGTTGTTGATCTTCATGGGCTGACCGGGAAGCATCGCCACAATACCCATCGGCGCCCGGATCAGGAGATCCCTGCCGTCGCCGCCCGCTTCCAGCAGGCAGACCGACGAGCGTAGGTTTTCCGAGAGCCTGGCCGCCAGGGTCGCGCCAGCCGAGCCGCCGCCGACGATCACAAAATCATAGGCCATGACTTCCTCCCCAGACTCAGGCTTTTTAGTTTCTTGTACAAACAGTCTGGACGGCTGTCCAGATCATATGGCTCATTGCTCTTGCAAGTCACGGTCAGGCGGGCCGTCCGGTGTCAGCCAAGGGGGCAGCCAAGGGGCGCACGCTCCCGTTTTTTGATCGGGGAGAACTCCATGAGAAAAACGTTGACGATGGTCGCCGCGACCCTGTTTGCCGGCGCCATAACCTTGGGCGATGCATCGGCTGCCGAACTGACCTGGGGCTCGATCGCCCCATCCAAGTCGCCCTGGGGTGCTTGGGCTCTCAAGGTGAAGGAGCAGTTCGAAACGGCCTCGGGCGGCAAGCTGAAGATCAACCTGCTGCTTGACGCCCAGGCCGGTGACGAGCAGGCCATGGTTGGTCAGACGGCGCGCGGCCGGCTCGACATGACGATGGTGTCAAACACGGCTCTGTCGCTCCTGTCCCAAGGAGGTCGGCCTCACGTCAGCGCCCTTCCTTTGGGACAGCGACGCACAGGGCACCTGCGCAAACCAGAAGCATCTCATCCAGGCTCTCTCGCCGCTGCTGGGCGAGGCGGGCGTGAAACCGCTTGCCTGGCGATGGAGGCCGATGCATCGAAGCTGGCCAAGCTGCTCGGAGCGATGGACGACTTCGACCCGCATTTTGCGGTTGTGATGCGATAAGGCCAATAGCATGACGCGTTTGTTCCCCGTCTGTCCGATTGCTCTTGACCGGGAAGCCGCTAGAATGCTCAGAAATACGGCCTTGCGGGCGTAGTTCAGTGGTAGAACATCAGCTTCCCAAGCTGAGTGTCGAGGGTTCGATTCCCTTCGCCCGCTCCAAATATCCAAGATAATTCATCAAATTGCGGCAACGACCCACGGGACGCCTGTCTCGATATGGCTTCGGGTTACCACCGGGTTACCAAGCGAGCAGAAGATGGTGGCACCTTGGCCGCTTCCGCGTCCGTTCCGGTCCGGAAGAGTTCGGCGGCGCCAGCGATCTCGTCAGGTAACAGAGGTACTTGCACCGTGCCAGTAGGCTAGGCGCTATGCGTACACTTGACCCCTTCTCCGTGCCGCGGGGACCAAGAGCGCGGTGCAACATCAATCGCGGCCCAATGCGCGGACCTGCACTCGGCCGATCGGCGGGCCCCAGCTCCGACAGTGCCTCTCCGTCACGCTTAGCGCCCGAGGTGGAACTGACGGTGTTCCGCCTCTGTTCTATGCTCCTCTGTTCTATGTTCCTCTGTTCTATGCTCCTCTTCTTGCAACTTTGCTGTGTACTCCGACCATCGTCGAGGCTACGCAGAGGAGACCAGCATAGCAACGAACCGGCCTTTGCCAGTCGGCTATGCTCCAATAGTCTCAAACCCCAAGCTGCGTTGCCTCTAAGAGCGGCGGGCACTCGTGACATGCTAGTCCTGACATCACTTTTGGCGCCATGAGGCTGGCTCGCTCTTCCTCGATAGTCCCCATACCAACCTCGCGCGCCAATCAACTTAGTCCTGGGGACATGCTAACCCACTTTTATTCGCCGTAGCTTCGCATGCGACTCGAAGGCGGCGACGAAGCGGTTGGATTCGCGTAACATTCTGGTGTCGAAGCAGAGTGCGCGTCATGCACCGGATTCGCAGCCGGCATGGCCGAAGCTACGCCGCTTCTCCCGGGCCTGTCACCCATCTGGAGCAAGTCGCTCACAGCCGCGCGGGACGCCGGCAACCTCTCCTCGAACGGCGGGCTGGTCGTGCTGCGCGAGGCGGCCCGTCGCCTGGACCTCGCCGCGGTGATTGCCGACCCGCTCCCCGACAGGCGCAACCCGCTCCTCGTCATCCACTCCTATCGGGCGATGGTGACCGCCCGCATGATGGCGATCGCCGCCGGCTACGAGGATGCCGACGACCTCGATGCGCTGCGCCACGATCCGGCGCTGATGATCGCCTGCGAGCGTGCGCCGGAGACCGGCCGTTCCATTCCGAGCCAGCCGACCCTCTCGCACCTGGAGAACCTGGCCGACACGCGGACGCTGTATCGGATCGGCACCGGCTTCATCGATCTGTTCTGCCGCAGCTACGCCCGCCCGCCGGCATCGATCGTGCTCGACATCGACGACACCGACGACATGGTGCACGGCCAGCAGGAGCTGGCGCTGTTCAATACCCACGCCGGCGGCCACGGCTTGAAGCCGATTCACATCTTCGAGGCGGGCTCGGGCAAGCCGATCCTGTCGCTGCTGCGGCCGGGCAAGCGGCCGTCGGGAGAGGAGATCGCGCGCGTGCTCGCCCACGTCATCCATCGCATCCGCCGGCAATGGCCGCAAGTGGCCATTCTGGTGCGCGGCGACGGCCACTATTGCGCGCCGGAAGTGCTCGATCTGCTGCGTGAGAAGCTGCGACTACATCCTCGGCCTGTCGCGGAACAAGACGCTCGACGCCCTTGCCGAGCCCTGGCGCGAGCAGTGCCGATGGCACTGGAAGCCGGGACTCAAGGTGCGCCGCTTCCATCAATTCCAGTATGCGGCGGAGTCCTGGACGCACCAGGAGAAGGTGATCGCCCGCGTCGAGGCGACCGAGCTCGGCACCGACGCGCGCTTCATCGTCACGAGCCTGACGGGCCGGGGCAAGCATCTCTACGAGAAGGTCTACTGCGCACGCGGATGCATGGAGAACCTGATCAAGGACCTGAAGCTCAGCACACGCTCCGACAAGACCGCGTGCTCGCGCTGGCAGGCCAACCAGTTCCGGCTGTTCCTGCACATGGGTGCCTACTGGCTCCTGCACTCGGTGCGGATGGCGGCACCGAAGAGGTCGCGCTGTCGCCGCGCGACCTTCGCGACCATCCGCAGTGTCTTCGTAAAGGTCGCGGTGCGCGTCGAGGAGCTGAAGCGCTCGATCAAGCTCGCGTTCCCGCGCCATCTGAACTGCCCCGAGTTCCTCGGAGGTTGGTTAGTTTGAGTCAGGCGGCGAGTGCTGCAGGCTCCTCCAGGGCTGCGTAGTAGGCGGCTTCGGCTTCAGCCGGTGGCACATGGCCGAGCGGCTCGAGAAGCCTGCGGTTGTTGAACCAGTCGACCCATTCGAGCGTGTCGTACTCGACGGCCTCCAGCGATCGCCACAGCCCGCGCCGATGGATCACCTCGGCCTTGTAGAGCCCGTTGATCGTCTCGGCGAGCGCGTTGTCGTAGCTGTCGCCGACGCTGCCGACGGATGGCACAAGGCCGGCCTCGGTCAATCGCTGCGTATACTTGATCGAGACGTACTGGACGCCGCGATCGGAGTGATGGACGAGATCGCCCGAGACGGGCTTGTGCTCGTGCAGGGCCTGCTCCAGCGCGTCGAGCACGAAGCCGGCGTGCGCCGACCGCCACGCCAGCCGACGATGCGCCGGGCGTAGGCGTCGATGACGAACGCGACGTAGACGAAGCCGGTCCACGTCGCCACGAGACCCAAAGCACATTCGGCCGCGATGCTCGGAACCGCCGATTGACGTGATCGAGCGGGCAGGGCGTGGCCTTGTCGTTCACCGTCGTGCGCACCCGCCTGCGGCGGATCACCCCTTGCAGAGCCATTTTCTTCATCAAGCGCGCCACCGTGCAGCGGGCCACTTGGTGCCCTTCCCGAGCAGCCGCCGCCAGACCTTGCGCACGCCGTAGACTTGGAAGTTTTCATTGAAAACCCTTTTGATCTCGACGCTGAGCGTGGTGTCGCGCTTGACGCGCGCCGGTGCCGTCTCCGGCTTGGCGCGGCGGGCGGCGTGGTCGTGGTATGTCGACGGGGCGATCGCAATGTCCGACGCTCATCCTTGCCATTTGAGTTCTCGTGGGTGGCATCGCATCGGAGACGGCCGCGGACCTCGGTAGGTGGCTGAGACGTGCTTAAAGGAGATCCGGGCGCTCTGCGGCGAGGCGGGTAGGATCGTCCGGAGCAAAAGAGAGGCTCGCTCTCTTCCTCGTGCCAGACCATCGCCGGAGCCGTCGGAGAGAGGGTACAGAGGCTGATCGATTGGTGGGAACGGTCGTGTGCAGTTCCGACAACAAGAGCCTTGGGCGAGTTGTCCACGTGATCAAAGGGCCCGAGGATCAGGTCCAGTCCATCCAGGTCGACGTCCGCCGTGTGCTTGGGCTTGGCGCGGAAGTGACTATCATTACGGCCGACAAAGTTCGAACGGCTGCCCGGGATCAAGCTCCTCTTATCCGAAGCATAGGTGCAGTAGAACTGGGTGGTCGGGGATGGCGTCGCCGGGCTGTCGACCGGCCGATCCTCGGCCATCAGTTCGGCACACGTCAGTTGCGCTTACCCACTTGCTTGGACCCATGCCTCTTCCTCGGCCACTCCGCGAAGCCGCGCGAGCGAGCGCTCCACGCGGTGATGCGGCCTGTGCCAAACCGGCGGCGCGCGGAGTTTATCAAGCGTCGGACCCCCGAGATGTCTTGCGCCATGACTTATGAAACCTCCCGAGGATGATCTGACCACGGGATTCAACACGAAGCTGTTTACGGCCATTCTCTTGATCGACCGAATGCCGGGTCAATCTCATGAGGTGTTTGAACGCGGAGGGCAGCAAGCCAATAACGGCGAGGATGAGGATGATAAGTATCAACCCTAGCACGCCTCTAATTATCACGAAGTTCGGGCTATGCTCAGGAACAAACAGAGCTGGCACCCATGTCACAATTGCCCAGATTTGTTCAACGATCCAGTTGAGCATGATTCACCTCCCTGGGTCAGCCACGCCAAATACGTCGCGGCTCCCCACGCGGCCATACTCTAGGTGCAGGCCGAATAGTGCACCATCAGGAGAAACCCTCCGCCTCAGTCCCTTCAATTCCACGCACGATGCCGTCGGGTCTACGGGATTGTGCCGGATCTGCCGACTCTCGGACAGCTTTCTCGCGTAACCTTCATCGAGCCCGTGCGCTGCCCCGGGCCGTATGCTGCTAAACTCACCGACCAACACAACTAAGCCGCACACGAGAGACCGCACCTTATCTCGATCAGTAGTTCACCCGATGCCGACCTTAACTTGAGAGGCATATCGTACGGCAGGCAGCAAGCAGTTGGGCCGACGCGCAATACTCCAGCTGGCACGTTTCTACCCGTCCCTCAACTAGAGCACTTTCGACTTGATGTGAATCGGATCAGCCACGGCGATTCCCTCGGTCGCGCAAATCAGATTCGAGTGGCACCGTCTCGTCCCCGCCCCCTTCCGCCCCGCAATGGTGTTTGTACACCATGCTATAGTGACGCCCTATCTAGCTGAAAAAACGTTGCAAATTTTATGTTCGACGGTCGGCTGGGAGCTGCAATTGGGTACTGTTTTGAGCGACATGGAGTGACGATCACCCCTCTTCACGCGGGTCCACGCTGAGTTGCTTTCGACGTACGACACGCCACCAAATTCTTTCTATCCCACGCTTCAAGTTGATCGATCGGATACAATACGGCTTTGCCGATCTTGATGAAGGGTGGTCCAATTTTCATTGCTCGCCAGTTCCGGAGTGTTCCGACTGAAACGCTGCCGCGATAGCGCTCTGACACTTCCTCTACTGTCAGATATTTCCGCTCATCCATTGGGCTCTCGTGTCCTCGGTTGGCGGTAACGTTCCGTTACGATTCGTTGGAGTTCCTTGTGGAACTGATGAGCACAGGCCAAATCGGAGGCCTGCATCACTTACTCCCGAATCGATCGAGTGCTTCCGTCTGAGAAGATCCTGTTCACGCTCATCCCGCGGCCGCTCGACAACCATGGTCATCGCGTTCTCAGACGGCGTCGTAATGCATC
>Ga0075421_100001648_pt1 | contig 26369 bp, 19 predicted proteins | sample SoiMetdeltSBSDD5_FD_75292 | JGI IMG/M metagenome (GOLD analysis project Ga0075421, IMG submission 75292) | Bulk soil microbial communities from a Populus tree surrounding site in Tennessee, USA - Soil MetaG P. deltoides SBSDD5 | ecosystem: Environmental > Terrestrial > Soil > Tree plantation... | reverse complement strand
CCGGCGCTGGGTCTCGGCGGAAATGCGCCCGAGGTCGCCCGCGCCGCGCAGCACCATGGAAACGGTCGACTGGGAGACGCCCGCCTCGCGCGCGATGTCGGCCTGCTTCGCGCCCTGTGCTCTCACTCGGACTCCCTCTCAAGCGAACTCGTAAGCCAACTCTCAGGCGAACTCTCAAGCGCTTTGCGTAGCGTCTCATAGTCGACGTCCTGTACGGCCACCCCGCCGGCTGCGGCCTGGCCCGCCGCCACGCCGCACGCCTCGCCGAGCATCATGAATACCGGCTCCATGCGCACCGAGGCGAAGGCGACGTGCGAGGCGGAGATGGCCGAGGCGACAAGCAGGTTGCGGCACTCGCCCGAGCGCGGCACAAGCGAGCGGTAGGGCACGCCGAACGGGGCCGCGAGCGGATGCTGCACGTTGCCCTCGTTGCGGGGATGGCCGTCGACCAGGACCCGCTTGGCGTTGTGCGAGTCCGTGACATAGGAGGCGAGGGCGACCGGATCGGCGACGCCGGCCCGCCCGGTCGCGTCGTGCTGAGTGACAACGTAATCGGAGACCATCCGCCGCGCCTCGCGGATGTAGAGCTGGTGCGGCCATCCGCCCGTGTCGAGGAACTCGTTGGGCGCCAAGCCGAAGCACCGCGTCGCCTCGCGCACCTGCCCGGGCAGCCGCAGGTCGTTGGCCAGGAAGTGGAGCAGGCCTGCCTGGTAGCGCACGTGATCCTGGAAGATCTCCTCCCGCCGGGCGTAGGACGCCTCCGGCCAGTCGTAGTTGGCGCCGATGTGGTCGGAGGAGAACGCGCCGTGGTTGTTCATGTCGAACACGTCGCCGTGCACCGGTGTAGTCCGGCCGTACAGCTCGAACACGCCCGCGTCGATGTAGCGGCGCAGCAGCTCGTAGCGCGTCGGGTCGTAGCCCTCCGGCCGCGGGAACGGGATCCGGCCGGGGCCGGTGGTGACGTGCAGGCGGAAGTTGTACGCCTGCACGCGCTGGTCGCCCTCGCCCACCGCGCCATGCTCATAGGGCGAGATGCCATACAGCAGGCCGCTTTCCGGCTGTCCCGGCTCGAGGTAGGGGTCGATCGGCCGCTCGAACTGGTGGTTTTCGCTGGGCTGCACCCCGGCCAGGGACTCGCCGTAGTCGCGCGACGACTCCCGCCCGACCGTGTAGGTCACGCCGGCCGCCGCCATCAGATCGCCCTCGTACGAGGCGTCGATGAAAACCTTTGCGCTGTAAGTGCTTCCGTCGTCCGTGCGGAGCGCGGTCAGGGTCGGGCCCTCGCGCTCCACGCTGGACAGGTGGCGCCGGAACCGCACCGCCACCCCGGCCGACGCCAGCCACGCCAGGAAGATCTTCTCCGCCATGCCAGCCTCGACGTTCCAATGTGGATCGGGCGCCCGGTAGGCCGCTGCGACCTCGCGATAGAAGTCCCGCGCCAGCCCGCGGATCGTGTCGGGCCGCCCGACGTCGGTGGTGCCCAGCCCGGACGAGGTCATCCCTCCCACGTGGTCGTTGAACGCGAGCAGCACCACCGAGAAACCGTCGCGTGCGGCGCGCACCGCCGCGGTGACCCCGCCCGAGGTGGCACCATAGACGACCACGTCGGCTTGCAGGTGGGCGTCGGGCCGGTCGGTGGCCGGGGCGTGGTAGCGCAGGCCGGGCAGTGCGTAGCTCATGACAGACGTTTCTAACACTCGCACGACGAAATGTCATCGCTAATATTTGCTAATTCGGTGATGCCGAATTGTCACCGAACTACCCGGCCGCTTATGTCTTGACACGCTCGCGCCAGATGACTGTAACGTGTCCGCAACACAAATCGACGTGACAAGCGCAAATATATTAGCAGATTCGAGAAGCGGAGTTGAACGCATGGGTGAGTTGCGGACCGAACTGCTCGTGGTGGGCGGAGGCCTCGGCGGCGTCGCCGCGGCGCTGACCGCCGCGCGGCTGGGCCGCCGGGTGGTGCTCACCGAGGAGACCGACTGGCTGGGCGGGCAGCTCACCGTGCAGGCCGTCCCCTCCGACGAGCACCCGTGGATCGAGACCGAGCACATCTCGCCCGGATACCGCGAGCTGCGCACGCGCATCCGCGACTACTACCGCCGCAACTATCCGCTCACCCCCGATGCCGCCGCCGACCCGACCCTCAACCCTGGGCTGGGTAACGTCAGCCGCCTGTGCCATGAGCCGCGGGTCGGGGTCGCCGTCATCGACGAGATGCTCATGGGCTTCATCTCCGCCGGCCGCACCACTGTCCTATATGGACACGTGCCGGTCGCGGCGGAGGTCGAGGGCGACCGGATCACCGCGGTTACCCTGCGCGACAACAACACCGGCGACCTCAAGGTGATCACCGCGGGCCTCGTCGCGGACGCCACCGAACTTGGCGACCTCCTCGAGCTGGCCGGGGTTGAGCACGTCGTCGGCGCCGAGTCGCAGGACGAGACCGGCGAGCCCTACGCCGCGCCCATCGCCGACCCCTCCGACCAGCAGGCGGTGACCTGGTGCTTCCCGCTGGAGTACCGCCCCGGCGAGGACCACACCATCGACAAGCCCGCCTCGTACGAGCACTGGAAGACGCACGTCGACCCGTTCTGGCCCGGACCGCAGCTTTCCTGGGAGAAGATCGACATCCACACCATGAAGGGCCGCGCCAACCGCATCTTCGAGGGCGACATGGACGCGGTTCGCCTGCCCGACCTGTGGCACTTCCGGCGCATCCGGGCGCGCACGCAGTTCCGCCGCGACCTCGTCGACACCGACATCAGCCTGGTGAACTGGCCCAACATCGACTACTGGGAGGCGCCGCTGCTCGGGCCGGGCATCGACGAGACGGCACGCGAGCGGGCGTTGCGGCGCTGCAAGGAGCTGTCCCTGTCGTACCTGCACTGGATGCAGACCGAGGCGCCGCGCCACGACGGCGGTGTGGGCTATCCGGGCCTTCGCTTGCGGCCGGATTTGACGGGTACCCACGACGGCCTCGCCAAAGGCGTCTACGTCCGCGAGTCCCGGCGCATCCGCGCCCGTTTCACCATCCTCGAGCAGCACGTGGCCGTCGTCGACCGCCCCGAAGGGCAAGGGGCGCACCAGTTCCCGGACTCGGTCGGCGTGGGCACTACAACATCGACCTGCACCCGAGCACCGCGGGCATCAATTACGTGAACCTCGAGTGCTACCCGTTCCAGATCCCGCTGGGCGCGCTCGTGCCCATCCGGATGCGCAACCTGTTGCCCGCCAACAAGAACATCGGCACCACGCACATCACCAACGGCTGCTACCGGCTGCACCCGGTGGAGTGGAGCATCGGCGAGGCGGTCGGAGCCCTTGCCGCCCTTTGCCTGTCGCAAGGAGCTGAGCCACACGCGGTGGCGGACTCGGACAGCCTCACCGGCGACCTGCGGCTGCTGCTCGGCGGCACGCTGGGCATCCCGCTTGCGTGGCCGGAGGCCATCCGGCGCACCCGCCCCTCTCAGGCGTCGCACAGCGCGACCCCGGTACTCGCCAAGCCCCTGCCCCGAGTTTCCAAGGCGGTGTAGCGAAAATGCGGCGCGAGCACGACGTCATCATCTACGGCGCGACGCTGGCCGGCATCATGGCCGCGGTGCGGCTGCGCCTGCACGGCTACAGCAGCCTGGTCCTGGAGCCGACCGGTCATGTGGGCGGCGTCGTCGCCGGTGGCCTGGTCAAGACCGACGCGCCCAACATCATCGAGGCGCTGGGCGGGCTGACCCTGAGCCGGTTCTTCGAGCGGATCGGCAGGCACTACGGCAAGGACGGGGCCGCCTTCCTGTTCGAGCCGAAGGTGGCCGAGCTTGTCGCCTGGCAGCTGCTGACCGATGCCGAGGCGGAAGTGCTTGTGCGGCAACGCATCCACGGCCCGGGGGAGGTCGAGGTGCGCGGCGGCCGGATCCGGGCGGTGCGCACCGGCGACGGCGAGTGGCGGCGGGCGAGGTTCTTCATCGACGCCTCGTACGAGGGCGACCTGATGGCGGCGGCGGGGGTGCCCTACACCTTCGGGCGGGAGCCGTCGTCGCGCTACGGCGAGCCGCTGGCCGGCTTCCTGCCGGTGCAGGCCTACCGCCGCAGGTCCTTCCGCCCCAACAACCTTTACCCGGTTGGACCGGTGCCCGACGGCAAGCCCGGCGACGGCGACGACAAGGTGCAGGCATACAACTTCCGCGGGGTGCTCTCGCGCAACCCCGACCGCATGCCCTTCCCCAAGCCGGACGGTTACGACCCGGCGCTCTACACCTACCTCGGCCAGTTGCTGGAGCAGCGCGGCGTGCCCGGCGTGTCGTCGATCGTCACCCACACCGCCGAGCTGCCCAACGGCAAGTACCAGACCAACCAGGCCCTGTACTTCGGCTTCGACCTGCCCGGGGCATCGTGGGCCTACCCCGATGGCGGCTGGAAGCAGCGCGAGGAGGTCATCGCCGAGCAGGTGCGCTGGCATCAGGGCATGCTCTTCTGGCTGGCCAACGACCCGTCGCTGCCGCCCTCCTTCCGCGAGGACGCCCGCACCTTCGGCCTGCCGCCGGACGAGTTCACCGACAGCCCTTACGGGCACGGCTTCCCGCATGCGCTTTACATCCGCGAGGGGAGGCGGATGCTGGGCGCGGCCGTGCTCACCCAGCACGATCTGCTCAAGCCCAACAACACCAAGGCCACCGCGGTGTGCTGCTGGAAGTACGGCATGGACTGCCACATAGTGCAGTACTACCCCGAGGGCGACGACACCGTCGTGGGTGAGGGAACGCTCAGCGGCACCGAGCACAACCCGCCCGTCGACCTCTACCAGGTGCCCGCCGAGAGCCTGTTCCCGGCCGAGGGCGGGGTGGAGAACATCGCCGTGGCGGTGTGCGTGTCCGCCAGCCACGTCGGCTGCCTGTCGCTGCGCATGGAACCGGCGTACGGCATGCTCGGCGAGGCCTGCGGCGAGCTGGCCGCCCAGTCCCTCCAGAGTGGACAGCCGGTGCAGCGCTACCGCTACCCCGAGCTGGCCGACGCGCTGCGCCGTCACGGCAGCGTCCTGACCCTGCCGCAACTGTCATGAAGACTCCGATTTCATGAAAACTCTGACTCTGCCCCTGCCCGTGCCCGCGTTCCAGCCGGGCCCGCTCAACGCGGCCACCGGCTGGCGCCCGCACCGCATCGAAGTCCTGTTCACCGTCGAAACCGCACAGGACTCGTTGCTGCGCCTGGAGTTCGCCGCCGGCCACGGCCCGTGCCCGGACCTGGAGATCGAGCTTGACGGGAAGCATCGCGGCCTCTGGCACCCGCGGGTGCGGCGCGAGGACCGCTCGGAGGTCTATCGCCACGGCCCGATCGCCGGGGACGTCGCGCTGGATGTCCCGCTGCCCGCCGCCTGGCTGGCGCCCGGCGACCACGTCCTGGCGATCACCACTACGCTTGACGAATCCGCCTGGGGGCCGGTGGAGCCGGGGCGGCACCGGCCGCAGTTCGGCAACCACTTCGGCAGCGGGATCACCTGGCACGCCCTGACTCTCGTGCCCGGCCAGCACCACAGAGAAATCAACGCCGAGCTCCAAGCCACGCCCCTCTACCCGCACGGCGGCACCGTGCTGCTGGACCTGACGGTCACCGTGCCGCCGCTGTCCGGCTGGCCCTCAAAGGCGTTGGTGCGCCTGGGAAACGACTCGTTCGACCTCGACCTCGGCCGGGACCGGGACTTCGGGCAGGTGAAGATCCTCTTCCCGGTCCCCGAGCTCGACACCGAGACCGGGGCCGAGGTGGTCATCGGCGACTACTCGAAGGTGACGCGGCTGCGCCCGGCCCGCAAGTGGACGCTGCACCTCATCCCGCACGTGCACCTCGACGTGGGCTACACCGATGTCCAGGGCAAGGTGCTCGAGCTGCACAGCCGCAACCTCGACCGCGCTCTCGACGCCCTCGACCGCGACGGCGACTTCGCCTTCTCCGTCGACGGCTCCCTGATCATCGAGCAGTACCTGGCGACCCGTTCACCGGACAGCGCCCGCCGCCTCAAAGACGCGTTGCGGTCGAAACGCTTGTCCGTCAACGCCTTCCACAGCCTGTTCCTGTCCGGGGTGGCGAGCCTGGAGGAGATCTACCGCGCCGCCTACCTGTCGGCGCGGCTGCGCGACGAGCACGGGGTGCCCATCACCTACGCCAACCTCACCGACGTCCCGTCCTACAGCGCGGCCCTACCGCCCATTCTTAAAGCGCTGGGCATCGACGCCTTCATCGGGATCGAGAACCATCACCGCGGTGGCAACGCCGACAGCGACGGCCAGCACCTCGAGAGCCCGGTGATGTGGGAGGGCATCGACGGCACTCGGGTGCTGACCCACTTCTCCGACACCTACTCGCAGCTGCGCTTCATGGCCGGCGATCCGCAGACGATCGCCGGTGGGACGCAAGCGTTCTGCCGCTTGCTCAAGCGCTACGAGCGCGACGACTACCTGCCGCACGATCTGGCCGTCATCGGCACTCACGCGGACAACGAGGACCTGGCCGACGGGGACGCCGGGTTCGCTGATCGCTGGAACACGCGTTTCCGGTACCCCCAAATAAAGAAATCGACGATGGGTGAGTACCTGGAGGCGGTGCGCCCGTTGGCGGACCGGTTGCCGGTGTGGCGGGGCGATGGCGGAAGCTATTGGGAGGACGGCGTCGGCACAGGCGCCGCTGTCACCGCCGAGCATCGCCGGGTGCAGGCCCTGCTGCCCGCCGCGCAGGGCCTCGCCGCGCTCGTGGCTCGCATCGACCCGCGCTACAGCCCCAACCGCGAGGCGCTCGAAAAGGCCTGGGAGGGCGCGCTTTACGGCTGCGAGCACACCTGGACCTGGGCGCACGCCAACGCGCACCCGCACGGGCACCAGACCGGCGACCAGCTGGACTGGAAGCGGCACCAGGTGCGGACCGCGCACCGCATCGCCCTCGACGAGACCCGGCGGGCGCTGAGCCAGCTCGGCGAGCTTGTCACCACCGATGGGCCGACGCTCGTGGTCCACAACCCGCTGCCCTGGGCACGCGACGCCGACATCGAGTTCGAATCCGTTGCGGCGCACGGAGAAGTGCTCGCCGACTGTGACGGGCTGCAACGCCTGCGGCTCACCGTCAAGGACGTCCCGGGGTTCGGCTACCGCACGATGCCGTTGCGCCAGGCGAGGACGCTCGCGCCGGGGGAGGAGGACGGCTCCGGATTCGCCGGCGCCGCAAGCGAAACCGGCTGGCGGCCGGTTCCCGGGACGCTTCAGACGCGGCGGTGGCAGGTCACGCTCGATCCCGCCTCGGGCGCGGTCACGGGGCTTGTCCACCGGGCCACCGGGCGGCAGCTGCTAGACGGGGCGCTGGGACGGGTCCTTTACGCGCTCAACGGACCGGTCGAGCTGACCCGCGGCGAGCACCACGAACACTCGGGCGTGCCACACCGGCACGCGCCCATCCCGCGTACCACCCTGCAGGGCAGGCGGCCCAAGGCGGACCCGCCCGAGCTGACCGTGACCGCGGCGACCATGCGGCCGGTCGGGCTGCGCCGCACCTACGACGGCTGGCGCGTACGGACCGTGGGCGAGGCGCCGAGCATGCCGCGCATCGAGGTGGATGTGCTGCTGCGCGACGGCTCCGACCGGGTCGATGTCACGGTGTCGCTCGACAAGCAACGGGTTCTGGCCAAGGAGTCGGTCTATCTGGCGTTCCCCTTCGCCGCGGAGCAACCCGTGATCCACTACGACCGGCAGCAGGGCTGGATCGACCCGGCGACCGACCACGCGCCCGGCGCGTGCCAGGACTGGTTCACCACGCAGCACGGTGTCGTCGTCGAATCCCGGCCCGGCGGCCCGGCGGTCGCGTGGACCTCAGCGCACGCACCGCTTTTCACCATCGACGACATCGTGCGCGGGCAGTGGCGCGAACGCTTCCACGCCCGCACCGGCACCCTGATGTCGTGGGTGCTCAACAACTACTGGCCCACCAACACCCCACCGGAGCAGGACGGCACCCTGCACCTGCGCTACGCCTTCACGCCGCTGGACTCCTTCGACCCCGTCGCCGCCTCGCGCTTCGGGCTCGAGGTGCGCTGCGAGGCGGTGGCCGGCGAGGTGACCTGGCTCGACAAGTTCGACACCGGGCCGCGGCCGCTAAGCGCCGAGTCAGCCTCTTTGCTCGACCTCGGCCTGCCGGACTGGGTACACGCCACGGTCGCGCCCGCCCGCGACGGTCGGGGACTGCTGCTGCGGCTGCGCAACTTGTCATCCAACGCCGGCCGCTTGGAGCTGAAGATCCCGGCGATACCGTGCCGCGCCGACGAGTCGGACGCCTCCGAGCCACCCCGAAGAAATGTGGATCTCGACCCCTGGCAGGTAGTCTCCATGATCCTGCGCTGAAACCAGCAAACAACAAGAATGGGAGAGGACATATGCACAACTCAGGCTTGAACCGGCGCAGATTCCTGACGATGACCGGGATGGTGACCGGCGGGGTTGCGGCCGGTGGGCTGCTGTCCGCGTGCGGCGGCACCTCCACGCCCGACACGGGCAAACCACCGTCGGTGCGCATGCCCGACTACGTGCCATCCCAGCTAGTGAAACCGGACCTCGCGCCCACGGCGGATGGGGTCATGGCCGGCTATTACACGTACCCACAGAAACTGGTGGACGCCTTCACCAGCAAGCCGGGCGAGGGCGCGGGCAAGGTGCAGATCCTGACCAACATGTTCAACCCGGTGCCGCCGGCCGCCGCCAGCAACCAGTACTGGCAGGAGCTCAACAGCCGCATCGGCGCCACCATCGACATCACCATGACGCCGCAGGCGGACTACCTCAACAAGCTGTCGACCGTCATCGCCAGCGGAGACCTGCCCGACATCGTGCTCATCTCCGCCCGCCTGGCCCGCCGCGCCGACGTGCTCACCCGCCTGTGCGCGGACATATCGGAGTTGGTCTCCGGGTCGGCCGTGCGCAAATACCCGTTCCTGGCCAACATCCCCACCGACTCTTGGCTGTCCACCGCCTACGGCAAAGGCATCTACGCCATCCCCATCCCCCGCGCGGTCGTCGGCACCATCATGTTCGCCCGCGCCGACCTGATCGCGCAGAAGGGGCTCAACCCCGCCCCCGCCAGCTACAACGAGTTCCTTCAACTTGCCCGCGGCCTGACCGACGCGAAGGCCAACAAGTGGGCGTTCGGCGCCATCAAAGGCGTCATCACCTTTATCGGCAACATGCTCAACGTGCCCAACGTGTGGCGCGAGTCCGGCGGCAAGTTCACCTCGGAGCACGAGACGCCGGAGCGCAAGCAGGCCATCGCCAAGACGGCCGAGATGTTCAAGGAGGGCCTGTTCCACCCCGACTCCGCGGGCAACCGGCTGCAGCTGCGCGACCTGTTCGGCAACGGCACCCTCGCCTTCAACCCCGACGGGTACGCGGCCTGGGACACCCTCGCCGACACCTACAAGGTGCGCGTCGGCGGGATCGTCGCCCCCGGCTACGACAGCGGCCAGGGCGTCACCCGCGCCGGCGCGCCCGCCTTCGGCCTCACCGCTTTCAAGAAGGCCGACAAGGCACGCCTCGAGCAGATGCTTCGCATCTGCGACTGGCTCGCCGCCCCGCTCGGCACAAGCGAGTACATGTTCCGCAAGTTCGGCGTCGAGGGCAAGCACTACAACTTGACCAACGGCGTGCCGGTGCGCACCAGCCTCGGCGGCGTGGAGGTCAAGCTGCCGCTGGAGTACGTGATCGATTCGCCGCATGTGCTCGGCCCCGGCGACCGCACCCGCATCGACACCCAGCGGGCCTACCAGGAGAAGGCGGTCCCGAAGCTGCTGCGAAACCCGGCCGAGGGACTGTACTCGGAGACCTCCATCGCCAAGACCGGCGAGCTGACCAAAATCATCGACAACGCCGAGCTCGACATCGTCACCGGGCGCAAGCCGATCGACCACTGGGACGAGGCGGTCGCCCAGTGGCGCAAGGCCGGCGGCGACGAGATCCGTGCCGAGCTGGAAGCGGCGCGGGCCGAACGTGGCTGACGTGAAGCCCAGGCTCGGCCTCTGGCAGCGGCTGCGGCGCGACCGCTTCCTGCTGCTGCTCGGGCTGCCTGGGGTGGCGCTGGTGGTCCTGTTCCATTACGGGCCCCTGCTGGGCAACGTGATCGCGTTCAAGGACTACCAGCCCTACCTGAGCATCTGGGAGGCGCCGTGGGTGGGGTTCGCCAACTTCGAGGTGATCGTCAACGGCGATCCGCAATTCCTCAACGCCCTCAAGAACACGCTGATCATCTCGTTCTTGCAGATCATCGTCGTGTTCCCGATACCCATCGGAATCGCCCTTCTCCTCAACAGCCTGCTCAGCGAGCGGCTAAAGCGGGTCGTGCAGTCGGTCCTGTACCTGCCGCACTTCATGTCCTGGGTCATCGTGGTGGCGCTGTTCCAGCACATGCTGGGCAACGCCGGCATCTACAACAACTGGGCACGCGTGCAAGACCTGCCGCTGCTGCACATCATCGGCGACCCGGACCTGTTCTTCACCCTCATCACGGCGCAGGTCATCTGGAAGGACGCGGGCTGGGGCACGATCATCTTCCTCGCCGCCATCTCGCGCGTGGACACCGAGCTGTTCGAGGCGGTCGCCGTCGATGGCGGTGGGCGCATGCGCCAGCTGTGGCACGTGACCCTGCCCGCGATCCGCTCGGTCATCATCCTGCTGCTCATCCTCAAGCTCGGTGACGTGCTGACCGTCGGGTTCGAGCAGATCATCCTGCAGCAGGGGCCGGTGGGGCTGGACAACTCCGAGGTGCTCGACACCTACGTCTACAACCACGGTGTGGTGGGCGGCAACTGGGGCGTCTCCGCCGCCGTCGGCCTGGTCAAAGGGCTGGTCGGGGCGGTCCTTGTGCTCGGCGCCAACAAGGTGGCGCACCTGTTCGGTGAGAGGGGGTTGTACGCCCGATGGTGACGAAGCCCGGCTTGGCCATCCGCGGCGTCAAGGGCATCGTGCTGGTCCTGTGCTGCGCCGTGGTGGTGCTGCCGTTCATCGCGGTCATCTCCACCTCGCTCGCCGACCAGGAGCAGATCACGCGGGCCGGGGGTTATGTGCTCTGGCCGGCGAACCCGTCCTTCGACGCCTACGCCGCCATCTTCCGCGGCGGCGTGGTGACCCGGGTGACCCTGGTGTCGATAGGCATAACCCTTGTGGGGTCAGGGCTTTCCGTCGCCGTCGTATCGATGCTCGCCTACTCGCTGTCGCGGCAGGGCAGCTTCGGCCACCGGCCGATCCTGTTCCTGGTGCTGTTCACGATGCTGTTCAACGCCGGCATCATCCCCAACTACCTGCTCATCAAGCAGCTCGGCCTGATCGACTCGTACTGGGCGCTGATCCTGCCCGGCCTCACCTCCGCGTTCCAGATCATCATCGTGCGGGCGTTCTTCATGGAGGTGCCCCGCGAGATCGTCGACGCCGCGCGCATCGACGGCGCCAACGAACTCCAGATCCTCACGCGCATCATGCTCCCGCTGTCCAAGGCGGTCATCGCGGTCGTCGCCCTGTTCAACGCCGTCGCCTACTGGAGCGCGTTCTTCAACGCCGTGCTGTACCTCAACTCCACCGAGAAATGGCCGCTACAGCTGGTGCTGCGCACCTACGTGGTCGACAACGCCCAGATCGGCACCGACCTGCCCGGCGAGGTCGTGCCGCCGCAACAGTCGCTGCAGATGGCGATCCTCGTGGTGTCGCTCATCCCGATCTGCCTGGTCTATCCGTTCCTGCAGAAGCATTTCGCCAAGGGAGTCGTGATCGGCGCCGTCAAGGGCTGACCACCGACCGCTCCCGATCTCTTGCCAGTCAATATCTAGGAGGCTGTGATGACACAACCTTTGCGCCGCCGTGCCCTGGCCACGTTCGGCCTCGCCGGCGTCGCGCTCGCCGCCACGCCCGGCATGGCCCAGGCCAAAGCGGAGAAGAACGGCACCGTCGGCAGCGTCGCCGGGCTTCGTGCCACCGCCGGTACCGCCGACGGCCAGGTGGTCTACCTCCTCGGCTACCACGCCAACCTGCCCGGAACCGGTGGCGGGGAACTGTTCTGGGACGCCAGCGCCACCCAGGCCGACAACGGCGGCACCGTCTTCGCCGTGACCGGGGTCGCCACCGGCAGGTGGAAACGGCCGCACGCCTCGCGGCTGCATCTGGAATGGTTCGGCTGCACCGGCACGGGCGTCGACAACGAGTCGCCGCGCGTTCAGGCCGCCGTCGACTCCCTGCCCGCGGGAGGCGTGATCGTGGCGGGCACCGGCAAGTTCCGCCTCGAACAGACCATCCGCGTGCGCACCGTTCCCGTGGTCTTCCAGGGCAGCGGCCCGACGGACAACGATGAGCTCTCCACGCAGTTCATTGTTTCGACGGGTACCGGGGACGGCTTCCTGTTCTCCGGAGTCAAAGGGGGCGGGCTGCGCGATCTGGTGGTCCGCGGCAGCGGCCTGACCGGCGGCAGCCTCGTCGCCACCGAGAGCGCGCCCGGAGACCGCAACTACATGATGCTTTTCACCAACGCCCGGTTCAAGGACGGCTACAACGGTTTCACCCTGCGCTCGTGCAACACCATCCGCTTCGCCAACTGCGTCTGGAACGGCTTCAACGGCCAGCAGGTGATCTTGCTCAACGGCGTCGGCAACGAGACGCGCGCCGATCCGGTCGAGTTCGTCCAATGCGGAATCGCAGCCGGGACGGCCAACCCCGGCGTCGACAACCTCGTCATCGACGGCCTGGGCGGCTCCATCAAGTTCTTCGCCACCGCCGTCCTGTTTGGACGGCACGGCATCTGGCTCAAGAACACCACGGTCGGCTCCTACCCGAAGTTCCTCTACTTCGAGGGGGGCGGGTTCGAAAACGGCCACGGCACGCCGGTCCTGCTCGACGCGGGCGCGCAGGCGCAGTTCAGCAACGCCTACTTCTCCGCCGACAACGAAGGCGACGCCGTGCGCATCAACCCCGGGTTCACCGGCATGGCCACCTTCAGCGGGTGCATCATCCGCGGCTGCGGCCGCCACGGCATCGACATCGGCTCGACCCGGGTCACCGTCACCGGCTGCCTCATTGGCAACCACGGGCGCACTGCCCACCCCGCCTTCGCGCGTACCATCACCGGAGCGGTCGCGGGCGGCGGCGGCAAGGTGCGGCTCACCACGAGCGCCCCGCACGGCTGGGAAACCGGCGACCGGGTCACCGTGCAAGGCGTAACGGGTACCACGGAAGCAAATGGCAAATGGGAAATCAGCGTTGTCGATGACACTCACTTCGAGCTGCCGGCGGTCGACTTCGTGCACGGCTACGGCGGCGGGGGCACCGCATACCGGCACGGTGCGGGCGTGAACATCCGCGCCACCGCCAGCCGGGTCGTGTTGACCGGCAATGCCATCGGCTCCCTCGCCGACGGCATCTCCCGCCAGGACTACGGAATCGTCAACGCCGCCACCGAGGTCCTCATCGCCGGCAATGACCTCAACGGCAATCTGGTCGCGCCCTACCTGCTCACCGGGCCGCACACGTTGCAGACGCGCGTCAGCGGAAACCGGGGCGTCGACCAGATCGACGGCTGGCTGACCGCCAGGATCCCGGGCGCCGCCGGCGACGGGCTGCACGACTTCTCCAACCTGCTGTACCTCGACGGCCAGCGGATCAGGATCTTCAAGGCGACCCGGCGGCTCGGGGCGGGCGCGTGCGACGTGCGCCTCGACGCCGACGGGGCAAGCGCGGGCGGCAACGCGCTCGGCGTCACCACCGCCGTGCAGACCACCAACCTGGTCGCCCCGTTCACCGTCGACGGCGCCGGCTCGCCCAAACGGCTCCAGGTGCGTGTGCTCAATGCCAACGGCGCCAACGACCTCGAGGTCCAATTCGGATACCAGTTGATCAGCTGACCCCGCGTCAACGGCGTGGGGATCGGGTCGGCCACGCTTCGACGGCGGGACAAGCAACCTGACCGGCCACCAGTTCTCGGCCAGCAGCACCGCCGACGGCCAGGAGTCGTTCGTCGTCGACGACATCTATACGGCTAACGCCTAACTGTTTGCAGCAAGCCATGCACGAACCAGAGCTGGTGGCCGTCGACGGCCACCAGCCACTGGGTCGGGATGTCCGGATCGGCCTGCTGTGCGCCGGGGTAACGGGCGACAGCATCGCCGACAACGCACGACCACGGCGCCAGGTTCGCCGGATCCTTCAGCTCGGGTACGGGGCTTGCCGGCGCGCGCACCAGCCAGCCCTGCAACACCACGTTGGCCGCCCCGACGATGACCTCCCAGCGCAGGTCAGGCCAGAGGCAGCATTGCTTTGCACGCGCACAGAAGCACAACCGCCACGAGCAGGCGGTCACCGTCACGTCGCCAACCCGTTCGGCCCGCTCGGCGTCGGGCGGACCGAGCACGGCACGGTAAAGGTCAAGCCCGCGCGGGGCGCGGCGCGAGTGAAGCATTGTCTGCCAACGGTTGTGCGCCGCCATGTGCTGCGCGCGGCTCGCACCCAGCTCCTCGAGCGAGGCCTCCACCAGGTGCGGCTGGAAGTCCGCCATGCGCCGCAGCAGCATCAGCCCGAACTCGCGCCGCGCGAACCCCTTCACGGCACGCCAGCCTAGCCCGCCCGCCTGCCTGCTCGCGCCCTGCCGCTGGCGGCTGCTTGCTGATCCCACCGACGATCATCACGGCCGATTTTAGAACACTCACGACGCCCAGACGGGCACCATGGCTCTGCACCCAAAGCCGCAACCACCGCACCGCTCTTCGCCCCAGGTCAACTGCGTTGCGTGGACGCTTTGCTCTCCACCCAACTACGCAACCCCGCGACAAGCCGTCGCAGCACGCGCTCCCTCCGCCCGCTTGCTCTGCACCCTTCTCTGCACCTGATCTTGAGTTCGTCCGCCTGGTCGGCGATCGGCCAAAGGCGCCCCCTGCGGGAGCTGAGGAAGTCGGCGCCGGATGCGATCATTCAGGCGTGTTCACTGATGTAGACCTTGGTGCGATCGCCCGTGAGCATTTGCCCCACGACATTGCCGAACGTTGGATCGAGCTGCTGCAACCGGCGATCCAACTCGACAGCGATAGCTCCAAAGGCGCAACGGTAGTCGGATATCTGGGCGGTGAACCAGAGCTTCCTATCGATTTGCTCTGGCCGGAGTGGCCTGGGGAAGGTCCTTTGAACTTTGTTGCGGCTCTCGACTGCGCGAGCCTGCCGCATTTGCCGGAGCTATCCCTGCCTGACAGTGGTGCCTTGCTGTTCTTCTATTACGACGGTGCCTATCCCGGGCGGCCGGCCGTCGTGCTCAGTGATGACCCGCAGTCGCAGGCGGGTGCGCGCATCGCCTACGTGCCATCGGGAACGCCCACCTCGCTCCGGCCCACACCCGATGGCATTACCGCCTACCGCAAGGTGGCGCTGCGCGCGGCGGTGGTCAGCACCGCTCCGTCGTACGACCATTTCACTGTCTACTCGGCATTTCCTGAAATGGATCAGGAGGGCGTCGATCATCCTGTCTGCAGCGACGAATTCGTCGACGCCTTGGATCTGGGCTATCACTTCGGTCATCAGTTGGGCGGCTATGCACTGCCGATCCAGGGGCCTGTTGAGTTCGAGGTGGCGCAGGCCGCGCTCGGCGGGGTGGATTGGCGCTCACCAGAGTTACCCGCAGAGGCTGCGCGCTGGCGGTTGCTGGCTCAGTTCACTAGCGACCAGCGTGCCGGCATGATGTGGGGCGACGTTGGGACCCTTTACTGGTTGATCAAGCCAGAGGACCTTATCGCTCAGCGTTTCGACAACGCGTTGTTCACCTGGCAGTGCTCGTAAGGACGTCGGTCCCGGTAACGGATGCTATGAGTCTGAACTGGAGGCCGTCGAGAGTCGGCTCGGCATGCTGGGTCAGGGTGTTGCGGTGTTAGGTGCAGAGCAAAGGCGGCGCGCGTCGATATACCCCGGCCCTGAAAGAGGGGCGGGCCTGCAAAGGCTCAGTGGACGGGCGGGGCGAGGCGGGCGGCGCGCGCATTGAGGTAGCGCTGCTGCGGCAGGGTGGTGGCCCGGCGGGCGGCGACCTCGAAGGCGGCACGGGCACCGGCAAGGTTACCGGATCGCTCAAGCAGGTGGGCGCGCACGGCATCGAGCCGGTGGTCGCGCGCGAGGCGCTCGTCGGCCTCCAGCTTGGCGACAAGCTCCAGCCCGGCGTCCGGCCCGGAGACCATCGCCACGGCGACAGCATGGTTGAGGCGCACGAGCGGGGTATCCGAGACGCGCAGCAGCAGTTCGTAGAGCGCCGCGATCTGGGGCCAGTCGGTTTCCGCGGCGCTGGGCGCCTCGTCGTGCAGGGCGGCGATCGCCGCCTGAAGCTGATAGGGGCCGGTCGCCCCGCGCGGCAGCGCCGAGCTGATGAGAGCGACGCCCTCGACGATCTGGTCCGCGTGCCAAAGCCGGCGGTCCTGTTCATCCATGGGGATGAGTGAGCCGTCCGGGCCGGTGCGGGCGGCCTGGCGGGCGTCGGTGAGCAGCATGAGCGCCAGCAGGCCGGCCACCTCACCGTCGTCCGGTAGCAGGCGGTGCACCATGCGGGTCAGTCTGATGGCCTCCGCCGAAAGGTCGTTGCGCTGCAGCTCCGGCCCGGAGGTGGACACGTACCCCTCGTTGAAAATCAGGTAAAGCACGTGCAGCACGGCTCCCAGCCGCTCGTCGCGAGCCGAACCGGGCGGGATCGCGAACGGGATGCCGCTGTCCTTGATGGCCTGCTTGGCCCGGCTGATGCGGCGCATCATCGTCGCCTCCGGCACCAGGAAGGCGCGGGCGATCTCGGTGGTGGTCAGGCCGCCGACCGCGCGCAGCGTCAGTGCGATCTGCGAGGCCGGGCTGAGCGCCGGGTGGCAGCACATGAACAGCAGGATGAGGCTGTCGTCCGAGTCCGATGCGCCACCGCCACCCGGCACGGCCCAGCGGGCGACCGTCTCCTCACGGCGCTGCCTGGCCTGCTCACTGCGCAGCAGATCGGTCAGGCGCCGCGATGCGACGGTGATCAACCAGCCGCGCGGATTTTCCGGTACTCCCTCATCGGGCCATCGCAAGGCGGCGGCCAGCAACGCCTCCTGGACCGCGTCCTCGGCGGTGTCGAAGTGACCGTACCGGCGCACAAGGGCTCCGAGGGCCTGCGGTGCCAGCTCTCGCAGCAGGCTCTCAAAGCCCTTGGCGTTCACAGGTCCTCGGCGCCCTCGACCACGGGCCGCACGTCGACATACCAATCGCGGCCGAGGTCGGCGTGCTCAGGGTGCGGCGTGCCGGCGAGGCGGGCGGCGATCTCGGTAGCCCGGTCGAAGCTGTCGCACTCGACGATGGTGTAGCCGGCGAGCACCTCCTGCGTCTCCGGGTACGGCCCGTCGGTGACGACCGGGACGCCGTCGCGCAGCTGGATGCGGCGGGTGTGCACAGGGGCGGCGAGCCCGCGCGCGTCGACGAACTCCCCCGAATCCACCAGCTCCTGGTTCCACTTACCCATGAACTCGTGCATCGCCGCGATCTCCTCGGCCGTCCAGGCTGGGCCCTCGCCCGTCTGCTTGCCAGCGAGCATGTCGTACTCGCGCTGCGAACCGGCCATCATGATCATGTATTTCATGACCTTCTCCTCTCGGTCGGCGCCGCGAGACCGTCCCGTTGGCGCCTTTCACCCGAGACGTCGGGGCCACCGGCTCGTTCCGGACATGGGGTCCTCACCAGGGGCAGAAGAAATCCTATCCACGATCATGGCGAGACGGGCGCGGGACGGTGACCTGCAGCTAGCGCGGGTCCACGCGATCGAGCTGGATCTCCTGCTTCCATTGCGGCGCCTCGCCTTTGGGGCACCGGAAGTCGTCCCTCGGCCGCTGCTCGATCAGGCTCGACGCCGACTTGTAGATCTCGCATGCGGCGTGCCTCTGGTCGTTGAGCTGGAGCCCGGACCAGCCCATCGCCTTGGCGCGGTCGAACAAGCGCTTGCCCGCGTCATAGTTGCCCTTGCAGAACTCGATGGCCGCCTGGGCCAGCAGCACGTTGCGCGGGCTGTTGAAGCCCTGCCACGCGTAGCCCTGCGACGCGTCGCCCTCGTCAAGCGTGCTCTGCGCGCCCTGGCAGTCCTTGTCCCGCAACTCGTTGTACACGTCCCGCTCGTTGAAGTTGGGCGACACGTCCCCGATAGGCAGGCCCCAGCCGTACCGCTTCGCGGTTTGCACCGGCGCCGGCACCTTGGGTTGCTCCTGCTGCGCCGGGGGTTGCCCCTGCTGCGCCTGGGGTTGTTCCTGCTGCGCCGCGGGCGGGCGCTCGTCCGGGCCGCTGGGCGCCAGTTCACCGCACGCGCCAAGGGCCATCACACACATCACGAAAATCATCCGCTTCATCGAAACTCCTCAACTGTTACCGGATGAGAACTCAAACCTCAGGCCGTCGCGATCGCTCAGCGCGATCACCACCCCCCGCTGGGGTGACCATCCGTCGGAGACCAGGAAGTAGCGCTGCCCGATGTGGTCGAGCAGGCGCAGGCCGCGATAGCGGTAGCGGTATGCGGCGTGCTCACCGGTCAGCTCTTCCTCGGTGACGCCCGGCCCGTCGAGGTAGAGCTGCTCGCTGGAGTAGACCGTCACCCGGATCAGGCTCGAAACACCGCCGGCGTACATATCGGCGACCTGGCCACCGACCACCTCGGCCCGGTTGGATGCGGACCAGAACAGGCACAGCGCCACGATCAGCAGGGCGAACACCTTGGCCAGCATGCGGTTTTCGGTCGCGCCGCCCAGTGATCCGGCGTAGACGAGCAGAAGCACGCCGGCGCCGATGGCCAGCGGGTAAACGACGAACGCCGTCTCGATCCACCACGGCGCGCTCAGGCGCACCGTCAACGGCAGCGCCAGCGCCACCGCGATCACGAGCACGCGCCAGGCGCGGACCGACCACCCCCGCACCTCGATCGACCTTCGTATCCACCGGTCGGCCCACACCCACAGCAGGCCCGCGCCCCCCACCGTCAGCAGTGTCGGCAGCAGCGGCCCGATGCTGCGCAGCAGGTAGTCCTGCGTGGACATGCTCAGCAGGCTCTCGTCGAAGCCCATCAGGTGCGCCTGAGTCTCGGTGCGCCGCCATCCGAAGTAGACAAGCAGCGCGCTCACGCCGGTGACGTTGGCCACCAGGCCAAGCACCTGTTGGGTCAGCTCATGTTGCATCAAAGGGGTTCGTGGCTCGGTCACGCTAAATAGAGCGGGCACCCGATCCCGTGATACACCAGCTCAGCGGCGCCGATGGCGATCAGCTACGCCGCCGCGCCTGGGTCAGCCCTTGACGCGCACCATGCCTGCATAGGACGGTCCCCCGTCGAACAGCGGCTCCATCGGCTGGTCGACCACGAAGCCGAAGCGCTCGTAGTAGCCGATGTTGGCAGGATCGGAGGTGTGCAGGCGGCAGGTGGCGTCCCGATCGAGGATGGGCCGCAAGAGCTTCGCGCCGATCCCCCGCCGCTGTGCTTTCGGGTCGACGCCCATGGCGAGCAGGTACCAGGCCGGGTCGCCGCCCAGCCGGGCATCGAGCGCGGCACCGGTTTTCATCCATATCGGCGCCCGGCGCCCAGCGGCCAGCATCGCCCGGGTGATCCCCGGGAGCATCCGCAGCTTCCTCCCCGGTGGCGCGGGCCAAGCGCCCGGCGGCATCCACAATGCCACCCCGAGTGCCCGCCCGCCCTCGCGCGCGAAGAGCAGCATGCCGTGGCGTGCGGTGTCGCGTGCCGCCGCCGTCATGAACGGCACGAGAAAGCGTTGGCGCCGTTGGGGATCGGGAAGCAGGTACCGGAACGCCGGATAGTCGGCGTGGCTGAGCGCAAGCACCGCGGCAGCCTCGCGTGCCGCGTCCACGCCCTCGGCGGTGACGTCCACAAGGTAAGATACCCCGGATCATCTTTCACGGAAACGATCACAAACCCCGTCATGATCGGCCAGCCGCGGCATCCTTAGGGATCCTGCGTGAGCGCGCTGAGGTAGGAGTAGGCCCAGCGCCTCACGTCATGGGCGTGGAGGTGACGCCGCATGGCGCGCATGCGCCTGCGGTTGTCGGCCGGGTCGGCCTCCAGCGCGCGAAGCAGCGTCTCCTTCATACCGTCGAGGTCGTGCGGGTTGACCTGATAGGCCTGGCGCAGTTCGGCGGCGGCGCCGCAGAACTCGCTGAGCACGAGGGCACCGCCGTTGTCGACGCGTGCGGCCACGTACTCCTTGGCGATCAGGTTCATGCCGTCGCGCAGCGGCGTCACCGCCATGACATCGGCGGCGAGGTAGAGCGCGGTCAGCTCGGCGGGTTTGATCGGCTGGTGCAGGTAGTGCACGGCCGCGACCCCGACCCGGCCGAAGTCGCCGTTGATCCGGGCCACCTCCCGCTCGATGCGCTCGGCCAGCAGCCTGTACTGGCCGACCCGTTGCCGGCTCGGCACCGCGACCTGGATCATGACCGTGTCCGGCACCTTGATCCGCCCGTCGGCGAGCAGCTCCCGGTAGGCCTTTAGGCGCTGCTCGATGCCCTTGATGTAGTCGAGGCGGTCGACGCCGAGCACGATGCGGTCCGGGTCGCCAAGATCTGCGCGCAGCTGCTCGGCGCGGGCCCGCGCCGGCGGGCAGTCGGCCAGCGCCTCGATCTCCTCGACGTCGATGGATATGGGGAAGGCGCCGATGCGTACCGTGCGCCCCTGGTAGGGGATGTCCCGCTTCGCCGGCGGCAGGGCCAGCAGGTGCGAGGCGAGCCAGGCGAAGTTGCGCGCCGCACCGCGGCGCTGGAACCCCACGAGGTCCGCGCCGAGCAACCCCTCGATCAGCTCGACCCGCTTGGGCAGCTGCATGAACAGCTCACCCGGCGGGAACGGGATGTGCATGAAGAAGCCGATGCGCAGGTCCGGGCGGAGCTTGCGCAGCATCGCCGGGACCAGCTGGAGGTGATAGTCCTGCACCCACACCACCGCGCCGCGGTCGGCCACCCGGGCCGTCACGTCGGCGAAGCGCTGGTTGACCCGGTGATACGCCTCCCACCATCGCCGGTGATAGACCGGCTGCTCGACGGCGTCGTGATAAAGCGGCCAGAGGGTCGCGTTGGCGAACCCCTCGTAGTAGTCGGCATAGTCCTCAGCCGACATCGGGACGGAGTGCATCTGCAGCCCGTCCATATCCAGCATCGACGGCGTCTCGTCGATGCCACCGGTCCAGCCGACCCAGACAGCGGCTTCGTCGCGGACGATCGGGTCGAGCGCCCGCACCAGACCCCCGTTGCTGCGCCGCCACGCGGTCGCACCATCCGCGGCGACTGTTTCATCGATCGGCAACCGGTTGGAGACCACCACCAACGATCTCGACAGCATTGACTTTCCGTTCCGGGACATCGCGGCTGCATCCCTTGCTGCGGCCCTTCCTAGCACACCACAGTTACTGGGTTGTTACACAGCGCTCGTTCGGGGCTAAAAGGTGCCAACATGCAGGAAACCTAGGATGCGAGGGTGGCTTTCTACTCAAAAGTAACCGAGGATCGGTACGCGTCGTCCGAACACACCCGCGGACCGTGGGACGAGGGGTCGCAGCACGCCGGCCCGCCCGCCGCGCTTCTCGGCCGGGCCGTGCAGCGCCTGGCCCGGCCCGACATGCGCGTTGCCCGCATCACCTTCGACATCGCCCGGCCGGTGCCGATCGCCGAGCTGACCGTCACCGCCTCGGTGGTGCGCCAGGGCCGAAGCGTCGCCATCGTCGAGGCCGCCATCGAGCCCTACATGCGTTGCAGCGCTTTGCTTATCCGCGCATTGGAGGGGGCGGCGCCCACAGTCGCCGAGGTTCCCTCGCTGGTTTTCGATGATGCGGTACCCCGTCCGTTCTTCCCCGTCGCCTACAGCGTCGGGTATCACACCGCTATGGAGGTCCGCTTCTCCGAAGGCTCCTTCACCGACCCCGGCCCGGCCACCTGCTGGATGCGCTCGACCATCCCGTTGGTGGAGGGCGAGGAGATGACCCCGCTGTCCCGCGTGCTGGTCGCCGCCGACTCGGGCAACGGCGTCAGCAACGTGCTGGACTTCTCCAAGCACGTCTTCATCAACGCCGACCTCACCGTCCACCTTGTCCGGTACCCGGTAGGCGAGTGGGTGTGCCTGCAGGCCGTGACGAGCGTGGACGCCGCCGGCATCGGTCTGGCCGACACGGCGTTGCACGACCGGGCCGGCCGGATCGGAAGGGCCGCTCAAAGCCTGTTCGTCAACCCTCGCAGTTAGGTCCTCACAGAATCGCACACCGATCCCCATTGCCCCTCCGGCATGCCCCACCGTCTAATGACAATAGTTCAGCATCAATCAATGTCATTTGAGAGGGGCTGCCATGCGAGCCTTGCACCTGTTGACGGCATTCACGCTCGTGCTGCCGGCCCCGATCACGCAGGCCACGATCTGCAACCGCTACTGCGACGGGCGCGATCCCGCCTTATCCGCTGGCGACCGCCAACCGGTGACCGCGGGCGTGTGGGGACGGCAGATCGTGTTGCACCTCAACGACAACGACGCGATGGGTTGGGGCTCGATCGAGAACGGCAACCCGGGCGATCGGGTGTGGCTGGATCGCTCCTTCGACGGCGGGCGCAGCTGGGCGGGCGGCAGCAAGCTCGGCGAGACCGCCATCCCGTCCGGCCGCCGCGGCTGGCGCACCCTCATGTACAACAATGACGACTGGGCCAACCGCGGCGTCGGCGCGTTGCGCGCCTGCGGTAAGGCCGGAGACAGGCCCGAGATCGCCTGCACCGCCTGGGCCCGTACCACGTGGAACGCGTGGAGCCGTCAGACCGCCGCCGCCACCGGCCTGATGATGCACTACAACCGGGGGACGGGACTGTTCGACACCACGGGCTGGTGGAACTCGGCCAACGCGCTCACCGCCATCATCGACAACATCCGGGTCAGCGGCATGCCCAGCTACCGTTACGCCATCTCCAACACCTACGACCGCAACGGCACCTTCACCAACAACTTCATCGACGACACCGGATGGTGGGCGATGGCGTGGATCGCCGCCTACGACCTGACCGGCGAAAGCCGTTACCTGACAACGGCTCGCGCCGGCGCCGAGCACATGGCCCGCTACTGGGACGGTGTGTGCGGTGGGGGCGTTTGGTGGAGCACCGCGAGAACCTACAAGAACGCCATCTCCAACAGCCTCTACATCCAGGTGAATGCGGCTCTGCACAACCGGATGCCGGGTGACAGCCTCTATCTTTCCCGCTCTCGGGCCGGGTGGAGCTGGTTTGTGGGTACCCACATGATAAATGCGGCAAATCTCGTCAATGACGGGATCAACCTGAGCACCTGCGGCAACAACGGATCCACGGTCTGGTCCTACAACCAGGGTGTCCTGCTCGCCGCCCTGACGGAGCTGTGGCGCGCCACCGGCGACGGCGCCCTGCTGACCACCGCCCGCCAGATCGCGGCCGCCGCGACGACGACAAACCTGTTGCACGCCAACGGAATCCTGCGCGACCCGTGCGAGTCGGGTGACTGCGGTGCGGATGGGCCGTCGTTCAAGGGCGCCTTCGTGCGCGGGCTCGGCGCCCTCAACACCGCCCTGCCCGATCGTCCATTCACGACATACCTGCGGTTCCAGGCCGACACCGCCTATGCCGCCAACCGCACCGCCCTGGACACCTATGGCCTGCGCTGGGCCGGGCCGGTCGACCGGGTCGACGCCGCCCGCCAGCACAGCGCCGTCGACCTCCTCAACGCCGCATAGTCACCTGAGCAGCCAGTCAACCGGCAGCGGCATCCCCGCGACGACGGCGGCGGGGCCATCACCTCGTTCGTCACAGATTTCTGCGTGGTGCCAGCGACAAATCTATGTAAAGGATCGCCGCCGAGGATCGACTGTGATCTCTCGCTTCCGCCTACTGGGGGGCATGAGAGTCAAAGTCATGATGATGGCCGCGGTGCTTGCCGCCACCGGCTTGGTGGCCACCGAAGCGCACGGGGCCGTGGCCGGCAGCGCCTCGTGCACCGAGGCGGGGGTGACGTGGCGCGCCGACTACACGATCGCTCCATCCATTTACGGCGATCTTTTGACGGTTACCGGACTGAGGCGCATCGCCAACGGATCCGATACCGACGCCGGTGGCCTGACGTGGGAGCTGAGGTTCGACAACGTCCCAGGGGCCTACCCGCCGGCCGGCTCCAACCCGCCGTCGTACGAGCGTGTCCGGGGCACGCTTACCACCGTCAAACGCCCGACCGCGGTCTACCTCTCGCCGCGCCTGCTCACGCCGGACGGCTTGTGCGTCATCTACACTCTCCCCTTCGGGGGGCCCGTAGGCGTGAGCCCCAAGGTCGCCGTGCTGGGCGACGATCTGCTGCACCAGCTCAACGACTCGAACTTCAACGCCACCGCGATCCAGGGTTACGTGGAAGGCAACCTGACCAAGCTGGGCGTCAAGACCGAGGTCGAGGGCGTCATGGGCCGCCGCTGGACCGACAACAGCGACTTGCGCGGGCTGCTCGAGCATGACCCGCAGGGTTTCGTGGTGGCCCTTGGCATGAACGACGCGCTCTACATCGCGGCCGGTGCCACGCAGGCGGAGCGGGACGCCCGCGCCAACGAGGTCTACGCCAACCTTTCCACCTTCGCCGGTGAGATGTCTCAGCGCGGCGGCTGCGTCGTGGCCGTGACCGCCCCGGAGAACGCGAGCAGCCGGGACCCGGACTACGCCGACGCCGCCCGGAAAATCAATGACTGGATCAGGTTCACGACGGCGAGCAACGCCACGGACGCTTGGGAGTTAAGCGATTTCGGCCTCCTCGCGCGCACGCACGGGGCGGGCTCGGCCGAGCCCTGGTTCACCGCCGACAACCTGACCCTCAATGCCGGTGGCAAGCTCCTCTACACGATCACGCTGGTCAAGGCGGCCACCCGCTGCTCCGACTCCGTCGTCCTGCACGGCAAGGCGGGCACGCTCGACTCCGGCCTGCTGGCCGGCAAGACCTCCCTGCCCACGGGGCAGTCCTACTCCACCCGCGCCGTCGACGGCTACGGGTTCGAGCCGGGCAAGGGACCGTGGTTCTCCACCTTCGCGGGCGATGGCACCATCTTTGCGATGAACGTGCAGAGCGCCGGGCACGTCTTCATGCCCAGCGGCGAGGGCATGTCCGTCACCGCCTTCAACCCCGACGCCGGCTCGTTCTCCAACATCCGATTCAAGACGGACCGCAACAAGGAGGTACCGGTCCGCCCGGACGGCACGAAGGTCGGCGCGAACCTGCTCGACGTCGTCACCCTCAACGGCGGCAACGCGGTCATCTTCTCCGGCTCGTACCCGCACAACGGTCAGGACCCCCAGACCGAGGGCCTGTTCCCGGTCTTCGGCGTGCTGACCAAGGGCTCCGACGGCAAATGGCGCGTCGCCGAAGGGCCCGACGGCAATGGCGACGGGCGGCCGGACTGGCGCAACTCGTGGTCGCCGCGCGAGCTTTACGACGCCACCGTCGCCGCGGACCCGGTCAACGGCCCGGCCCTCGCCGACATGATCTGCCCGCTCAACCCGAGCCTCGGCATCCGCGTCGAGTGCACGTGGGCCAGCGAGCTGGCGGTTCTTCCACACTCCAACGACGTCGTGGTCGCGCATTACGCCCCGGGTCGCCTGAGCGTGCTCGACATCAGCGGCCCCGACGCCGCTGGCCGCTTCGGGATCAAGGTGACCGCCGCCCACGAGCTGACCCAGGTCGACGACCCGTCCTGGCCAGATGCACTGTCCTATCCGGACCCGCAACCGGCCGGATGCCCGGGGCCGGGCTTCGGGTCCCCGCCGGTCCCGGCCGAGACCGAGCGCAAAATCGGGATCGCGCCGCGCGAGGTGCAGGCCGACCCGAGCACGCAACCCGGCGAGGCGGAACGCTTCGCGGTCAGCTCGGACGCAGGCGCCTATCGCTACTACATCCCGGAGGGCACCAACCCGCCGCAGGGCTGCGTGCGTTCGCAGACCGTCTCTGTCCCGATCATCGAATTCACCTACCATCCCACCGCCCCACCGGACCAGCGCATCCGCGTGGCCTCGGCCCCGTTCATCACGGGCGAGGTGGAGACGGCGAAGGAACCACTGAACAACCTGCGCGCCATGATCGGCGGCAGCTCGCTGCACTACGACCGGCAGGGCAACCTGTGGATGCCGTCCGGTGACGGCTGGGCGGGGCAAGGGGTCAAGGTCTGGGCGAAGACCGCCGAGGGGCGGCGCTACTCGCGGCCGGAGTGCTTCGACCCGGCCAAACCGCTGGGAGATTACGTCTCGACGGCACCGGGCGCGCGGCCGATGTGGGGCAAGGTCTGCAAGCCCGACTACAACCTGGTGCAGCCCAAGCTGCTC
>Ga0075421_100001647_pt1 | contig 26373 bp, 26 predicted proteins | sample SoiMetdeltSBSDD5_FD_75292 | JGI IMG/M metagenome (GOLD analysis project Ga0075421, IMG submission 75292) | Bulk soil microbial communities from a Populus tree surrounding site in Tennessee, USA - Soil MetaG P. deltoides SBSDD5 | ecosystem: Environmental > Terrestrial > Soil > Tree plantation... | reverse complement strand
TCGCGGATCGAGCTGGTCACCGGTGGTGAGCTGCGCCTCGACGTCGACGACTTCGACGGGCACCTCGACGCCGCGGCCCGGGCCGAGGCCGACGGTACGCCGTCGCTGGCGCTCGAGCACCACCTCGCGGCGGTCGCCCTCTACCGCGGGCCGCTCCACGTCGACGTGCCGGACGCCGACTGGATCGACCTCGACCGGGAGCACTACAGCACCCGGTTCGTCCGGGCCGCGGTGCGCGCGGGGCAGCTGCTGCTCGGCCGCAGCGACCTCGACGCGGCCGAGGCCACAGCCCGCCGCGCCCTGGCGGTCGACCAGTGGGCCGAGGAGGCCTACGCCGTCCTCGTGGCCAGCGCCCTCGCCCGCGGCGACCGCTCCGCCGCCCGCCGTCACCTCGACCGCTGCCTGGCGGCGCTCGCCGACCTCGGCGTCACCCCCTCCGAGGCCACCCTCCAGCTCCGCCGCCGCCTCCGGGCCTAGCTGTCGGCGACGGCCTTGGCGCGGGCCTCGGCGACCATGGCGACCATCGCCTTGCGGACCTCCTCGCCGGTGGCGCACGGGGTCGGGAAGCCGAGACGGACGGCAGCGCGGCCGGTGGGGCCGACGGCAATCATCTCGAAGCCGTAGCGGTCCACGGCCGACATCGTGGCCTCGGTCGTGTCGGGCCGACCGGCCAGGTGCCGGCAGTACAGCACCTGCGCCTCGCCGTGGTCGGCGTTCATGTGCTCGATGATCCCCGCGGCCACCGGCCCGGCCAATGGGTCCGGGGACGCGGCGGCGTAGGCCGTGGGGTCCACCCAGCTCATCCTTCCGTAGCCACCGACGTAGCGGATCGACTCGACAGTCAGCCGGTAGAAGGCGAAGTCGCCGAAGTCGATGTAGTACGCCGACGTCGGGTTGGCCTCGAGGTAGCGGTCGCGGACCGCGCCCCGGTCGGCGTCGGGGACCGCCGACAGCAGCCCCAGCAGCGTCACCCGCCCGCTGGCCAGGGGGTCGGCGCCCTCCGGCACGGGCTCGGTGACCAGCAGGCTGGCCCGCGGGTCGCGCAGTGCGTTCTGGGTGTGCTCCGCCATCAGGCTGACGAAGAACAGCGGGTTGCCGGCGTCGTCGAGGGCGTAGCTGGCGACCGACCCGTAGGGATAGCCCTCGGGGTCGGCGGCCAGGGTGCACAGCGAGCCCCGGGTGGCCCCGGCGACCAGCGTGCGGCAGCGCTCGGCGTGCGACGGCTCGGGCGGGGGCGGCCCGGCCTCCCCGGTGGTCGGCGGCGCGCCGCCCTCGTCGCCGGTCGGGACCTGGTGCCCTCGGGGTCGCTCAGCCATCGGCCCACGCTACGTGCCGCACCCCTATGGCGAAGCACTCCCGAAGCTGCGACCGTTGGAGCACGCAAAAGGGCCGCAAACGATGCATTTTCGTGGGGGCGCTCGGCCTGCTCGCGGGGCTGACCCCGATACCGGCGACCGCCGCACCGACGCGCCCCGACCCCGTCATCCTCATCGAGGGCACCGGCTCGAGTGAGCCCGTCGTCCCGGCCGTCGACTACAACGTCCTGATCGAGCGGTTGGAGGCCGACGGCTACCAGGCCTTCGTCTGGCCGCTGCCCGGCCGGGGCCTCGGCGACATCAGGGAGACGTCCGCCGCGTTCGCCCCCTTCGTCGACCAGGTCCTGGCGCAGACCGGCGCCCACCGGGTCGACCTGATCGGCCACTCCCAGGGCGGCCTCGTCGGCCGCTGGTACATCAAGTTCCTCGGCGGCGCCACCAAGGTCGACAGCTTCGTCGGCCTCGCCACGCCCCACTACGGGACGAAGCTCGCCAACCTGGCGATGCTCTACGGCCTCGCCGACTGCCTCGACTACCCGTTCTGCCAGCAGGCCACCACCGGGTCCGACTTCCTGGGCGACCTCAACGGCGACGACGACACCTACGGCCAGGTCGAGTACACGAACTTCGCGACCCGGCTGGACACGATCGTCATCCCGTACACCAACTCCTTCCAGCGCAGCCCCGGCGCCGTCAACGTGACCATCCAGGACCGCTGCCCGCTGCACGTCGTCGAGCACCTCGGCCTCGCCCTCGACGGCACGACCTACAGCGGCATCCAGGACGCCCTCGCCCACCGGGCCGTGACGCTGAACTGCCTCGCCGTCTGACGACGACGAGGCAGCCCAGGTGCAGGGATCTGTTGTTGGAGGCGACTACGCGAGGCGGCAGAACGACGGGTACACCGTCATCCCGCTCGACGAGATGGTCACCCGACGCATCGAGATGTGGAAGTCCTGATCACGGAACCACTGGACGTCGTGGTTGGAGTGGATCCGGCCGTTGACCGCCGACGTCGCCTGGACCGGCACCGCCACCCGCAACTTGGGCAGCAGCTGATCCTTGATGGCCTGGATCAACGCGTCGCCGTTGGGCTCGCCCACCGACGTCACGTCGACCGTGCCCGGCCCGATCCCCTGGAAGAAGACCACCGACGCCAGGTCGGTGCCCGTCGACGCGACCAGCCGCAGCGGCAGCTGGTAGTCGAAGGTGAAGTTGAACGCCCCCACCGTCAGCCGCCCGAGTAGCTGCAGCGCGAGCTGGCCGGTCTGCGGCGTGAGGTGAGCCGTGTCGATGGTCATCGTCACCCCGTCGGGCAGCCCGCTGGTCACCGGGCCCGTGAACCCCGCCGCGATGGTCTCAAGCTCGGCGGCGCTCGTGGTCACCGGCGGTGCCACCAGGATGTGCAGAGGGTTGCCTGAGGGCGGCAGCACACCCCTGGGCACCGTGCGGCAGAGGACCCCGGGCGCACCGGCCTCGGTCACCTTCAGCACCATCTTCTGCCCCGAGGGCAGTGGGTAGTCCGGGAAGGTGAACTTCCCGTTCTCGAGGGCGCTGGTCCCCGCCGGCGTCAGCCCGCGGGTGGTGGTGTCGCCGGGCCCTGGACCGGCCAGAGCGTTGGGCGGGGCGTTCACCAGCTCGTACATCCAGTACCGCTCGGCGTTGACCGTCCCGAGTGGCCCGGTCTCGTCCTGGTCCAGCAGGATGACGCTGACCGTCCGGGTCGCCGTCGGGGGTGGCGGTGGGACGGCTGTCGTCGGGGGCGGGATCGGGGCCGGAGCCGTCGTCGGCGGAGGCACCGGCCGGGTCGTGGTCGGGGCGGGCCTCGTCGTGGGCGGCGGGTCCTCCCCTTCGCAGGGCGGCGGCGAGCCGTCGGGGCAGCGGGGCGGCAGGGCCCGGGCCGGGCCGGCCACGAACGCCAGCACCGCAGTGAGGGCAACGAGGACCGAGGTCACCCGCCGCCGGGTGCTCCGGGCAGGCCCGAAGAACCGGGAGAGTCGTGAGGTGCTCATCGGTCAGCCCACCTTGCACAGTGAGGGGAGGACATGGAGGCCCTCGGCGTCGATGGTGACGTCGCGGAACGAGACGGTGAAGCCCAGCGAGGTGAAGAACTGCGCCTCGGGGCTGGCGGCCACCTTGTCGTTGACCGCCTCGGAGACCTTCTTGGCGATGGCCTTGCGGAACGCCGGCAGGATCTCGGCCTCCCGGTCCCTGTCCTCATCGACGATGTCCAGGGAGTCGTCCGACGTCGTCGCCGTCACGATCTGGTCGACCTCGGCCCGCTTGGACGGGTTCAGGTGCACGTTGCCTCTGTACCGGAAGTCGCCGTCGACGTTGAACGGACCGGGCCCGTCCACGAAGAGGTGCCCGTTGATCGCCAGCGGCAGCGTGTGCGTTGCCCCGTCCGCTGCGAGGGTCACCTCGTGCAGCTGGACGGTCGCCGAGTAGGTGCCGCTCTCCGATTCGGGGATCGACACCGTGCCTTCGAAGTCGTCGGCCATGTTCTGAAGCTCGCCCTGGGTGGTGTCGTCCTGATCGGCCACGAGCACATGAGTGGTCGCCAGCACGAGCTCGACGCTGGGCACCGGGGTGCTGCGGCACATCGGCCCGTCGATGTCCTGGTCCTGCTCCCGGAGCTGGAACCCCATCAAGGGGGCCGGCAGGCTGATGAACGGAACGGTGATCCTGCCCTGGTTCTGAGCGGGGGTGTTCCACTGCACAGTGCCCGAGGGGGTGCTGTAGACCGGCGAGCCGGTCGACTTCCAGGCCCCGAGGACGTGCTCGTCGTAGCCGCCCTCGCTCTGGTCGAGCACCGAGATCAGCGACGACCACCCGGTGCCGGGGGGCGGGTTGGGGTTGGGGTCAGGATCCGGTTCCGGGTCGGGCGGGGGCTCACACGGAGGGGGCGAGCCGTCCTCGCAGTCGGGGGGCACGGCCGAGGCTCGGGCCCCGAGGTCGGGGAGGATGCCGAGCACGATCAACCCGAGGGCCAACGCGGCCGACCGCACTGCCGCCGGCTGGAGTCGCCGCCGGCGTGAGCCGGGTCGGCGCTTGCACTTGCTGTCCACGAAACTGTCCTTTCACGGTTGGGGGTAGTTACGGCGGACGTGGCGGGTTCACCTGACGGTACGGACGCGGTGGCGGCGCGGATACTGGGGAAATCACCGGGTTTTGGCGGATGGCTAGGGTGAGCGGTGGTGGGGCTGATCGTTGGCCGCGGGGTGGAACGCAGCCGGATCGACGGGCTGCTGGCGTCGGCACGGGCCGGGGCGAGCAGCGCGTTGCTGCTGCGGGGTGAGGCGGGCATCGGCAAGTCCGCCCTCCTGGGCTACGCGCGCTCGCAGGCCACCGACCTCCGCCAGCTGGGGATGCGGGGCGTCGACAGCGAGGCCGAGCTGGCGTTCGCGGGGCTCAGCGAGCTGCTCCACCCCGTCCTGGACTCGGTGGCGCTGCTGTCCCCGGCGCAAGCGGAGGCGTTGCACAGCGCGCTGGCGCTGCGGGCCGAGCCGGCCAACCCGCTGGCGGTGCGGGGCGCGCTGCTGAGCCTGCTCGCCACCCTCGCCGACACGGCGCCGGTGCTGATCACCGTCGACGACGTGCAATGGGTCGACCAGTCGTCGCTCGAAGCGCTGGCGTTCGCGGTCCGCCGCCTGCGGGCCGAACCGGTCGCGTTCCTCGCTGCGGTCCGGGGCGACGAGCCGGTGCGCCTCGGGATCGACCCGGCCGATCAGCTCGTCGTCAACGGTCTGCCCGACGACGAGGCGCGCACGCTGCTCGCTGACCGGGTCGGGCTCACGGGCGCAACCGTCGACCACCTGGTGCGGATCGCCGCCGGCAACCCGCTGGCGCTGCTGGAGCTGCCCGAGGTCATCGACTCGGTGCCTGCGACCGAGGGCGTGGAGCCGCCGCCGGTCGGGCCGCGGGTGACCCAGGCGTTCCGGGAGCGGCTCGACCTCTTGCCCGACGACACCCGTCTAGCGGTCGGCGTCGTCGCCGCCGACGGGGCCGCGGACAGCGGCGAGGTCCTCGCCGCGCTGGGGTTGCTGGACCTCGCCGCGGACGCCCTCGACCCGGCGGAGCGGGCGGGGCTGCTCACGGTCGTCGGCGATGTCGTCGAGCTGCGGCACCCGCTGCTGCGGTCGGTCGCCTACCACGCCCTCGCGCCGCCCGACCGGCGACGCATCCACGAGGCCGTCGCCGGCGTGCTCGACCGGCCCGGCCAGCGGGAGCGGCGGACCTGGCACCAGGCCGCGGCCGCGCTGGGCCCGGACGACGCGGTGGCCAGCGCGCTCGACGACGTGGCCCTCGCCGCCGAGCGCCGCGGTGCCCTCCCGACCACGGCGCACGTGTTCGCCCGCGCCGCCCGGCTCAGCGAGGACCCCGACCGCCGGGCCGCCCGGTTCCTCGCCAGCGCCGACGCCTGGTTCGCGGCCGGGCACTGGGAGCGGGCACTGGAGACGGTCGACCTGGCCGCGGCGCTGGCCGTCGAGCCGGGCCTGCGGGCCGACATCGCGGCGTCGACCGGGCAGCTGGAGGCCTACCGGGGCGGGCCGGAGCGGGGCGGCGAGATCCTGGTCGCCGCGGCCGACATGATCGAGGCCGACGACCCGGCCCGGGCGACGCGGCTGCTCACCTACGCCGTCAACGTCGCCGTGTTCGCGGCCGACGTGCCGCGGGCGGTGGCGCTCTCCGAGCGGGCTGTCGACTGCGGCCTGCGGGCGGGTGGCCTCTACCAGGTGTCCGGGGCGATGGCTCGGGTCGAGGCATTGCTGATGGCCGGCGACCCCAAGGCTCCTGCCGCGCTGGCGCCGCTCGTGCAGATCGCCGAGGGACTGGCCCACAGCGACCTCGAGGACGCGGAGCACGTGTTCAGTGTGGTGGTGCTGGCCGACTACGTCCTCGAGCATTGGGACCGGGCCTCGCGGCTGCTCGACGTGATGGTCCGGCGCTCCCGGGACACCGGGCGGCTGTTCATGCTCGCGGTCGCGTTCACGATCCGGGGCGAGCTGGACTTCCGGCGGGGCCGCTGGGCCGAGGCGTACACGACCGTCACCAGCGAGCTGTGGGAGAACCCGCTCGACTTCCCCGGCGTCGGCTCGTGGCTGTACGCCGCGCAGGCGCGGGTCGAGGCCGGGCTCGGGCTGGTCGAGGACGCCGAGGCGCACGGGTCGGCGGCGCTGGCCGCCGCGCTGGCGACCGAGAGCCGGGCGGTCACCGCCTTCGCTCGTGCCTCGCTCGGGTTCCTGGAGCTGGGGCGGGGGCGGCCCCAGGCCGCGGCCGACCACCTCGACCAGGTCGCAGCGACGATTGACGGCGGCGGTCTCGTAGAGCCCGGGGTGCTCTGGTGGGCGGGCGACGCCATCGAGGCGCACTGGCGGCTGGGCAACCTGGGCGCGGCCCGGCGGCGCCTGGAGGTGCTGTCGGCCCAGGCGTCCGCGACAGGTCGGTCGTGGGCGTTGGCGGTCGCGGCCCGGTCGGCTGGCTTGCTGGCGTCATCCTTGGCCGAGGTCGATGATGCGTTCGCCGAGGCGATCTCGTGGCACGACCTGCTCGACGCGCCCTTCGAGCGGGCCCGGACCCTGTTGTGCTGGGGTGAGCGGCGTCGTGCGCTGGGCTCGGGCGGCGACGCCGTGCCGTTGCTGGAGGAGGCCCGGGCCGGGTTCGACCGCCTCGGCGCCCGGCTGTGGAGCTCGCAGGCCCGCCGGCTGCTCGGCGACAACGGCCCGTCGGCCCCGGCGGTGACGCTGACCAAGCAGGAGCGGCAGGTCGCGGCGCTCGTCGGCCAGGGGGCGACCAACCGGGAGGCCGCCGAGCAGCTGTTCCTCAGCCCCCGCACCATCGACTTCCACCTGCGCAACATCTACAAGAAGCTCAACGTCCGCTCCCGCACCGAACTGGCCGTCCACCTGGCCTCAGGTCGACCAGACTGACGCGATGACCACGTGGGGCGAGCTGGCTCGTCAGCGACCGGACCTCGCTGACGCCGGTCGGGCGCTGCTGTACCAACACGGGGTGGGCTTGGCGTTCCTGGCGACGATCCGGCCGGACCGCGGACCGCGGCTGCATCCGATGTGCCCACTCCTCACGCCCGACGGGATGTACGCCTTCATCATCCCGTCCCCCAAGCAGAACGACTTGCGCCGAGACGGCCGTTACGCACTGCACTCGTTCCCCTGCCCCGACAACGAGGATGCGTTCTACGTGACCGGGCGGGCGACGCTGGTCTCGGACCCGGCGCTCCGCGAGCTGCTCGGCGACCAGTTCGTGGCCGAGCGCGCCCAGTTCTCCGTCCCGTTCCCCGCGACCGACGACGTCCTGTTCGAGCTCGACGTCGACCGCTGCCTGTTGACTCGGACCGCCGGCCATGGCGATCCCAACCCCGAGCACACCGTGTGGCAGCGGCACTAGTGTCGCCGCCGCCTGCGCAGTAACCGGTTGCCGAGTTGTCGATGGTCGAAGGGGGACGCCGCATGGCGACGTATGTGCTGGTGCACGGCGGGGGGCATGGTGGCTGGTGCTACCAGCGGGTGGCGCGGCTGCTGCGAGCGGCCGGTCACGAGGTCTACACACCGACGATGACGGGCGTCGGCGAGCGGGCGCACCTGGTCGGTCCGCACGTCGACCTCGACCTCCACGTCCGTGACATCGTCGCCGTGCTCCACGCCGAGGACCTGCGGGATGTGATCCTCGTCGGTCACAGCTACGGCGGGATGGTCGTCACGGGCGTGGCCGACCGGGCGGCGGATCGGGTCGGCAAGCTCGTTTACCTCGATGCCGCCAACCCTCGGAACAACCAGTCGCTGGTCGACGTGTCCGGCCCGGCGATCGAGTTCGTCCGGCCCTACGGGAAGGTCGTGGACGGTGTCGAGCTCGTGCTGCTGCCGGCGCCCGACGCCGCGCTGCTGTACGGGGTGACCGACGCCGACGACGTCGCCTGGATGGCCGACCGCCTGACGGCCCACCCGTGGCGGTGCTTCGAGCAGAAGCTGGCGCTGACGAACGAGGCGGCGCTGTGGTCGATCCCCCAGTTCCACATCGTGTGCACCTCCACCCTGGCCACCCGCGACCCCGAGCTGATGGCGACGGCCCGCTCCGAAGGCCGCCTCTGGACCATCGACACCGGCCACGACCTGATGATCACCGAACCCGACCTGACCACCCAGGCCCTGCTCGAAGTAGCCGCCGCCCACGGCGACTGATCATCGCTCCTACGTGCAGAGCTCTCAGGGCTTGCGGCCGACCGCCGCGTAGAGGGGGATGAGCTGGCCGTCGGGGAGGAACGGCGGGTCGCCGTCGCTGCGCCACTGCTCGACCGGAACCAGGCCTGGGTCGAGCAGGTCGAAGCCATCGAGGTGATCGGCGATCTCGGCCTCCGTCCTCGCCACGTAGGGCTCCTCGAGCACCGAGTTGAGGAGCTCGATCACCTCGGCGGTGCCGTGGGCGAAGATGTCGAAGCTGGTCTGCGCCATGACGATGTAGCTGCCCGGGACCAGGGTGGCGTCCAGCGCGTCGATCAGCTTCTGGGCCACCTCGTCGGTGACGACGTTCAACGAGGTCGGCAGCACGACGGCGATCGGCTGGCCGAGATCGAGCATCTCGGCCGCCCCCCGCAGGATCTTCTGGGGGTTGTCGAACGAGCTGTGGACGTGCCCGACAGCGCCTTCGGGTGCGTCACGCCACAGAGCATGGGCGTGGGCGAGCGTCGTGGTGTCGTAGCTGGCGTACACGACGTGGGCGTCGGGCACGAGGGGCAGCACGTGCTCGTGGACCATGCTCGTGGTCGGCGTGAGCGTGCCGATGTGCAGGAACTGGCGGACGTCGGACTCGTCGGCGATGGTGCGCACCGCCCGCATCACGAACTTGTGCAGTGCCTCGATCACGGCCCGCAGGCCTTCGAGGCCGTTGGGGGTGGCCTCGACCAGCGACTCGGCGACCTCACGGTCCACGGTGAAGTTCGATTCGCCCCCGCTGATGGCGTTCCTGACCCGCGCGAGCTCGGCGACGTCGAACTCGATGCCGAAGGGGTTGCCGTTGCTGTCGGCTGCCTCGTCGCTCACATCCTCAACCCCCCCGGCTTCCTCAACATCCGACATTCCACCACGCCCCGCCCCCGAGACCCAATGAGACACTTCAGAGGGGTCAACGCTCGTCCGGGGTGATCCACTTCTCCGTGGGCTCCAGCTCGGTGGCCGCGAGCAGATCGAGGGCGCGCTCGGGCGAGTCGGAGCGTTGGATGAGCCGGCGGTTGACGGCCTTGAGGAAGGCCAGGTCCACCATCCGGTCGAGCTGATCGACCAGCGGGTCCCAGAACCCGTCGACGTCGAGCAGTACGACGGGCTTGCTGTGCAGACCCAGTTGGCTCCACGTGGCCACCTCGGCCAGCTCTTCGAGGGTGCCCAGCCCGCCGGGAAGGGCGACGAAGCCGTCGGACAGGTCGTACATGAGCTGCTTCCGCTCGTGCATCGATGGGACCTCGTGCAGGGTCGACAGACCACTGTGGGGAACCTCGCGACTGAACAGACCGACCGGTAGGACGCCGGTGACGTGCCCGCCCTCGGCCATGCACGCGTCCGCCACCTCGCCCATCAGGCCCACCCGGGCGCCGCCGTACACAAGGCCGATGTCACGGTCGGCGAGGAGCCAGCCCAGCTCGCGAGCCAAGCCGAGGTACCCGTCACCGATGCCCGACGAGGACCCGCAGAAGACGCACACCCGGCTCAGCTGACCCATCCCGCCGAACCTAGAGCGAAAGCCCGTCCTCGCTCCCTGAGTTTCGTTAGACCGGAAAACCAGTCTTGACTGACTGTTTTTCTGTTTGTACAACGGTCGAATGAAGGTCGGTGGCGAGCGCAAGGTCCAGGACCGCAGCGTGGTCATGCGGGCCCGGATCCTGGACGCCGCCCTCGACTGCCTGGTCGAGAAGGGCTATGCGGCGACGACCACTGTCGAGGTGAGCAAGCGGGCGGGCGTCTCGCGGGGCGCCCAGCTGCACCACTTCCCCACGAAGGCCGTGCTGTTGACCGCCGCGGTCGAGCACCTCCTCGAACGCCGCATGCACGACTTCCGCCAGGCGCTGGCCGGCATCGACCCGACCGACGACCTCCTCGACGCCGGCCTCGACCTGCTGTGGTCGATGTTCCAGGGCCCGGTGTTCCTGGCTTGGGTGGAGCTGTGGGTCGCGGCCCGCACGGACCCTGAGCTCGCCGCCGCGGTCGCGGCGATGGACGAGCGCTTCACCGCCGAGAGCCGCGCCCTGTTCGTCGAGCTCTACCCCGGTGACGCGGGGTCGCCCGCCCTGTTCGACATCGGCCGCGACTTCGCGTTCGCCCTGATGGAAGGCATCGCTCTGCAGCTCCTCGTACCGCGCGGCCAGCGCCCGTCGTCCGACTACATCGACCTACTGAAGCTCATGCTCCGCCGCCTGCGGGACGAGACGGGCGAGGCGGGCGCATGAGCCGGCGAGCCGCGCTCGTCGCTGGGCTCGTGGTCGTCCTGGCCGTGGCCGCCTGTCAAGGCGACGGCGGTGACAACGACCGGTCGGACCGGCGCGACAGGCCGCTCCCGACGCCGGTCGACGTGCGCAAGGAGCCCGAGAACGTCACGCTCGCCGATCCCCGCTTCGACCCGCTGCCCGGCGCCCGGGCCGAGTTCGGCCGCCTCGGCGGGGCGGTGTACCAGGTCGAGGTGCCCGACGATTGGAACGGGCGGCTGGTGCTGTGGATGCACGGCTTCGAGGAGTTCGGCCCGGAGGCGAGCGTGGGGCCGCCCGACATGCGGGCCTACCTCATCGCCCACGGGTATGCCTGGGGCGCGTCGAGCTTCAGCGGCACCGGCTGGATCCCCGGACGCGCGGTCGAGGAGACAGCGACGCTGTGGGACCACTTCAGCGCGGCCCACGGCCGGCCCCGGTGGACCTACGTCATGGGCTTCTCGATGGGCGGCGCCGCGGGCCACATCGCGGCCGAGCATCATCCGGAGCGCTTCGACGGCGTGCTCGCCCTGTGCGGGTCGGCCGGCGCCACGTCGGGCCTGCAGAACCCGGTCAACGTGTTCCTCGCCGGCGCCCAGGTAGCAGGGGTGACCCAAGCGGAGTACGACGCCGCTCGCGACATCGACGCGCTGATCCGCGACCGCATCCGCCCCGCCCTGCGCGACCCGCGGGCCCGGGACCGGTTCGAGCGCATCATGGTCGCCCTCAGCGGCCGGCCCCGCCCCTTCGACCGGGAGGGCATCCGGGCCGAGGAGGAGACCGCCTGGCGGCGGGCCGGGCTGGAGGTTTCCGCCGGGGTCGTGCCGCACCGCCGTCGTGGTGCCGAGGCCGACCCGTTGGGCCCCAGCGCGCTTCGCCTGCGGACCAACGATGCCCTGCTGCGCGCCTATGTCGCCGGCAACGAGGCCACCGGCCGCCTCCGGACCCCGCTGCTCACCCTGCACACGACCGGCGACGGCCAGGTGCCGATCGACGAGGCCCGCATCCTGCAGCACCGGGTCGGCGCCGCCGGCGGGGACGACCGCCTGGTGCAGCGGGTGATCCGCGACCCGGGCCACTGTGGGTTCACCACCACCGAGGTGACGGCGAGCTTCAAGGCCCTGGTCGGCTGGGTCGAGCACGGCCGGAAGCCCACCGGCCACGACGTGCTCCACGCCGACCTGTCGGCTCTACGCCCGTCGTTCGAGCGGCAGCCGCGCCCCGGGACCGACGAGGCGCTCGCCGTGCCCGGCGCCCGTGACCGGGTCGTGGTCCGCGGCACCGCCACCGTCGACGGCGGGCCGCTCGACGCCCGGTTCCTGGGCGCCGAGGTCGTTCGCGCCGGGCTCACCACGGCGTGCCAGCTGAGCCTGTCCTCGGTCGCCGGTGGTGCGTTCGAGCTCACTGTGATGGCCGACACCGAGGCCACCGGGTGCGGCGGGCCCGGGTCGACGATCGTGCTCTGGAGCTACGTCGGCGACCCCCAGGCGACCCAGGTGCACAGCGTCGAGGCGCTGCCGTGGCCAGGCAACGGCAAGGTCGTGCGGGCCGACGTCACGTTCTCGACCGCCCGGCCGCTGGGAGCGTCCAAGCCGGGGACCAGCTTCGTCGGCGAGGTGCTCGACGCCTCGGGCGACTACGCGCCACCCGGCACCCGGATCGAGGCGTTCGTGGGCACCACCCGCTGCGGCGTGACCGCGACCCGGCGCACCGGCAGCTTCGCTGGCTACACCCTGATGACCGCCGGCCCCGATGCGATCCCCGCCTGCACGAAGGACGCCCGTCTCACCTTCCGCGTCGACGGCCACCCCGCCGCCCAGACCAGCACCAACACCGCAGGCGACCAGCACGCCCTCGACCTGACGGTCCGCCGCTGAAGCCAGTCAGGTCATCGAGCGGCTGGTGAGGACGAGAGGGGCGGGGGCGGCGCGGGTGGAGATCACCCCACCCGACCGGGAGAAGATGCGTCTCCGATTTCTCCGTCGACCATGTCGAGAACCCGGCGCCGGCTCCGACTAGCCGGGCATGACACAGGTGACCGCACAGATGTCGATCTCCCTCGACGGGTACTACACCGGGCCCGTCGACAACCGGGATCCCAAGGACATGACCGGCTGGATGCAGGGGCCCGAGGCGCCCGGGTTCTTCCGGGTGACCCGCTGGGTCGTCGACGCCATGGGTTGGCGGGAGCGGCTGGGCTACGCCGGGGGCGACCGCTCGGTCAACTCCGAGATCATCGAGGAGACGTTCGCCGCTGCCGGGGCCTACGTGATGGGCCGGCGCATGTTCGACGCCGGCGAGGTCCCGTGGGGCCCGAACCCGCCGTTCCGGGCGCCGGTCTTCGTGGTGACCCACCGGTCCCGTGAGGTGTTGCAGTGGGAGGGCGGGACGTCGTTCACGTTCGTGACCGGCGGCGTCGAGGAGGCCGTGGGGCTGGCCCGGGAGGCCGCGGCCGCGGTCGGCAAGGACGTGGCCGTGGCCGGCGGCGGCACGCTTGTGCGCCAGGTGCTGGGGCTGGGGCTGCTGGAGCAGTTCGAGCTGCACGTCGCGCCGGTGGTGCTCGGCGACGGCCAGCGCCTGTTCGACCCCAGCCTCGACCTGGCCGACGACCAGGGCATCGAGCTGACCCCGACGCGGGTGGTCTCTGACCCCGAGGTCACCCACATCCGCTACAGCGTCGGCGCTCGCACCCGGCTGGGGCTGGACGACGACCGCTTCACCGGCTCCGGCCACAGCGACGCCGGCGACGGTCCTGCAGGCAACGGTGCGTAGGGTTCCCCGATGAAGTACATGCTGCTGATCTACGGCAACGAGGAGAACTGGGAGGCCTTGCCGCCCGACGAGTTCGCCGAGATCGTCCGCCGGACCGATGCCCTCAACCAGGAGCTGTTCGAGTCGGGTGAGCTGGTCGGCGCCTACGGGGTCGGCGACCAGCTCACCGCCAAGATGGTGCGGGTCGACGAGGGTGTCGTGGCCGTGACCGACGGGCCGTACGCCGAGGCCAAGGAGCACCTGGGCAGCTTCACGATCGTCGACTGCGAGAGCCTCGACCGGGCCCTGGAGATCGCGGCCCAGAACCCGGCGTCCCGCTACTCGGGCATCGAGGTCCGCCCCCTCATGCACGAAGCGAACCCAGACATGTGAGCCCCGCTCCCCGCTCCACCCACTCCGGCGGCCCCGCCGACCCACCCGGGGCCGGTGCCTCCGTCGACGGCTGGTCCGAGGTCCGGCGGCTGGTCCCGGAGGTGCTGGGGTCCCTGGTCCGCCGGTACGGCCACTTCGACGCCTGCGAGGATGCGGTCCAGGAGGCCCTCCTCGCGGCGTCCGCCCAGTGGCCCACCGAGGGTCGCCCCCGCAGCCCCAAGGCCTGGCTCCTCACGGTCGCCCGCCGCCGCCTCACCGACCACCTGCGCTCCGAGGAGTCCCGCCGCCGGCGTGAGGAGCAGGGCGCGGTCGAGCCCGCCACGCCGGCCGGGCCGTCGGGCGACGACACCCTCACGCTGCTGTTCCTGTGCTGCCACCCGTCGCTGTCGGCGCCGTCGCAACTGGCGCTGACGTTGCGGGCCGTGGCGGGGCTCACGACGGCCGAGATCGCCCGGGCGTTCCTGGTGCCGGAGGCGACGATGGCCCAGCGGATCAGCCGCGCCAAGCAGCGCATCAAGGCGACCGGCGCCACGTTCCGCCTGCCGCCGGAGCCCGAGCGGACCGACCGCCTGCAGGTTGTCCTCCACGTGCTGTACCTCCTGTTCAACGAGGGCTACACCGCCACGTCCGGGCCCGGCCTGCTGCGCCCCGACCTCACCGCCGAAGCGATCCGCCTGGCCCGGGGCCTGCTCCGCCTGGTTCCCGACGACGGCGAGGTGGCCGGTCTCCTGGCGCTCATGCTGCTGACCGACGCCCGCCGACCGGCCCGGACCGACGCCGACGGTGCCCTCGTGCCGCTGGCCGAGCAGGACCGGGGGTCGTGGGATCACGACGCCATCGCCGAGGGCGTCGCGCTGGTCACCGGGTCGCTCGCCAGCAAGCCGGTCGGGCCCTACCAACTGCAGGCGGCGATCGCCGCGGTGCACGACGAGGCGCCCCGGGCGGCGGACACCGACTGGCCCCAGATCCTGGCGCTCTACGGCCTGCTGGAGCGCGTGGCGCCCAGCCCCATGGTCACGCTCAACCGGGCGGTGGCGATCGCCATGGTGCAGGGCCCCGAGGCAGGGCTCGACCTCGTCGCCACCGTCGACGTCGACTCCCACCACGTGGCCTCCGTCCGCGCTCACCTCCTGGAGATGCAGGGCGACCTCGACGCCGCCCGCGCCGCCTACCGCCACGCCGCCCGCCTCACCACCAGCATCCCCGAACGCCGCCACCTGGTGTCCCGCGCCTCCCGCCTCACATGAGCACCCGGGTTGAGTAGAGGGCGGAGCAAGGCCGGTCGGCGTCGTTTGCGTTCCGTTTACGGCTCGCCGCCACCGTGCGGTCGACCGCCCGCAGCAGCGGGCCCGAACGGAACGAGACGACATGACAATCAAACATCAGCCCGAGGTCGACGAGGACGTGCGGGCGCTCTACGCCTTGGCGTGCACCATGGGCGCCGGGATCCTGCGCACCGGCAGCGACCTCACGACCTCGCAGAGACGGGCGCTGATCGCCGATCTGAAGAGTGGGGACCGGGCTCTCGCCGAAGCGGCCCTCGAGTCGATGGGCACCTCGCTGACCGCCCTCGACAAGCAGCGACAACTCGCCCGCAGCTTCGTGACGAACCACGACCTGCCGACCGACCCCGCCCAGCTGGCCGGCGTCGTCGAGCCCTACGTCGCGGCGGCCAAGTGGTCCTACTCCGAAGAGGCCGGCGGCGGCCCCGCTCCCGACCCCACCGACGACCTCCTCGACGAGCTCGATCTCCCCGAGTCCTCCGACGACAGCGGCGGCGGCGATTCGGGTGGTGGTGGTGGTGTGACCTGCGAAGACGGATGCGCCGTCCTGGCCGCCGGCCTCGTCGCCTCGGCCCTCGCCACCTACGTCACGGCCATGATCGCGTGCCAGGCCCTCGGCCCCTTCGGCATCATCTGCGCCCTCGGCGCCTCGGCCTCCTACGGCCTCGCTCTCTACTCCATCGACGCCCGCATCGACGAGTGCATCGAGAACTGCCGTTGAGCATCTCAGCCTGCCTCGCCCGCGCCTCCGGTCGGGGTGCGTAGCAGGGAGCCGAGGTCGGTGGTGGGGCCGAGGTGGGCGAGCTTGTCGGGGTTGACGATCGACCGGATGCCCTGGACCTGACCGCCGCCGATCTCGAGCACCCACACGCCGACCACGCGCTTGTCGCCGTCGAGCAGCAGGGTCCCGGGGCTGCCGTTGAGCTCGGTGGGCTGGAACTGGATCCCCGGGACGCGGTTCAGGTGGTCGAGCCAGTTCATCAGGGTCCGAGCGACCCGGTTGCGGCCCTGCAGCGGACGGACCGGGGCGGGTGCCCGGCCGCCGCCGTCACCGGTGAGCACCACGTCGTGGGCGAGCAGCGCCTCGAGCCCAGCGAGGTCGCCGTCCTGTGCGGCGGCATGGAAGCGGCGGGCGAGCTCCTGTTGCTGCTCCCGGGAGGTCTCGAACCGCGGGCGTCCCTGCTGGACGTGGCTGCGGGCTCGTTTCGCGAGCTGGCGCACGTTGTCGGGGGTCTTGCCGATGATCTCGGCGACGCGGGCGTAGTCGTAGTCGAACACGTCGTGGAGCAGCAGCACGGCCCGCTGCTCGGGCGACAGGTTGTCCAAGAGCACCAGCATCGCCAACGACAGGGAGTCGGCCATCTCCGCCCGCTGCGCCGGGTCGTCGTTGCCGTCGGTGATGATCGGCTCCGGCAGCCAGTTGCCGACATAGCTCTCCCGCCGGACCCGGGCCGAGCGCAGCTGGTCGATCGCCCGGCGGGTCGTGACGGTGGCGACGAAGGCCCGGGGCGACCGGATCGGCTCCCCGGCCTCGAGTGCCCGATGGAGCTGGAGCAGCGCCTCCTGGACGATGTCCTCGGCCTCGGAGACGCTGCTCAGCATCCGGTAGGCGATCGCGAACGCGACCGGCCGCAGCTCGTCGAGCAGTTGCTCGTGCTCGGTCATGCCTCGGCGAACCCCTGCCGCCAGCTCGGATGGTCGGGCGTCCAGTCCAGGTCGCGCTTGGCCTTGGCGTTCGAGGCGCCGCGGATCTCGGTCATGAACACTGCTCCGACCTCGCCCGCGAACAGCCGCCCGACGAACCGGGGGACGTGCATCGGCTTCTTGGCGCCGAGGGTCTGGGCCAGCGAGGGCAGCCATTCGGAGACGGGTGCCGGATCGTCGTCGACGATGTTGTAGATCCCGGGCTTGCCCCGGTCGACGGCGGCGACCGTTGCCTCGGCGGCGTCGGCGATGTGGATGAACGACCACGTTCCGGCCCCGCTCCCGACAAGGGGGAACTTGCGCTTCTTGACCATCTCGAACTGCTCGCTGCCCGCGGTCATCGACGTGTCCGGGCCATAGAAGGCGCCGTAGCGCAAGACGATGCCCTCGGTCCACGAGGCGCCGAGCACCGCATCCTCCAGATGCTCGATGGCGGCCAGGGTCTTGCTCATGTCGCGGGGCGGGTCGGGGTCGAGGGGGTCCTCCTCGGTCTTCACCGCACCACCGGTGCGGGCGTAGAAGCCGTAGATCGCGCTCTGCGCCACGAAACGCTTCACCCCGACCGCGTGCCCGGCCGACAGCAGGTGATCGGTGCCCTCGGTCCGGAGTCGGTTGGTGAGGGCGAAGTCACGGTCCAGGTGGCGCAGGTCGATCGCCCCGATCGCGGTCAGCTGGTGCACGATCACCTCCGGGTTCGCCCGGCCCACGGCGTCGGCCACCTGGTCGGGATCCAGCGCGTCGGCCACGATCGGCGTCGCGCCGAGCTCGGTGACCAGGCCCCGGTTGGCCTCCTTGCTGGTCATCCCCGAGACGTCGTGGCCGGCGGCCACCAGCCGGGGCACCAGCTGCTTGCCCATCGCGCCTGTCGCACCTGCAACGAACACCCTCATCGTCTTCTCCTCTCGTCCACAACCTCTCGACCCCATAGGTCGAGACAGCCCCCTCCCTCCGTGACACCGAAGCCGGGAGTCTGCCCGCCCCCGGCCGAGATCCGGTGGGTGGAGGGGCGCTGTCGCCGCGCGTGGACGGTCAGGTGAGGTCGGACGGGATGATGGGATGCTCCTCGGCCAGCCAGAGCGGTGAGCGTGCATGGTCGATGAATCGGCGCTCGTCTTCGAGCAACGCCAGAGCCGCGGCCCGCCCCTCGTCGGTCGCGACGGCGGCGCCGAGCGCATCGAGGCTGTCGTACCAGAGCTCGGCCACCCCGTCGTAGGCCTCCGGCGCCTGCCGTGACGCGCGCAGGGCTGCATGCAGGTGGTCGGCGAGGGTGTGCACCTGCACATAGCGACGGATGCCGAGCACCTCGGCATATGACCGCACCAGCGGCCCGTGCTGCTCGAGCCAGTACCTCTGGAACTCCTCACGGGTCAGGTCCGAGCGACGGCGGAGGTTGAAGACCAGCTTGATCACGGGCCGACCCTAGGCGGGCGCCCCGGCGCCGGCGATGCCGCCCCCGGGCCAGAGGCCGCCGAGCAGCAGGTCGGGCGAGGCCGTAGGGTGCCGGTGTGGAGCCGGCGTTCAGCGTGGAGCTCGAGCGGTGGTTGCGCAGTGACGGTCCCAAGACGTTCGGGGCGATGAACGACGTCTTCGGCGAGAAGGGTTTCGCCGTCACGGTGTTGCTGCTGATGAGCATCCCCGCCGTGCCGTTGCCCACGGGCGGTGTCACCCATGCGTTCGAGGCGATCGCAGTGCTCATCGGGCTGCAGATGGTGCTCGGCCGCCGCACGATGTGGCTGCCGCGCCGGATGAGAGATCGGGAGCTCGGGCCCGTGATCGCCGGTCGGGCGCTGCCGTTCATCATCAAGCGGGTGCGGTGGTTCGAGAAGCGCTCACGGCGCAGGGGCGCCTCGCTCTTCCATTACCGGTGGTTCAGGCGCATCCTCGGTCTCGTGGTGGTGGCCCTCGCGGTCGCCGCCGGCCTGGCGCCGCCCTTCTCGGGCCTCGACACGCTTCCCGCCCTCGGTGCGGTCGTCGTCGCCTTGGCGATCATCCTCGAGGACGCCATCGTCCTGAGCGTCGGGCTGCTGATCGGCACGGGAGGCATCGTGCTCATCGTCTTCATCGGCGCCGCGCTCGCCCACCTCATCCGCGGCCTGTTCTGATCACCTGGCTCCTCCAGGCGACGCCGACCCAGATCAGGGGTGCCACGTCACCCGACACGTCGCGTCCGGGGATCAGGGTGGCTTCCTCGCCACCCAGGTCATGTGAACCTACGCTGTATCCGTGTACGCGGATGTCCGAGATGCGGTGCGTGCCTCGCATCTCCGCGACTTGCCCCCCGAGGCGCTCGACGAGCTGCTGGAAGACGCCGTGCGAACCAAGGTTCCCGCTGGCACCATCGCACACTGGGCGCTGGACGAGGACCAGTACCTCGAGCTGGTCATCAGCGGCGTCATCCGGGTCTTCGTGACCGCGCCCGATGGCCGGACGATGACCATCCGGTACTGCCGGTCGGGCGAGCTGTTGGGTGCGATGTCGCTGTTCTCGGGCGGGTTCGCCGAACCCGCGACCAAGCAGGCGCTCGTGGATACGCAGCTGCTGATGATCTCTCCACCGAAGGTCCGCGCTCTCGCGCGACGTGATCCGAGGGTTGCGGGCGCGCTGCTGGTCGAGCTGAGTGAGCGTGCCCGCAGCTTCGTCAACGAGATCCCCGGGACCGCGTTCGCGACGGTGCGCCAGCGTGTTGCGCGTCAGCTTCTCGACCTCGCCTCGACCCACCAGGGCGACGGCGAGCCGCGCGGCGAGCTCGCCGTTCGGATCACTCAACAGGACCTGGCGGCAGCGGTAGGCACGGTGCGCGAGGTCGTGGTTCGCGCCTTGCGGCAGCTCCGCGACGTCGGGGCGGTACGGACGGAACGGGACCGGATCGTCCTCCTCGATCCCGCGCTGCTGACCGAAGAGGTGAAGTGGAACACAAGTCGCTGACAGCACCTCGCTGACGATCGAAACTCAGCCCATGCCCATCGACCAGCCTCCGGTCATCGTTGTCGGCGCGGGCCCGGCCGGACTGGCCACGAGCTATGAGCTCCAGCGCTTGGGGATCGACCACATCGTGCTCGAGCGGGGACGCGTCGGGCAGAGCTGGCGCGACCGGTGGGACAGCTTCTGCCTGGTGACGCCCAACTGGTACCTGCAGCTGCCCGGTGGCGAATACATCGGCGAGGATCCCGACGGCTTCATGTCCCGGGACGAGATCGTGGTCCATCTCGAACGCTATGCCCAGGGCTTCGGGGCCCCGATCCTCGACCGGATCGACGTCACCGCCCTCCGCTCGGATCCAGGTGGCGGGTTCGTCGTCGACACCTCCGAGGGCCAGATGCGCGCCGATGCAGTGGTGCTGGCGACCGGGGCGTTCCAGCGGCCACACCGCCCGCCGATCGGTCTTCCCCCCGACGTCCTCGTCATCGACGCCGAGGACTATGTGAGCCCGGATGCACTCCCCGCCGGCGGCGTGCTCGTCGTCGGGAGCGGGCAGACCGGCTGCCAGATCGCCGATGAGCTCCACCGGTCCGGCCGCAACGTGACCCTCTCGTGCGGCAAGGCCGGCTGGGCACCGCGCCGTGTCGAAGGGCGCGACATCGTCTCGTGGCTCGTCGAGACCCCGTTCCTCGATCAGGCGGTCGACGATCTGCCGAGCCCCCTCGCCCGCCTGGCCGCGAACTTCCAGACCAGCGGCCGCGACCGCGGGCGGGACCTCAACTACCGGACCCTCCTCGCGGACGGTGTGACCTTGACCGGGCGTCTGCTCGGTGTGGGCGAGAGCACGATCCGCTTCGCGGCCGATCTCGACCAATCGGTGGCGTGGGGCGACGCCCGCTACGCGGACATCTGCAACCTGCTGGTGCAAGCTGCGTCGAGCCGCGGCGCACGGCCTCCGGAGCTTCCGGCGCCGCCGCCCTTGAAGGCGAACCCACCGGACGAGATCAGCATGCGTGAGCTTGGAACGGTGGTGTACACATCGGGCTATCGCCCGGCGTACCAGGACTGGGTGCAGTTCTCGGACGCGTTCGACGACTTGGGGTTCCCCATCCAGCGAGACGGCGCGAGCACGGTCGTGCCCGGCCTCTACTTCGTCGGGACGCACTTCTTGCGCAAGCGGAAGTCCTCCACCCTCTTCGGCATGGGAGAAGACGCCGAGATCGTCGCCCGCTCGATCTCGGAGCGAATGCGGTAAAGGACTGTCGTCGGTACAGGCGGCGCAACGGCTAGGAGTCGAGGGTCCAGGTGCCGCAGCCGTTGGTGGAGAAGCGCTCGCCGTCGACGAGGTCGACCACGGTGCGGTGGTCCGCAAGGTTGTTCTCGTGGGAGTCGGCGAGGCTGTAGGTGAAGCCCGCGGCGCGTTCCCAGAAGCACGTGGCGAAGGGGCTGGGGTCGGGGACGGTCACTCGGTAGTGGCCGGGCGCCACGTCGCTGCCGACCAGCCAGTCGCCGCCGTCGAAGGTCGTCGCCGGCGTGGCGGGCGCGACGTAGGGGGCCCATGGGCCACAGCCATGCGTGAGGACGACCTGGTCGGTGGGCAGCACCTCGACGAGCGGCCGCTTGCCGCCGCCGTTGGCGAGGAACTCTGTCGAGGTGCCGTTGTCGATGCTGCGCGCCCGATCCCAGCCACAGAAGGCGCCGAGGGGCTTGAACGTGACCAGGCCGGGCTGGATGTCGCGCCCGACCACGAGCGTCTCCCAGCCGTCGATGTGAGGGAGGGTGGTCGACGACGAGAGCACGGTCGTGCGGGGCGTCGTCGAGGCCGTCGTGTCGGGGGCGGTCGGCTCGGGCCGCGGCACGGTCGTTGCGGCGACCGCCCCTGACCGGTCCCCGGTCGACTCCGCATGCGGGAGAAGGACCATCAGCCCTCCCACCGCCAACACCCCGATGGCGACGAGGCCGGCGATCCCGACGACGAGCCGCCGCGACGACGGCGCCGCGACCAGGGGCACCGGAACCTCGGGAAGCAGCGGGATCGGGTCGGGCACGAGCCGGGGCTCCGAGACGGCCTCGGGCACCGATCCGGCTCCGGGCAACGCCCAAGGGCGATCGGACGGCTCGCTCAACCCGCCCGGCAGATCCAGGAGGATGCCCTCGAGGCCGGCCAGGGTGATGACGGTCCTCGCCCGGTGAACCCGGTCCGCGAGCTCGTCCGCCGACAGCTGCCCGGCCGCGGCGCGACGCCGCAGCTCCTCGATCACCCGCTCCCGATCCCCCTCCCCCACCACACCCCCAGCCTCCCACGCCGACTCACCGTGCCGGCAGGCCGAGGAGCTGGCGTGACGCGGTCGGGTTCGAGCCGCAGACCCGAGCAAGTGGGGCGTCAGCGGGGCTCGTGGCGAGGCGTGGGGTCGAGAGGGCGGACGTAGGGGCGGACGGTGTCGGTGGTGCCCTTGCAGGCGTACGGGTCCGTGCCGGCGACGAGGAGGATGTCCCGGTGGTCGAGGGTGGCCATGGTCTCGTCGCCGATCGGAGGGAACCAGGGCAGCAGCGATTCGGCGCTCATGTAGTGGAGGACGAGGGCTCGGCGCATGCCACCGCGGCTCGTGTTGGGTAGTGACCGGTGCAGGAGGTGCCCGTCGAACACCACAGCTGCCCCAGCGGGAACCTCGACGGCGACGGCGTCCTCGTCAGCGTGGGGGAAGCCGTACGCCTGCTTGGTGCTGTCGAAGCGCCGATCGGTCGTGTCCCGGACTGGATAGAGGACACCCCGACTGTGGGACCCGGGGATGACCCACAGGCACCCGTTGTCGATGGTGGCGTCGTCGAGAGCGATCCACAGGGCGGTCAGCGATCGGTCCCGGGTCGGGATGTGCGACTCGTCCTGGTGCCAGGCCTGGCCGGGCATGTTCTCGGACTTGATGAAGAGCATCGACTGGACGAGCTTCACGTTCGGTCCGATCACGGTCGTGAGCAGATCGACGACGGCCGGCTCCCGTGCTACGTCCAGTAACAGCGGCGAGAGCTTGTGCGGGAAGTGGATGCACAAGTAGCGGCGTAGCACCACGGCGTCGTCCTCGTCGGTCGCCGGCGTCACGCCATCGATGGCACCCCGCTCACCCCGGCACATGGCGGTCGTCTCGGCCCGGACAGCGTCGAGCACTTGGCGGTCGAGGACGCCCGGGACGATCAGGTAGCCCCGGTCCCGATAGTTGAGGACGTCGGGTGCGTCGGCTTGTCGCATCGGATGATCGTGAAGCTTCCGAACTGCGGAAAGAACGTCTAGAACAAGCAGATCCTTGTTTGAATGTGCACATGATGCGTCCTGCAACCGCGGAGTACCCGACGGGGGCGCAGACACCGTGGCGGGTGATCGACGACTTCGAGCTGGTCTGGATGCTGCGGGGACAGGCCCGCCTCGTCACCGACGAACGGGACTGGCCGTTGGTGCCCGGCCGGCTGGCGCTGGTGCCGCCCGGAGTGCGCCACGGGTTCGTCTGGGACGAGCGGCGGCCGTGCCGCCATGGATATGTCCACTTCGATGCGGATCACTTCGCCGGGGCGCCGGTCGCCGAGGTTCGGCTGACGTCCATGACTGCCGACGATCCGCTGGCCGGCCTGTGCGCGTTCCTGCTTTGGCTGGGTCGGAGCGATCGCGACGATTGGCAGGCACCGGCCGAGCGAACCCTGGGGCTGCTCCTCGCGCTCCTGGTTGCCGGGCCGCTGCCGCCTGCCGAACCAGCGTGGAACCTGCCGGTCCCAGTGTCCGGGGCCATAGACCACCTCCGGCGGGAGTGGGCGCAGATGCCCCTGCGGCGCGTGACGGTCGCGGAGCTGGCGTCGGCGGCGGCTGTGTCCCGGGGGTACCTCGAGCGCCTGTTCCAGGCTGCGTTCGGGCTCGGCGTGGCGGCTGCCACGGAGCGAGCCCGTTGCTCACGGGCCGAGACGCTGCTCACCCGCACCGACCTGACGCTGGAGGTCGTCGCTCGGCAATGCGGCTTCGCCGACGGCAGTCACTTCACGCACCGCTTCACTGCGATCTACGGCCTGCCGCCCAGCGCCTACCGGCGGCACGGCGCGGCCGACTCTGTCCTCGACGACCCGGGCGTCCGCCATCTCGCCCGCCTGATCTGGAACTGACCGGTCATCGAACCGGGTGGCGCCGTGGGCGGTCAGGTGAAGTCGCCGGTGGGCGTGGTCCGGAGGGTGGAGGGGTTGCGGCCGGTCTCCCGGCGGAACACCCGATGGAACTGTGCGTAGCTGCCGAACCCGGCTTGGTGGGCTGCCGCGAGCGCGGTCATGTTGCGGCCGTGGCCATAGAGGTGCATGAAGCGGTCGAGACGTTGCTGGTTGCGGAAGCGGCTGATGGACAGGCCCATCTGTGCGACGAAGAGCCGGCTCAGGTGTGAGGGGCTCAGCCCGACCCTGCGGGCCAGGGCGGTCAGGTCGCCGGCGCCGGGATCGGCCTGCAGGAGGCGTGCCACGGTGTCGACGGCGGGGTGGACCTCGAGGTCGCGGACGACGTCGCTGCTGTCCAGGAAGGCTCGCCAGGACAGGGCCAGCAGGTAGGTGAGCCCGGCGTTGAACAGGGTGTCGTCGAGGGGGGCGGCTTCGCGCAGCTCGCGGAGCAGCGCGGCGAGGCGTTGCGCCCACCGCGGGTCGAGGCGCCGCGAGTAGCGACCGGCCGGATCACATTCGACCAGGGACCGGGCCTGCGGTGATGCCGCGACGCGGGCCACGGCGGAGGGTCGGAACACCGCCCACCACAGGGCGTGATCGGTGGACTCGTCGACGAGCACGTGTTCCTGGTCGGGGTAGAGCCAGGTCAGCGTGCCGGCGGACAGGTCGTAGCGACGATCGTCCAGCAGGTAGGAGGCCGTGCCCCGCACGACCAGGTTGAGCTCCAACTCGGCGTGGCGATGCGAGCGGGGGCGCAGCGTCCCGGCGGTGTGTCGGACCACCCATCCGTCGAGTCCTTCCCGGAGACCCAGATCCTCCAGCACAACAAGAAACGATAGGAACACGCGGGCCGGTGAGAAGACTTCGGCGTCGGGAGCGCAGATTCTGTGAACAACGCCGACGACAGGAGACCACAGATGATGCTCTCGGCCCCGGTAGTCACCCCCGCGCAGGCGCGCAGCTTCCACGACGAAGGATGGTTCGTCATCGAGAGCGCACTTGCTCCGGTGCAGCTCGAGACCTTGCGCCGCGAGTGCCGGCGACTCGTGACCGAACGCGACGCGGAGATGACCCGCCTCGGTGTCGACTCACTCGACCTGTGCCATCGCGGCCGCCGCTACTTCCTCCACGCCTACCCGATCAGCCCCGCGGTGCGGCAGTTCCTCCGCTCCGACCTCATGGTCGGCATCGCCCGAGCGGTCCTGGGACAGGACGTGTACCTGTTCAACGAGCAGTACGTCATCAAGGCCCCCGAGCGGGGCATGTCGTTCGCCTGGCACCAAGACTCCGGGTTCATCCCCTATCCACACCTGCCCTACCTCACCTGCTGGATCCCACTCGACGACGTCAGCGAGGCCAACGGCACCGTGCATCTGCTGCCCTACTCCCGCGCCGGCACCCACGATGTCGTCGCCCACCGCCGTGATCCCCAGACCAACGATCTCATCGGCTACTCGGGCGACGACCCAGGCGACCCGTTGACCCTTCCCGCAGGCAGCATCGCCGCCTTCTCCAGCACCCTCTTGCACCGCACCGGGCCCAACACCAGCCACCAGCCCCGCCGGGTGTACATCGCCCAGTACACCGCCGAACCGCTGCTCACCGAGGACCACTCAGGCCCACGACACCTCGCCGAACCACTCCTCATCGCCGGGCACCGGCCCCCCGGGCCGAACCAACTTCCTCGGGACTAGGCGCCGAGTTGGGCGCGGAGGGCGAAGCGTTGGACCTTGCCGGTCGCGGTCTTGGGGAGGGTGTCGACGACGATGATGCGGCGGGGGCGCTTGAAGGCGGCGAGGCGGGCTCGGCAGTGGGCCGAGATCGACGGGACGTCGATCTCGTGGCCGGTGCGAGGGACCAGGAACGCCACGCAGCTCTCCAGGTCGTTCTCGTCCCGGGCCCCGACCACGGCGGCCTCGAGCACATCGGGGTGCTCGACCAGCGCGGCCTCGACCTCGGCCGGCGACACCCAGATCCCGCCCGGCTTCATCATGTCGTTGTTGCGGCCCAGGAACGTCCAGTGGCCTTCGGCCGAGCGGCGGTACACGTCGCCGGTCGACAGCCAGCCGTCCTGCAGCGCCGCAGCAGTCGCATCGGGGCGGTTCCAGTAGCCCGCGGTCAGCGACGGGCCCCTGATCTGCAGGTAACCGGGCGTGTCCGGAGCGTCCACCTCGGAACCCGAGTCCGACAACAACCGAGCTTCGTACCCCGGCACCGGGCGGCCGCTCGTCCCCGGCCGCTCGTCGCCGACGGTGTTGGACAGGAAGATGTGCAACGCCTCGGTCGTCCCGATCCCGTCGAGGACCGGGTGCCCGAACCGCTCCCGGAACCGCCGGTGCAGGTCGGCCGGCAGCGCCTC
>Ga0075421_100001646_pt1 | contig 26386 bp, 24 predicted proteins | sample SoiMetdeltSBSDD5_FD_75292 | JGI IMG/M metagenome (GOLD analysis project Ga0075421, IMG submission 75292) | Bulk soil microbial communities from a Populus tree surrounding site in Tennessee, USA - Soil MetaG P. deltoides SBSDD5 | ecosystem: Environmental > Terrestrial > Soil > Tree plantation... | reverse complement strand
GCCGTGCCCATACCCGATCCGGCGCTGGAAGCGACACGCGACTACAAAGTACTCGGCGGGGAAGTGCCGAGCCCGCTGAATCCGCCGCGCGGCTGCGTCTTCCACACGCGCTGCCCGTGGGCGAGCGAGGAATGTAAGATGCAGGTGCCGGAATTGAGGGAGATACGGCCGGGGCATTATGCGGCGTGCATCAAGGTCTAGTGAAAGAGTGACGGGAAAGTGACGAAGTGATCGGAAGGAGTGACGAAAGACGGCATGATTCCCTCGGTGCGTAAGGAACGCACCGCATAACAAGCACGGAGGAGGGTATGTTGAAAAAAGCGCTGTTGGTGCTCGCGGCCGCTATGCTGGTCGCGCCTGCGTTCGCGGCAGAGCAGACTCCGCGCAGCGGCGGACTGCTCAAGTTCGCAGTCGGTGCGGAGCCGCCGAACTACGACTGTCACGCGAACTCGTCGTTCGCGTTCATCCATCCTGTGCGGCCGCACTACAACACGCTGCTCGAGTTCGACACGGCGAAATATCCGGCGATCAAAGGCGATCTCGCCGAGTCGTGGACCGTCGCGAAAGACGGGCTTACCTACACTTTCCGGTTGCGCAAGGGCGTCAGGTTTCACGACGGGTCGAATTTCACTTCCGAAGACGTGAAGGCGACCTACGAGCGATTGCGCAAACCGCCACCCGGCGTGCTTTCCCTGCGGCAGGCGAGTTACGCGGACGTCGCGTCTATCGAGACGCCGGATCCCCAAACCGTGGTTTTCAAGCTCTCGAAGCCGAACGCTTCGATGCTGTCCAACTTCGCGAGCCCGTGGGATTGCATCTACAGCGCGGCGAAGCTCAAGCAGGATCCCAAGTTCCCCGAACGCAACATCATGGGCACCGGGCCGTTCGTCTTCGACGAGCACGTCGCCGGCTCGCACTGGCGCGGACGGAAATTCAAGGATTACTTCGAGAAAGGCAAGCCGTACCTCGACGGTTTTCTCGCGATCTTCGTGAGCGGCGCACCGATGGTGAATGCGCTTGCGGCGGGCGAAGTGCTGGGCGAGTTCCGCGGGCATTCGCCGGCTGACAGGGATCGCATCGTGAAAGCGCTGGGAGACAAGGCGGTCGTGCAGGAAACGCCCTGGGTCTGCTCGCTCGTGGTGACGTTCAACACCAGGAAAAAACCTTTCGACGACGCGCGCGTTCGCCGCGCGCTGTCGCTGGGCGTGGATCGTTGGGGTGGTGCCGCCGCGCTTTCCAAAGTGGCGCTCGTACGGCACGTCGGCGGCATTCTGCGACCCGGCTACGATCTCGCCGCGTCGGAAAAAGAGCTGCTGGCCTATCCGGGCTTTTCCAAGGACATCAACTCATCCAGAGCTCAGGCGCGGAAGCTCCTGCAGGAAGCGGGCGTGCCGAATCTCACCTTCACCCTGACGAACCGCAACGTCGCGATGCCCTATACGCCGGTCGGCGTGTTCCTGATCGATCAATGGCGGCAGATGGGCGTCACCGTGAAGCACGAGCAGCTAGAGACAAAGCTCTATCTCGCTGCCCAGCAACGCGACAACCCGACGTTCGATGCCGCGCTCGATTTCAATTGCGACTTCATGGACGAGCCGAACCTCCAGCTCCTGAAGTACCTCTCGCACGACCGGTCCTCGATCAACTATGCGCAGCAGACGGACCGGACACTCGACGATCTGTTCGACAAGCAGTCGGGCGAGCTCGACAGGAAAAAGCGGTACGCCATTCTGCGTGAGTTCGAAAAGAGGGCGCTCGAGCAGGCGTACACGATCCCCACGATCTGGTGGCATCGCATCATCGTGACGCACCGCAATCTGAAGGGCTGGCATATCACGCCGAGTCATTACGTCGGTCAGGATCTGACTGACGTGTGGCTGGAATGAAGAGCGGTGAACGGGTGAACAGGTGAACGAGTGAACGCGAAGATGCGGCCTCTGCCCGTATGCTGCGCTACCTTCTGAACCGAATCCTCCTGATGATCCCGACGCTGATCGGGGTGGCGGTGCTCGTCTTCTTTCTGCTCCGTCTTGCACCGGGCGATCCGGTGCAGATGATGATGGAAGGGGCGAACGTGCCGCAGGAAGTGATTCAGGCCGAGCGCGCGCGGCTGGGACTCGACCAGCCGCTGCACATCCAGTTCGTGAAGTGGTTCGGCGCTCTCCTGCGAGGCGATTTCGGCGTGTCCCTGTGGACCGGCAGGCCCGTGCTTCACGAGATCGGCATTCGCCTCGAGCTGTCGCTGCAGGTCGCCATCATGGCGACCATCCTGGCGGTCATCATCGCCGTTCCGCTCGGCACCCTGTCCGCGATTTTCAAAGACACGTGGATAGATCACGTGGTGCGGATCATCTCGATCGCGGGGCTTGCGGTCCCATCGTTCTGGCTCGGGATGATCATCATCCTGCTCCTGCTCACGTATTTTTCCTGGATCCCGCCGCTTACGTTCACGCCGTTTTTCCAGGACCCGCTGAAAAATCTGTCGCAACTCATCTGGCCTGCGCTTGCCGTGGGCTATCGCTACTCGGCCGTCGCGATGCGGATGATGCGCTCTTCGGTGCTCGAGGTGCTGCAGGAAGACTATGTCCGCACGGCCCGCGCGAAAGGCGTGTACGAGCGCCTCGTAGTAGCCCGTCACGCGATGCGCAACGCGCTCTTGCCGGTGGTAACGGTGGTGGGACTCGAGTTCGCGTTTCTCATCGGCGGATTGGTGGTTACAGAGCAGGTATTCAACCTCAACGGCATCGGCAAGCTTTTCGTCCAGGCGGTCTCGCGCGGCGACTACACGCTCATCCAGGGCCTGGTGCTGCTCGTCGCCGTGTTCTTCGTCGGCGTCAATCTGGCGATCGACATGCTGTATGCCGCGCTCGATCCGCGAATTCGGTACCGCTAAGCCATGAGCGTCGCCGCACCAGCGATACCATACAAGATTCCCAAGCGCCGACACCCGGTGCTGCTGTTCATCGTGCAGCAGCCGCTCGGCGCCGCGGGACTGGCGTTCATCGTTCTGATGGCGGTTTGCGCGATCTTCGCGCCGTGGGTTGCGCCCTACGATCCGCTCGCGGTCGACTACGGCGCGATGCTCGCCGCGCCCTCGGCCGAGCACTGGCTCGGCACGGATTCGTTCGGGCGCGATGTTCTTTCGCGCATCATCTACGGCGCTCGCACGGCGCTGGCTGTGGGTTTTCTCGCTTCGCTCCTGGGTTCCACGATCGGCGCGGTGATCGGCGTCGTCTCGGCTTACTTCGGCGGAAAGACGGATCTCATCGTCCAGCGCATCATGGACGTGCTCCTGTCGTTTCCCATCATCATCCTGGCGATCACGGTCGTCGCGGTGCTCGGCAAGAACCTGGTTATCGGCATCGACGTGAACCTCGTCATCGCAATCGGGCTTCCGATGGTGCCGAAAGTGGCGCGCGTCGTGCGATCCTCTGCGCTTGCCATCCGCGAGCTTCCTTACATCGATGCTGCGCGCACGGCGGGGTTCTCGCATCGGCGCATCATCTTTCGGCATATGGTGCCGAACGTAGTCGCGCCGTATCTCATCATGGTCACTGCGTTCGTCGCGCAGGCGATCCTGGCCGAGGCATCGCTGTCGTTCCTGGGCCTCGGCGTAACCGAGCCCACGGCTTCATGGGGCTTGATGCTCTCCGGCGCCGCGGCGGATTTCTACCAGCAGGCGCCATGGATGATCGTCTTTCCCGGCATCGCTATCAGCCTTGCGGTGTTCGCGTTCAACCTCTTCGGCGACAGTCTGCGCGACTGGCTGGATCCCAAGATCAAGCTGTAAAGACGGACGAGTAAAGCGTGACGAACATCGACGAAATAAAAACGGAGTGCCACACGCTGATGTTCGATCTCTACGGCACCGTCGTGGACATGCAGGGCGGCCTGACGCAGGCCGTCACACCGTATCTGAAATCGAAAGGCTGGGCCGGCCGTCCCGACGCGCTCGTCACGTGGTGGCGGCGCACGCATTTCGAAAACTCGATGATCGACGCGCTGCTGCACCGCGACCACACGCCGTACCGGGAGATCGGGCGCAGAGCGCTTTCCTACACCCTGGAACGCGCGGGTATCGACCACACTCAGGACGAAGTGCGTGAGCTCGTCGCGCGAATCGAGACGCTGAAGCCGTTTCCCGACGTCGTGGCGGCGCTCAAGAAGCTGAAGACCCGTTACCAGCTCACGATCCTGTCGAACGGCGACCCGGACATGCTCGAAGCGGCGCGCCCGCACCTCGGTGTCGAGTTCGATCGCATCATGTCGGTTGCGGAAGCCGGCTCGTTCAAGCCGCACGTCGCGACGTACCGCACGGCCGCGGAGCTTCTGGGCGCGCCGCCCGACGCGATCCTGTTCGTCGCAAATCACGCATTCGACTGCGTCGGCGCGAAGGCCTACGGCATGCGTTCGTGCTTCGTCGATCGCCGCAAGCGGCCGTTCGGAGGTTGGCCTTATCAGCCGGATCTGATCGTGGCGGATTTTCGCGAGCTGGCGAAAGTGCTGGTCTAACGCTCCACTGTAAAGCGCCGGACGCGCTTCTCATCCACCTCCACACCGAGCCCCGGGCCGTTCGGCACCACCGCGTGCCCGGCTGAAAATTCCAGCGGCCTGGTGAGCACGTCCTCGGTAAGGTAAGGACTCGTGGGGCTCACGCCCCACTCCAGCGAAGGCACTGCGGCGGCAAGATGGAGCACGGCGGCAGTGGCGATGCCGGACTCCGCCATCTTGCCGGCGAGGTTTATCTTCATGCCGAGCTCTTCGCAAAGTGCGGCCGCCTCGCACACGGCCCTCACCCCGCCGAGCTTGATCGTTTTCAGGCTCGCGCCGCTGGCGGCTCGAAGCTCGTGGTGCCGGCGGAGGTCCTCGAGGCTATGCACTCCTTCGTCGCAGCCGATCGCGATGCTCGACGCGGCAGCGACACGCGCCATGCCTTCCAGATCGTCGCCCATCACGGGCTGCTCGAAGAAATCGAGACCGGCGCCTTCGAGCGCCTGGACGAAGCGCACCGCCTCGTCCACACGCCAGCCCTGATTGGCATCGGCCGAGATCAGCACGTCGTTGCGTATTGCCTCGCAGACGCGGCGGGTCCGTTGCGCGTCCACGAGCGGGTCACCGGTGCCGACTTTTACCTTGAATGCGACGTAACCTTCCTGCTTGCTCCGCTTCGCTTCAGCAACGTCCGTGTCGATGTCGCTCGAAGCAATCATGCGAAGCATTGGCACGCGCTGACGGCGCTGCCCGCCGAGCAGGTCGAAAATGGGTTTGCCCTGCGCCTTCCCGAGCGCGTCATGCAGCCCGATCTCGATCGCCGACTTCGCCGCGTGATTGCCGTAAAGAGCGCGGTCCATGCGCCTCAGGATTTCACAAACGTCTTCGAGCGCCGCGCTCTTCACATACGGCTCGAGGTAGCGCACGGCCGCCATCATGCTTTCGACCGTTTCTCCCGTCATGCTCGGCGCCGATGCCGCTTCGCCCCAGCCGACGACGCCGTCCTCCGTTTCGATACGCACGAGAACGTTGTCCGCGCTGCGCAGCTCGACACCGGCCATCTTGATCGGCTTGAGGAGCGGAATGCTCATCGCTATGGGTTCAACAAGCTTGATGTTCATGGTTTGATCCCGCCGCCTCCGTTCCTATTCGCGTAAGCATAGCGTGTATCCCCGCAAGGCGGGCGCGTCGCAGGGTGGAAGAGGGGCCCCTTCAGGGGATCTGATCCCGAAGACGCGCACGGATCGGCGTGATCACCGACGCGCCAACGATCGGCTGCACGGTCGCATCCCGCAAGCGGGTCCCTGCTCCACGTTTCGCCGATCCCTGCTTCCCGGCTCACGTCGCTACTTTTTCTCCTCTCGGGCGAGCATTGCGACGACCGGCCCGAGGCGCTTGTAGTCCGCCTGGAAGAACTGGATGAAATCGGGTGTGTCGCGGTAATCGATTTCCACGCTCGCTTTCTGCATCGACTGCTGGTACAGCGGATCGTTGATAGCGCGCCGCACCAGGTCCCGCACGGCTTTCAGCGTGGGCTCCGGCAGACCCGCCGTCGTGAAAAGACCGACCCAGAGATATGCTTCGAGATCCTGCCCCAGCTCCTTGAATGTCGGGATGTCCGGCAAAGACGAGTGGCGCTTCGCGCCGAAGCTCGCGAGCCCGCGCAGCTTGCCGCCTTTGATATGCGACGCGACGGCGGCGACGCCCTGGGCGGTCGCGTGAACGTGGCCGCCGAGAAGCTGCGTCACGGCGGGCCCGCCGCCGGTGGTCGGCACGTGCCGCATCCTGAGGCCATTCGCGTTCACGAACATCGCGAACGGCACGTGCGTGACGCCGTACGGACCCGAGCTCGAATAAGAAAGCTGGCCGTCCTTCGACTTCGCGTCGGAGATGAAGTCCTTGACCGATTTGTACGGCGATTCCGTCTGAACGCTGAACACGAGCGGATCGGCACTCGTGAGCGCGATCGGCTGGATCTGCTCGAGCTTGTACGGCGACTCGATGTTTTGCGCCTTGTTCTTCTCGATCACGAGGTAAATGTTCGGCGTGGTGACGAGGATGTTGTAGCCGTCGGGCTTTTGCGTCGCGACGTACGCAGTCCCGACTGCGGCGGTGCCGCCCGGCTTGTTGAGAACCGGCGCCGGCTGTTTCGTGAGCTTTTCGACTACCGCCGACAGCGGTTGTGCGGTGATCTGGTTCATGCCTCCTGGCGGGTTCGGCACGATGATCGAAATCGCGCGCGAGGGATACGTCTCCTGCGCGTTCGCGGCCGGGATGGCGACTCCGAGAACGAGCACGACTACGAATGAAAGCCCCTTCATGGATAATCCTCCTCTCTATTGTTGAGGCACCGTAGCGTGCCTGCCGGGACGCTGTCAACGCCGCTCGGCGGCCGTGCAGCGATCGTCTTAAAATAGCCGCTTCCACTACGATGACCCCCGAAGTAATCGTCACGCGCGACGGCGCGTTAGTCACCGTCGCGCTCCACAATCCCGGCAAGCTCAACGCGCTGACGCTCGCCATGTGGCAGAGCCTGAAGCGCGAGCTGCAGGCGCTTTCGGCAGACGACACCGTGCGCTGTATCGTCCTGCGCGGCTCGGGCACCGAGGCGTTCGCGGCCGGAGCGGACATCGCGGAGTTTTCGAGCGTACGCGACAACGCCGAGCAGGGCCGTGTCTATCATCGCGAGCACGTGGCGGGAGCGCTGAATGCGCTCTCGGATTGCCGTCACCCGATCGTCGGAATGATCCAGGGGCCGTGCGTCGGCGGCGGTCTGGAGATCGCGTGTCAGTGCGATCTCAGAATCGCAGGCGAGTCCGCGCGCTTCGGCGTGCCGATCAATCGTCTCGGTTTCGCCATCGCGTATGACGAGCTTGCCGCGATTCTTCCGGTCGTCGGGCGCGCGGTTGCGCTCGAGCTGCTCGTCGAAGGACGCGTGTGGGACGCCGCCGAGGCGCACGCGAAAGGCCTCATCACTCGCGTCGTCGGCGATCGGGAGCTGGAAGAGCGAGCCTACGCCACCGCGCGCACGATTGCAGCAGGCGCACCGCTCGTGGCACGCTGGCACAAGCAGTTCGTTCGAAAGCTCACGCCGGCACCCGTGCCACTCACCGGGGCCGAACTGGACGCAAATTTCGATTACTTCGGGACCGAGGATTACCGCATCGGCTACGAAGCTTTCATGAAGAAACTTAAACCCAAGTTCGTCGGCCGTTGATAGGAGTTTGGATGCCTGGTCCGTTATCGCATATAAGAGTGCTGGATCTCTCCCGCGTGCTCGCCGCGCCTTGGGCAGGTCAGAATCTCGCCGACCTCGGCGCGGAGGTGATCAAGGTCGAGCGGCCGGGCAAAGGGGACGATTCGCGCGCCTTCGGCCCGCCCTGGCTGAAGGATCCTGACGGCAGGGACACGGCCGAATCCGCTTATTTCGCGTCCGCGAATCGTGGGAAGAAATCGATCACGCTCGACCTGTCGAAGCCGCGCGGTCAGGAAATCGTCCGGAAGCTCGCCGCCCGATGCGACGTGCTGCTCGAGAACTACAAGTACGGCGATCTTCCGCGTTACGGCCTCGGCTACGAGGACCTCAGGAAAATCAATCCGGGACTCATCTACTGCTCGGTGACGGGATTCGGTCATTCCGGTCCGTATCGCGAACGTCCGGGCTACGATTTCATGATCCAGGGCATGGGCGGACTCATGAGCATCACCGGCGAGCGCGACGAGTTGCCCGGAGGCGGACCGCAACGTGTGGGCGTGCCGATCGTCGACATCATGACAGGCATGTACGCCAGCATCGCGGTCTGCGCTGCGATCGCGCACCGCGCGGAGACGGGCGTGGGCCAGCATCTCGACCTCGCGTTGCTCGATACGCAAGTCGCTTTCCTCGCGAACCAGGCGATGAACTATCTCGCGACCGGAGAAGTGCCCGGCCGGCTCGGCAATGCGCATCCGAACATCGTGCCGTATCAGACGTTCAAAACGGCGGACGGGGACATCATTCTCGCGTGCGGCAACGACAATCTCTTCAACAAGTTCTGCGACGTGGCAGGCTGCGTCCATCTTGCACGCGATGAGCGGTTCGCCACGAACGGCAAACGCGTGGAAAACCGTGAGATCCTGACGCCACTGCTCGCCGAAATTTTCGCGAGCCGCACGACACGTCACTGGGTCGAGGCTCTGGAGGCCGCGGGCGTGCCGAACGGGCCCATCAATAACATCGCGCAGGTTTTCGATGAGCCGCAGGTGATCGCGCGAGGCGTGAAAATCGAGCTCGAGCATCCGACCGCCGGGAGCGTGCCGCTCGTCAGGAGCCCGATGCGCTTTTCGGCCACGCCAATGGAGCCCAGGCTGCCTCCGCCGACACTGGGGCAGCACACCGAGGAGATTCTGCGCGACGTGCTCGGCATGGACGCCGCTGAGATCGCAGAGCTGCGCGAGCTCAAAATCGTTTAGATTCCTTTGCTCCTCGCGATTTTCTTCCCATGAGATTAGGCGTTCTACTGCCGCATCGCGCTGTCGTCATACAGTCGGCGCGCAAACCCCCGCTCGATGAATGCTGGACGGTCGCGCGACTCTGCGACGAAGCCGGCATGGACATCTGGGTAGGCGACAGCATCGTCGCGAAGCCTCGCCTCGAGCCGCTCACTACGCTCGCGTATTGCGCCGCGATCACGAAGCGTGCGCGTCTGGGCACGGCAATACTTCTGCCGGCGCTGCGACAGCCAACGGTGCTCGCACACGCGCTCGCGACGCTCGACCAGATTTCTCAGGGGCGCCTCGTGCTCGGGCTCGGCACCGGGTGGGGTTTGCCTGAAATACAACGCGAGTGGGAAGCATGCGGCCGCGTGCACAAGCGTCGCGCGAGAGACCTGGAAGAGCACGTAATCGTATGGCGCAAGCTCTGGAGCGGTGAGCCCGTCACGCACGAAGGCAGTGACTTCAAGCTGACGGAGCATACGATCGGGCCATTGCCCTGGACCGAACAAGGGCCGCCGATACTCATCACCGCCGGCAATCGCGGCGAGATCATTCCCGCACAGATCGACCGGGTGGGGCGACTCGGGGACGGCGTCGTGACGACGTACCTCACGGACGACGACTGCTGTCACCTCCGACAGCTTTGCGACGAAGCATTCGCCCGGCACAATCGCCCCCGTCCGGGCTTTCCGATGTGTGTCTATACGACCGTTCGCATCGACGAGGACACCGCGCGCGCTGAAACAGTCACGGCCGAGTTCCTGAAGAAATACTACGGCGGCGGCGTGAATTTCCGCGGCCTCATGGGCCTCGGTGCGCCTTCCGCTGTGATCGATACGCTCAAACGCTACGAGGCCGCCGGCGTGACGGATCTATGCATCCGTTTTGCCGGCACCGATCAGCTGCCGCAGCTGGAGCGCTTCATCCGGGACGTCACGCCGGCGTTTCGGCACTCGTAACTCGCGCCCGCGTGCGACAACTCACGCTCACTGCGTTGGAGGGTTTGCCCGAAATCGAGCTCGGAGCGCCGCTTGCACCGCTGCTCGTGCAAGCCGTCGAACGCACAGGTTCGCGACTAGAAACCGGAGACGTGCTCGTCGTTGCGCAGAAAATCGTCTCGAAGGCCGAAGGCAGGCGCGTCGCGTTGAGCCAGGTAAAACCAGGCGCGCGCGCGCTCGAGCTCGCGCGTGTCGTTCAGAAGGACGCGCGATTGGTCGAGCTCATGTTGAGCGAATCGCGCGAAGTGCTGCGCGCGAGGCCCGGCGTGCTCATCCTCGAGCACCGGCTCGGGTTCGTGATGGCGAATGCCGGTCTCGATCGCTCGAACGTCGGCTCCACCGGCGATGAGGCATGCGCCCTCCTGCTGCCGGAAGATCCGGACGCGTCGGCACGCGCGTTACGGCTGGCACTGCGCGGGCTCTCTCACATTGAGGTGGGGGTGATCATCAACGACAGTTTCGGCCGCGCATGGCGCAATGGCGTCGCAGGCGTGGCCATCGGCGTATCGGGCGTGCCGGCGCTTGTCGACATGAGAGGCAAGGCCGACCGACAGGGCCGGCCTCTGGAAATGACACAGGTTGCTGCGGCTGACGAGCTCGCGGCCGCGGCATCGCTCCTGATGGGACAGGCCGACGAAAGCGTCCCCGCCGTTCTCGTGCGCGGCTTTCCCTATGCCGCACGCGAGAGCAGCGCACGTGAGCTCGTGCGCCCGCGCGAGGAAGACCTCTTCAGGTGATCGTCGCACTGGCAGGCGGTGTGGGCGGCGCGCGCCTCGCAGTGGGGCTTGCTGCACTGTGCGCGCCGGAGCGTCTGACGATCGTCGTGAATACCGGGGACGACTTCGAGCATCTCGGGTTTTCCATCTCGCCGGACCTCGATACGGTCATGTATACGCTGGCCGGCGTAGCGGACCCGGAGAGAGGATGGGGCCGTGCGGACGAGACCTGGAGCTTCATGGAAACGCTGGGGAAGCTCGGCGGGCAAGACTGGTTCAGGCTCGGTGACCGCGACCTCGCCGTGCACGTCATGAGAACGCAGGCGCTTGCACGCGGCGAGCGGCTATCGCAAATCACGCGCGCGCTCGCCAAGCTTTTCGGCGTGACGCACGCGATCGTACCGATGTGCGACGAGCCGGTGCGAACGTTGGTGCTGAGCGAGAGCGGAGAGCTCGCTTTTCAGGACTATTTCGTGCGCCGACGATGTGCGCCGGTGGTGTCCGGTTTTCGCTTTGCCGGAGCGGAGAAAGCAGGGCCACCGGACGTCCTGCAAGCGCTCATGCAGCGCGACGACGTGGAGGCCGCGATCGTCTGCCCGTCGAATCCGTTCATCAGCATCGGCCCGATACTCGCGGTGGCCGCGATACGCGAGTGGCTGGAGGCGCGCCGTTTCCCCGTGATCGCCGTATCGCCGATCGTCGGGGGCCAGGCGGTGAAAGGCCCTGCGGCAAAAATGATGCGCGAGCTCGGACTCGAGGTGAGCGCGCTCGCGGTTGCACGCCACTACGGTCCGCTCGTAGACGGCTGGGTGATCGACGATTGCGACGCACAGCATGCGCCGGAACTGAAAGCGCTCGGCAAGCGCGTCGCGATCACGAACACGCTCATGTGCGACCGCGCGCGCAGCATCGAGCTCGCGCGCGTTGTGCTCGCGCTGGCGCGCGAAGCAGGCGGATGGCACTGATGCAATCACGGGCTCCGCTCGCGCATGATCTGTATGTAGTCCTCACGTCGCGCGGGATCGAGCTAAGTAAAGCGCGCCTTGCAGACGCGCTCACGCTGGCCGAGCGTGCAGAGCTCAACCGCTGGCTGCTCGGACGCACGCTTTCCGTTATCGCAGAGTGGCTGGGCTCCATGGACCGGTGCCTGGTCGTGACGGCCTGTGCGGAGGTGTTCGGCACTGCCCGACACGCGGGTGCGCGCGTCTTGGAGCGGCCTGCGCGGGGCCATAACGACGCCGCCCGGGCGGGGGCTGCGCAGGTTGCGGTATTCGGCGCGCGCAAGATCGTCTTTCTGCCGGCCGATCTGCCCGACCTCACGCCGGCCGCATTGGACGAGTTCGTCGCACGTGCCGTCGCGGCAGATTTCGTAGTCGCGCCCGACAAAGAAGGCCCCGGGACGAACGCCCTTATCGCGCACGCTGTCCCGGACCTCGAGTTTTTCTTCGGTCCCGGCAGCCTCGCGAGATACGTCCAGTGGGGTGCTGCGCGCGGCTGGCGCGTCGCCGTGCACGCGGCGCCGGAACTTGCTTTCGACCTCGACAGCCCCGAGGATTACGCGCTGTGGTCAAAAACACATATTCGAGGAGAACTCACATGAAGCTTTTTCGTCATGCGGCGTCGTTTGCGGTACTCGCCGCAGCCGCGGCGATCGCATCGGCACAAAGCACGTCCGACGCGAGCTATCCGAATCGCCCCATACGGCTGATCGCACCGTCATCTGCCGGGGGTCCGGTCGATGTCATCGCGCGTACCTTGTCGCAGGGGCTGACGGAAGTGCTCGGCCAGCAGGTGGTTGTCGACAATCGCGCGGGCGCGGCCGGACTCATCGGCGCCGAGCTCGTGGCGACAGGCTCGCCTGACGGCTACACGCTGCTGTTCGGCTTTTCCGGCCCGCTCGTCATCGTGCCGCACCTGGGTACGAAAACGCCGTATGACACATTGAAGGACTTCGCGCCCGTCTCGCTCGCCGCGCAGGCTCCGTACATACTTCTCGTGCATCCGAATCTGCCGGCGAATTCGGTAAAAGATCTGATCGCGCTCGCGAAGCAGCGTCCCGGCAAGCTCAACTATGCGTCGGGCGGCAACGGAACGGGAATCCACCTCGCGGGCGAGCTTTTCAAGCTGACGGCCGGCGTCAACATCGTTCATGTGCCGTACAAAGGCGCAGGTCCCGGCATGACGGCGCTGCTCGCGAACGAAGTCGACATGATGTTCAACGGCATCCCTCCGGCGCTGCCGCACGTCAAATCGGGCAAGCTGAGGGGGCTCGCCGTCGGCGGAGAAAAGCGCTCCCCGATCCTGCCGGACATGCCGACCGTCGCAGAGGCGAGTGGGCTCGCCTTCAACACCACCGGATGGTACGGGGTTCTCGCACCACCGAAGACACCTCGTGCGATCGTCACTCGTCTGCATGCAGCGACGGTGAAGGCGCTCGCGGTGCCGAGCGTGAAGGAAAACCTCGGACGTCAGGGTGTCGAGCCGGTCGGTTCCTCGCCCGAGGAATTCGCGAAAATGATCCGCGGCGAATGGGTGAAGTGGGAGAAAGTGATCAAGGCCGCCGGGCTCAAGGGACAGGGTTGACGCCAGTGATGAGAACGGAAAATATCAAAGTACCGCTTCGTGATGGCGTAATGGGTGCGCACGTCGCGTATCCAGACCGTACGCCGGCAGGCGCAATCATCGCGATCATGGAGATCTGGGGTGTGAATCACACGATGCGCGTTCATGCGCAGGAGTTCGCAGAAGCGGGTTTCGTGTGTCTCGTGCCCGATCTTTTCTGGCGCCAGGAGCCCGGCGTCGAGCTCTCGGATCACACCCCCGAAGACGTGAAAAAGGCGTTCGACCTCTACTACGACTTCGACTACGACCTGGGCGTGCAGGACATGGTCGACACGTGGAAGTTTCTCGAGAGAATGCCCGAGTGCAACGGCAAAGTGGGGGCGGTCGGTTATTGCCTGGGCGGGAAGCTCTGTTACCTGATGTGCTGCCGCACCGACATCGATTGCGCGGTCGCGTACTACGGTACCTACATAGAGCACCACATCCGCGAAGCGCCCAAGCTGCACCGGCCGTTCATGCTGCACATGGCGATGAAGGACCGCTGGGTGCAGGCGGAAGTGAACGAGCTGCTCGAGCGGCGGCTAGCACCGAATCCGCTCGTCACGATCCACAAGTACCCTGGCGCCGATCACGCGTTCGCCCGGCATGGGGGCAGGACTTACAGCAAGCCCGAAGCGGACCGCGCGCTCGCGCTCAGTGTGGATTTCTTCAGGAAGCACCTCGGCGCGTAGATCCGCGCGGTTCGTCGCGTGCCTTATTTCGCTGCGTTCGCCGGAGCGATCGAGCGGGGGCCGGCGCGAATTCAGAGGTCCGGGGCCCGATCAGGCGGCGCGCTCGATGAGCTTTTTGACGATGAATTCCCACTCTTTCGGCTCGACCGGCGTGATCGAAAGCCGATTACCGCGCTGGAGCACGCGCATGGAGACAAGAGGCTTGTGCTTGCGGAGCTCATCCAGCGTAACGAGCGGAGTCTTGCGCAAAAATTTGAATTCCACGTTGGCCCACCGGGGATTGTCGCGGCTCGACGCAGGGTCGTAATACGAGCTTTTCCTGTCGAACTGCGTCTCGTCCGGATGCGCGGGTGAGCTGACTTCCACGATGCCGACGATGCCGGGCTCGTCGCAGTTCGAGTGGTAGAAAAACGCGCGGTCCCCGACTTTCATGTCGTCCCGCATGAAATTGCGCGCCTGGTAGTTGCGAACGCCGTTCCACCAGGTTTTCTTGTCCCGCGCCATGTGTTCGATGCCGTAGGTGGACGGTTCGGATTTGATGAGCCAGTAGCGCATTGTCTGTGAAAGAGTGATGAGAAACAGGTGGAGAACGGGTGATGAGTGACGGGTCCCGACGCGGGACAAAGAAAAAGGCGGCTCGCGCCGCCTTTTCGTTTGTCCCCTCGGTTCGGGACCCCCGCCTGTGCCGGTCAGACCTCGGATCTTGAACCAAAGGTTCAAGTGGTCGCCTAACTGAGCCCTTCAGGCGCTTCCGTCTTGGGACGCGCACACCGGTACTGCTGAATCGGCAACCTGGGTCAAGATTGGTTCGAAGATATATGAGGCCTTAAACGAACACCGCAGGGGAAGCTCTTGATCGCCAAGCGTATCAGAACAGGTTCGATTGCTCCGACATCGCCTGGTCGATGACTGTTTCCATGCGGGCCATTCTACGCTTCACGTCCCCCATGTCAAAGCCGCCGCCGACCTTTGTCGTCAGCATTTCGTGAGCTATGTTGAGCGCCGCCATGATCGCGATGCGCTCGAGTCCGATGATCTTTCCGCCATCGCGAATCTCGAGCATTTTCCTGTTGAGGTAATCGACGGCTTCGAGCAGGCCCGCCTGCTCGTTTTCGGGACACGCGACGCGAAACTCGCGACCCATGATCGCAATCTGCAGACTTTTCGCTTCGCTCATGCTTCGTCTTCGGCCGGCATCTGGCTGAGCAGAGCTTCGAGACGTGTCGTCGCGCTGCTGATTTTCTCTTCGAGGCGCCGCCGCTGATCGAGTGCCGAGGCGAGCTGTTGACGCAGCTGCTGGTTCTCCACCCTCAGCTTGTGGCAGAGCTCGACGAACTGGTCGAGTTTTCCCTCGAGCGATTTCAGTTCCGCTTCCATCGCCACACTATAGTGTTGAAAAGTTATTCCAGTCAACTGTTAACGCTCAAAAGTGAATGTGATTTGGAGTTCGGTGCTGGGCGGCAGTGAACTGTAAGTAAGTACTTACCCTGTCGAGCGTGGCAAAGGCCGCTTGTGCTAGCATCGTGCCGCCGCAGAACACTCTCCCGTGAGTGCAAGCCTGCGGCTTCCGCTTCGGGTGCTTCGTGATGCTCGTCGCGCCGCCCGCGTTGCTTGCGTGCGCGCTTCGACACTCACGGGTTAAACGGGAAACAGGTCAGGAATCGCGGAGATTCCGGGAAGCCTGTGCTGCCCCCGCAACGGTAAGCGAGCCGCGCTCCAAGGTTCGTGCAAGGCGCTTCACGCGCCTCGCGGGAACGACGAGCGCTCATGCGCGCCAACAGGCCACTGGATCCTTGGATCCGGGAAGGCGGCGCGCGACTTCTCGCGAGCCCGTAGACCGGCCCGATCGGAGGGTGGACGAGCGGCGGGGTGTCGCGCTCGAGCATCGTCTCACGCGGCCTCCCGGCCCGCGTGAACGGTCTTCTTTGCTACGCCTCGCGTCGTCCCATATTGAACCTGTGGGCGCGCGGCGGGCGTGCCGAAGAGGACCTGCACATGCTATCCAGAGTGGCAGCGGTGACCGCTGTTTCGGTCGCGAGCTCAGGCGCGTTCGCGGCCGAGATTCCCTTTACGCGCGTCGACCCGGTGGTCGTCACGGCGACGCGATTTCAGGATCGATACACCGACAAGCCGGTGAATCTCGTGGTGATCACAGCCGACGAGATTCGGGCAAGCCCCGCGAAGACCGTCCCGGAGCTGCTCGCCGAGCACGCCGGCATTGCGATCCACGATTTCTTCGGCAACAACGCGGCGACCACGACTGTCGACATGCGCGGTTTCGGTATCACGGGCACGCAGAACACACTCATCCTCGTGGATGGCCGGCGCGTCGTCGACATCGATCTCTCCGGGGTGCAATGGTCCGCTGTCCCGCTGCACGGAATCGAGCGCATCGAGATCGTACGCGGCGGCGGAAGCGTTCTCTACGGCGAAGGGGCGACCGCCGGCGTCATCAACATCATTACGCGATCGCCTGCGCCCGGAAAAAGCGAGCTCACGCTGCGCGCCAGCGCGGGCTCGTACCACACGCGGGAAGCCGGAGCGCACGCAAGCCTGAGCGTCGGCGCGTTGAGCCTGGCTGCACTGGGCAGTCATCTCGAATCCAACGGATACCGCAGGAACAACCGCAACAGGCAGACAAATGCGCTTGCCGACCTGCGCTGGTCAGGTACACCGGGCGATTTCGCGTTGAAATTGAGCGCGGACAACCAGGGTATCCGGCTCCCCGGCGCGCGACGCGTGCAACCGAGCGCGGGCGTGAATCAGCTGGAGACAGATCGGCGCGGGGCGCAGACGCCGCTCGACTGGGCGCAGCGCGAAGGGCAGCGGGCGCTTTTCGACTGGAAGCGCCGTACCGGATTCGGCGAGCTTGCGGTGGAGGCCGGCTGGCGCGAAAAAGAGCAGCGCTCGTACTTCGATTTCGAAGGTTTCCCGGATTATCGCGAAGTCGACCTTACCGTCTGGTCTTTGACGCCGCGGATCAAGGTCGACCTGCCCGTCTTCGGACGTGCCAATACGCTGACGGCAGGCGTGGACTGGTATCGGTGGGATTACCTGCTACGGCGGTCGAACGCGCCGACGAACATCGCGCAGCCGTTCAATACGGTCGATGCGCGTGAGGACACGATCGGCATCTATGCACTCGACACGATCGCCCTGACGGAGCGGGTCTCGGTAAGCGCCGGTGCCCGGCGTGAGCGTCTGCGGATCGACGCGACGGATCGCTTCGATCCCATGGCCCCGGGCGGGGCGTTCGGGTCGGGCGCGCCGGCGGAATCGCAGCGCCTCTACGAGCACGCCTACGAGCTCGGCGTCCGCTATCAGGTCTCGCCCGCCCTGGCGCTGATCGGAAAGACGGCGCGCAGCTATCGCTTCGCGAACCTCGACGAGATCTACGAAACGTCCCCGGCGTTCACGAGCGAGTTTCAGTTCCTGCGTCCGCAGAACGCGCGTTCGCGGGAAGTCAGCGTCGAGTACGCCGACGCAGCGGCGCGAACGCGGGCGACCCTCTTCGAGATCGACGTGAACGACGAGATCCACCTCGATCCCTTCACGACCGGTGTCGGTAATCGAAACCTGCCGCCCTCGCGCCGCCGGGGTGTCGAGCTGGAGGTCGTCGCGCGGCCGCATGCGAAGCTCACGCTCGGGGCGAGCTATAGCTACATCCGTGCGAAATTCAGGGAAGGCGTGCTCGCAGGCGGTCCTTTCACACAGGAAAACGTGAATATCGCTGGCAAGACGGTTCCGCTCGTCCCGCGGCACAAGGCGAACTTCCGCGCAGCCTGGGACTTCACGGCCGAAACACGACTGAGCGCGCTGCTTTCGTACGTTTCCGATCAGTTCATGGACAACGACGAGCCGAACAGCCTCGGGGCAAGAATCCCGGCTTACACGCTGCTCGATCTCAAGCTCACGCACCGCATGGGTGACTGGATGCTCGCCGCGAGCCTGAACAACCTGCTGAACGAGAAGTACTACAACTATGCCGTCCGCAGCCAGTTCATCGCCGATCGGTACAACGCGTATCCGCTGCCCGAAAGAAACGGCATGCTCACGTTGGAATACAGGTTAAGGTGAGGCGCGGCATCCGCCGCTCGCGCCGCGTTTTTGCTATTGTTCGCACCGTGCAATCTTCAAGTCGGACCAGTCTCGAGCTCTACCTGCGCCTGTTGCGCTTCGTGAAGCCGTACGCGGGCGTTTTCGCCGTGGCGATCGTCGCGATGATGGTGGTCGCAGCCAGCGAGCCTGCCCTGCCGGCGATGCTGAAACCGCTCCTCGATGGTACGTTCGTCGCGAAAGACGAGCAGATCATGAAGTGGATGCCGGGCATCATCGTCGGGCTCTTTGTCGTGCGCGGCATCGCCGACTACATTTCCCATTACACCGTGAACTGGGTCGGTAACCGCGTGGTAATGGATCTTCGCAACGCCATGTTCGAAAAACTGCTGCGATTGCCGGCGCCTTTTTACGACAGCCACCCGACCGGGAACCTCATGTCGAAAGTCACTTTCGACGTGACGCAGGTCACCACGGCGGCGACCCTGGTGCTCACGGTCATCGTGAAGGACGGCCTCGCTGCGATCGGGCTGCTTGCATGGATGCTGTGGCTCAACTGGAAGCTTTCGCTGCTCTCGCTGGTGATGACGCCGGCGATCATTCTGGTCGTGAAGCTGATCAGCCGGCGCCTCCGCAAGTCGAGTAAGGACGTGCAGCGCTCGATGGGCGATGTGACCCAGGTACTGCAGGAGGCGATCGAAGGCCACAAGGTCGTGAAGCTTTTCGGCGGGCAAAAATACGAGTTCAACCGCTTCAACGACGAGGCGAACCGCGTGCGGCGCTATCTCATGAAGCAGACGACGGCCGCGGCGGCGGGCGTCCCGACGGTCCAGCTGATCGCTGCGATTGCCCTTGCGGTCATCGTGTATCTCGCGAGCGCGCAGTCGAGCGCGAACGAGATCACCGTCGGCGGGTTCGTTTCCTTCATCGCGGCGATGCTCATGCTGAACGGCCCGCTGAAGCGCGTGATGAGTGTAAATGAGCCGTTGCAAAGGGGACTTGCGGCGGCGGAAAGCATCTTCGCGCTGATAGACGAGCCCGGCGAGCCCGATAAAGGGCACGTCAGCATCGAGCGCGCGAAAGGTGCTTTACGCTTCGACCATGTGAGCTTTGCTTACCCCGGCTCCGAGCGGCTCGCGCTCGACGACGTCGATCTCACGATTGCACCCGGCGAGACCGTGGCGCTCGTCGGGCCATCCGGCAGCGGGAAAACGACGATGGCGCACCTGGTGCCGCGTTTCTACCATCCGACGCACGGCCGCATCACGCTCGACGGCCACGATCTCGAAGATCTGAGGCTCGAAAGCCTGCGCGCGAACATCTCGCTCGTAAGCCAGGACGTCGTGCTTTTCAACGATGCCGTCGCGGCCAACATCGCGTACGGCAGCGTCGATCGCGTGGCCGAGGCGGACATCCTTGCCGCCGCTCGTGCTGCGCACGCGCTCGAATTCATCGAGCAGATGCCCGAGGGCATGCAGACGCTCGTCGGGGAAAACGGCGTGAAGCTCTCGGGGGGCCAGCGTCAGCGGCTCGCGATCGCCCGGGCGCTGTTGAAGAATGCGCCGATCCTCGTGCTCGACGAAGCCACCTCCGCGCTCGATTCGGAATCCGAGCGACATATACAGGCGGCGCTCGAGACGCTCATCCAGGGCCGCACGACGATCGTCATCGCGCACCGGCTCTCGACGATCGAGCGTGCCGACCGCATCGTGGTGCTCGAGCGCGGCCGCATCATCGAAACCGGTACGCATGCGCAGCTGCTCGCGCTCGGCGGCCTTTACGCGCGGCTCTACCGCACGCAATTCGCGACGCCCGAAGTGCGCGAAAAGCGCGCGAAACCGCGGCCCGCGGTCGGCGTCTAGCGTATGAAACCGAACAGGTGGTAAGCGCAGGCGCCGACCCGGCGCCGAGCTACGCGCGGCAGAGGCGAGCCGGTGAGCCGACTTGTGCCGCAGTCCGCTTAAAGCGGGCGGTTCGTGTGCGGTTGGTCGTGGGTTGACCTGCCGCCGCGAACCGGGTGCCCGCTCGCGGACGTGCTTTGCGGCATCAGAAGGCGCGACGGATTGCCTCTGGCGCAACACGGCCGAAGTATCACTGCGATGGGTGCGCGTCCGGCGGCAACACGTCCTCGATTGCCGCGATCACGCGGTCCGGTGACATGCCGGTGAGACAGTCGCTGGTGCTCGCGACGTGGCGCTCGCAGCCTTCGAGCGCGCACGGCACGCATGAGCTCACGCCCTGCACGAGCCGTACGTGGCGGGAGGACTGACTCCCGACGCGCAACCACGGGTTCTCATCGGATGCATGGCCCGCCGGCCAGGGAGCCCACTTCACGGGATTCGTAGGGCCATACAGTGCGACCGTGGGAACACCGAGTGCGGCGGCGGCGTGCGTGATCGCCGTGTCCGGCCCGACGTAGACGGCCGCGCGCGAGAGAACGAATGCCGTGGCGCCGAGCGTGAGCTTGCCGGAAAGATTCAGTGCCTCCGGCACGCGTCGAGCGATGCGTTCGACATACTCGCACTCGTCGGTGCCGGGGCCGCCCGTCAACACGACTCCGAAGCCGCGCTGCGCGAGCCACTGGGCAGTCGCGATCCAGCCTTCCTCGGTCCACATCTTGTAGCGAAACTTCGGGTACGGATGCATGACCGCGTAAGGCACGGCGGCTACGGGTGCCAGCAGCTCTTCCGCACGCTGGCTGTCGCTCGGTGTCCACGAAGCGACCACATCCGATGCCATCGGAACTCCGACCGCGCTCAGGAGCGCGAGGTACATGCGGACCGTATGCGTATCGCGGTCGTCGAACGGGACCCAGGCGTCGAGCATCCGGCGTTTCCACCGCGCTTTGCGCGTAGGTTCCAGGATGCCCGCGCGTCTCTTGCCGGCAAGCCACGCGTAAATGGTTGGGCGGTCCCCCGGCAACAGCGACAACGCAAGGTCGTAGCGGCGAACGAGGCTCGCGCCGAGCTTGAGATGCTGTGCGAACCGGGGCCGCTCGGGCACGGTGATCACTCGATGCACGTCGGGATTACCCGTCACGAAGCCTTGTGTGCCGGCAAAAACGAGGAGATCGATGTCCGCGTGTGGCCATGCGCGCTTGAGTGAACGAAGCACAGGCGTCGCGAGCAGCACATCGCCGATCCTGCGTGTGACGACGACGAGCACGCGCTTTGGCGGCGCGTCGGCGAAGGAAAACGCGGCTCTTGTGACTACGTTCGCGTTCATGAGTAGCGGTCGAGGCCTTCGAGCGCGGCCACGCGATCGGACGCGAGTATTTCCTCGAGCCGGCTGCGATTCTCGGCAAGCTGGCTGCGATCGTTTTCGCGATGCCACAGATGGAAAACCGGCGCCGCGAATCGCGCGCTCTTGTGGCGCACGTCCGCATGCAGTAGCCGCACGACGAGATCCGAATCTTCGAGACCCCAACCCGCGTAACGCTCGTCGAAACCGTTGGCACGCAGGAGGTCGGCGCGCCACGCGGAGAAGTTGCATGTCTTCACGCCTTCCCACCGCTTCGGCGCGCGCTTGCGAAAAGCGCCGTCGGGAAGTCGAACGAGCGGCAGGGCGCGATTCACGTCGCGGCGCAGCCATGCCGCGAGCCAGCGCGCAGTCGACCACGTGTGTATCGGTATGCCTCGATCGAGCACGGCTGCCGTAAACGCTTCGCTCAGCAGCACGCGATTTCCTGCAAGAAAGCATTGCGGCTCCGCGAGCGCCCTGTGGCGGGTCACGAAGAACGCCGGCGGCACGCAGTCGCCGTCGCTGAAGATCACGTAATCGGCGCTCGTGCGGGCGAGCGCGCGGTTGCGCACTGCGCCGGCGCGAAACCCGCGGTCTTCCTGCCATACATGCTCGAGGCGTACCGGCATGTCGCGGCGATATTGCGCGACGAGCGCAGCGGTCTCACATGTCGATCCGTCATCGGCTACGATGAGCTCGAAATCGTGCGTGTCCTGTGCACGATAGCCGTCGAGCACCGCCCTCAGCGCGTCCGGCCGGTTATAAGTGGTGAGGATCACTGCCGTTTTCACCGCGACCTCGCGAGCATCATGAGCTTCACGTAGCGGTAATAGGATCCTTCGGCATTCGCCACTGCGAGGATGAAGCCTTCCCGGCCGTCGAGAAATCCGAGCCTCAGCACGTACGTTCTGAAGAATGCCCAGGCACCATGGATGACCGCTGTCGCGAGCGACGCGCGGCGCCCCTGCTGAAACCGGGCTTCCGCTGATGCCGACGAGTACCCGTCCATCTTCGCGAGCATCTGCTCGATGCTGCGCACCGCTTCGTGCATGAGCGGCTCGCGCAAACGGCCGAGGCGGCCTTGCAGCACGACGCGCTCGTGCGCGCGATCGTCGCTGAAGCGCCCCGCCTCACGCCGGAAAAGCCGCACCACGTAATCCGGCCACCAGCCAGAGTGCTTCATGAAGCGGCCACAGAAGCTCGAGCGGCGCGGAATGGCATATCCCGGCCGCGCGTCCGCTTTCGAGATGACCCGCTCGATTTCTGCGCGCAGCGCGGGCGTCACCCATTCGTCCGCGTCGAGCGACAGGACCCAGTCGCTGGTTGCACGATCGAGCGCGCGATTCTTCTGGGGTCCGAAGCCGGGCCAGTCGTCCGTCGTGTGAACGGTCGCGCCGAGCTCGCGGCAGATTTCGACCGTGCGGTCGGTGCTGCCGGAATCGAGCACCACGATTTCGCGCGTCCACGCGAGCGATTCGAGGCAGCGGCGGATCACCGCTTCCTCGTTGCGGGTGATCACGATCGCGGACACCGGAGCGCCCGCTGTCTGTGCAGCATTCACGCGCGAGAGGTAGCCCGCTCCTGAAGGCCGTGAAAAAGCACTGCGGTCATCCACACGAAAAGAAGCGTCTCGACATGGTCGTTCAGCATGGAAGTACCGAAGCTGCCGATCGCATACATGAGCACGAGCCCGCGCGCAAACGCCGTATCGGCGGGGTGGGCGAGCCGGCGTGCTTCCCGCCACTGGATTCGAAACATCAGGATGAGAAGTATGAGGCCACCTACGCCCAATTCCACCGCTTGCAGCAGGTATTCGCTGTGAGGGTGATCCGTGGCCGGCATGCCGTGGCGGGCAGCGACCGCACGATCGGCCGCGGCGAAACCTCCGGTGCCGACGCCCAGGAGCGGGTGGGCGGCGATGATCTCCGCGCTGCGCCTGTAGAACTCCAGGCGCTCCTTGACCCCGCTCGGTTTGTCCTGAATACCGGGGCGCCATTCCGCGGCGTCAGCCGCGGTGAGCGCAGCGCGCTTCTGGAGACTGCTGCCCGGAACAGCATAGGCGACAAGCGCGACCGCAAAGAGGCCGGCGAGAGCGGCCACGAAACCTTTCCGTCCACCCAGCCAGCTGCCGTAGTAAACCGCGAGTACGATCAGCACCACCTGGCCTGTCCGTCCGTCCCCGACGACGAGCACGTTCGTCGCCGCCAGCACGGCGCACACACTGAGCAGGCGGCGGGCATTCGGCGTCGTTGCAACGCGCGCGTAAACCGCGAAAACGAAGGCGCCGTACGCGAGCAGCAGATTCTGGGTGAGGTGGTATTTGAAGACGACCGAAGCGCTGTAACCCGCATCCTTGAGCAATGGCGCATCCTGCGGTATGACGCCAGCCCATCTCAGGTACGACAGCAGCATCGTAACGCCGAGCGCGGACATGAAAGCATAGTGCGCGAGCCGCACATCACGGCTGTCCCTGATCGCGACGATCGCAATCGGGATGATGAGAAACACCGACGCTTTGTCGAGCGCCCGCCATGCCTCGCCTGCCGTACCGACGCTGTATACGGCGCCGACGGCGTGGACGGCGAACCAGATGCACGCGAAGAGAGCCACCGGATTGCGCCGGATCGCGTCCACGGTTTCCCGCAAACGCATTGCCGCAAGCCACGTGACAATGATCGCCACCGTCAGCACGAAATCGACGAAAGTCGAGATGGGTATCGACGCGCCGAGTGCGATGAAAGCGGCCCGCGTAAGCGAAAGGGCGGACACTGACGTGCGCCTCAGCGCACCTGCTGTGGTAACGGGCGGCAAGCGGTGCGTGAACTGAGTGGTTGGTGATCTGGGGGAAGCGTGCAGGGGACGCCGCGGTTCACGCCGCGGACGCCCGTGCGATGGCGCTCACCACCTGATCCTGTATGGCCGGCGTGAGGTCTGGATACATGGGGAGGCTGATGACCTCGCCGGCAACCGATTCCGAAACCGGAAAACGTCCCTCCACCCCGTAACGGGCATAGGCCGGTTGAAGGTGTAAAGGCACCGGGTAATGCACGGCCGTCGGCACGCCCTGCGCCTGAAGGCTCGACTCGAGTCGGCTGCGCTCACGCGCGAGAACGGTGTATTGTGCGTACACGCTCGTGCGGTCCGGGCGAACGCTGAGGAGTGAAATGCCCGGCGCCGCGCCCCGCAGCAGCTTGTCGTAGCGTCGCGCGACCTCTTCGCGTTTCCCAACCTCCCAGTCGAACCGTTCGAGCTTCGCGAGCAGCACCGCGCATTGCAGAGTGTCCATGCGCCCGCCGACGCCGATCCTCGTGTGGTAGTAGCGCTTCGGCTGCCCGTGTACGCGTATGTCGCGCATCGCTTGCGCGAGCGTGTCGTCGTTGGTAAATAGTGCCCCGCCGTCGCCGTAGCATCCGAGTGGCTTGCTCGGAAAAAAGCTCGTGCAGCCGATCGTCGAGACGTTGCAGCTTCGCCGGCCTTTGTAAGTCGCGCCGAAGCTCTGGGCGGCGTCTTCGATTACCGGCAGGCCATGCCGCGCGGCGATCGCATTGATCTCGTCCATGTCGGCGGGCTGGCCGTAGAGCGCCACCGGCATGATCGCACGCGTGCGCGGCGTCACCGCCGCCTCGATTTTCGACGCATCGATGTTGCACGTGTCGCGCTCGATATCGACGAACACCGGTACCGCTCCGAGGAGCACGATCATTTCGGCGGTCGCGACGAACGTGAAAGGCGTCGTGATCACCTCGTCGCCCGGCTTCAAGTCGAGTGCGAGGAGCGCGATCAGCAGCGCTTCCGTTCCGCTTGCACAGCTGACGCAGTGGCGTGCCCCCGTATAGGCCGCCAGCCGTTCTTCGAGCTCGGCGACTTCGGGACCGAGTATGTACTGCCCGTGCTCGAGCACCGCGCGCATCCGCACATCGATGCTTTCGCGGAGCGCGGCGTACTGCGTCTTGAGATCGATGAACGGCGTGATCGCCTTCACTTTGGAGGTGCCTGGCATGATGAGGTGCGCCCGATAACGAGCATCACAGATTAGCTCCCATCTCCCGCTGATCTTGGGAAAGCGCGCGAAGGAGAGCCGTGCGCGCGAGTTGGGTTTTCGTGCGGCCGGTGTTACGCTCGCGCAACTTCACGCCGCAGCACTTCGCCAATCATAACATAGACATAGCTTCTCCCGATGCCGCGCATACTGCTGGTGAAGACCTCTTCGCTCGGCGATCTCGTGCATAACCTCCCCGTGGCAAGCGATATCGCATCCGCGTTCCCTGGCGCGGAAATAGACTGGGTCGCGGAAGAGTCGATGGCGGCTGTGCCGGCGCTGCATGTCGCAGTGAACCGTGTCCTGCCGGTCGCGATCCGTCGGTGGCGCACGACGCCGTGGCGGCCGGGAACGTGGCGCGAGATCCGCGATTTCGTCGAGCATCTTCGCGCGAGCCGATACGATGCGATCATCGATACGCAGGGCTTGCTCAAAAGCGCTTTGATCGCGCGTGCTGCGCGCGGGGCCCGCTACGGCTTCGACTGGAGGACGTCGCGCGAACCCCTGGCCGTCTTCTACGACCGTACCTTTCACGTGCCGCGCGATATACACGCCGTCGAACGCAACCGCATACTTGCGGCCGCTGCGCTCCGCTACGACAAACCGGCGCAGATCGAATACGGGGTCCGGACCGATGGTGTTCCGAGCGTGCAGATCCAGGCCGATTACGCGGCGTTACTGCACGCCACGAGCGCGCGCTCGAAGCTCTGGCCGGAGGAGCATTGGATCGAACTTGGCCGTGCACTCTCGGGAAGCGGATTGAAAAGCGTGCTGCCCTGGGGCAGCGAGGAAGAGCACGCCCGCAGCCGACGACTCGCAGATGCGATTCCGGGCGCCGTTGTGCCCGAGCGTATGCCCGTCGGCGAGCTTGCGTCATTACTCGCCCATGCCCGCTATGCCATCGGGGTCGATACGGGGCTTACGCATTTGGCGGGCGCGCTGAGTGTTGCGACGATCGGTCTCTATGTCGCAACGGACCCGGCGCGAACCGGCCTTCGCTGCCCGCGCGCGATCAACCTGGGTGGCCCGGGAGAGATGCCGGACGTGCAGCAGGCGCTTCATGCGCTCGGGACGTTA
>Ga0075421_100001642_pt1 | contig 26398 bp, 19 predicted proteins | sample SoiMetdeltSBSDD5_FD_75292 | JGI IMG/M metagenome (GOLD analysis project Ga0075421, IMG submission 75292) | Bulk soil microbial communities from a Populus tree surrounding site in Tennessee, USA - Soil MetaG P. deltoides SBSDD5 | ecosystem: Environmental > Terrestrial > Soil > Tree plantation... | reverse complement strand
TGGTAAGCCGTGGCTAGCGCATCGAGGGAATTGAGGTCCTTGCGTTCAAGCATGCCCGCAACCAGAGCGCCTGGGGCTGCCCCTTTGGTGGGAGGCTCCTCTGAGTCGGACAGGACAATTTCATCCACTACTAGGTGGCCCTCGCGGCTACGGTCAACAATCTCAACATAGCAGAGTCGGCCAATTTCCTTGGTCAGCCGAACTGTCTTCCAACCTAGTTCAGCCGCGCCGTCCGGCAGCAGGTGCTGGCTCTTGTGGCCGTCAGCCACAAGGGTTACCCGGAGTTTGGCTCGTCCTCCGGATTCCTCCTCTTTCGTACCGGCCATCCGCACATGCAGGAACAGCTTGGGCATTCTGAACTTCACCGAGGTTAGGCTACCCACAAGGCGATCTGAGCCGCCTCCGAAGGAGCTGGCAACACCCTGTCCTTGGAATCCGCGCAGAGCCAGGTTGGGCGGGACTTCCCGTTGCGGCGCACTGCCAAAAGCCTGACCGGAGACCTGCCAGCCAGCGTAGTCCAGTTTCTCAAAGTCCTCGTAGCTCAGATCGCCGCGTGTCGTCCGGCCGGCAGGACTGGAAGCAACTAAGTCCGCAAGTTTCCTACGCACCTGCTGGATGACATCAGTAGCGTTGGAGCCGCTTTCCTGAAGACGGTCGACTGCTGTCACCCACGGATAAAAGATGTCTTGAGGTTCTTTTCGCGCTTGCTCGAGAGCATTAACCCAGGACTGCAACAAGGCTGGTTCAACGTTTTTCAGCTCTGGCGGCAATTCCAGGGCCTCCGTGTTCTTGGAGCGAAGAACCCAAGCTGTGGCCAAAAGATAGGTCTTGAGCTGGGATGCCAGCTTCAGCCGCCCAGGCTCCAACAGGCTCCTTACCTGGTCGTTCAAGTCCATGATTTTCTGGTGAACTGCAGCAATCTGGCGAACGCGGGCAGGAGAGTCAACGACGGTCTCAGACATCGTGGTGCTATGCATGACGCCGGCAAGCCCGTAGTAGTCTGACGTGGGGATGGGGTCGAACTTGTGGTCGTGGCAGCGAGCGCAAGCGACTGTCAGACTCTGAAAAGCTTTGCCCATTACGTCAATCTGGTTGTCGACGTCATCGGCGCGTGATTTTACGGAATCGGTAGCACTGTTCAACACTTCGCCGAACCAATAGAAACTAGTGCCAATCGGCGATTCCCAGTACGCACCGTCGGGACTCAGCCGCTTCGTTGCCATCAGATCGCCGGCAATTTGCTCCTTCACGAACTGGTTGTAGGGTACATCGGCGTTGAAAGCGCGAATCACGTAGTCGCGATAGCGCCAGGCATCGAGCTTGTCGTTGTCGAACTCGTGGCCATTGGTTTCTGCAAACCGCACCAGATCCAGCCAGTGCCGCCCCCAGCGCTCGCCGTAGTGCGGCGAAGCCAGCAGACGGTCTACAACTTTCGCCTTGGCGTCGGGCGAGCGATCATTCAGAAACGCCTCAATCTCGGCCGGCGCCGGGGGCAGGCCGGTCAAGTCAAAGGTCACCCGTCGCAGCCAGGTTTGTTTGTCTGCAGGCTCAGCGGGCTTCAGCCCGCTGGTCTCTAGTTTTTGGAGAAGAAAATAGTCAATCGGTGATCTCGGCCAGTCTTTCTGTTTTACCGTGGGTGGCGTTGGATCCTGAACTGGGCGGAATGCCCAGAAGTTTCGGGCTTCAGCAAAGTCGATACCCTTCTTTTCGCCATTGGCAGTCGAGGAAGAAGTACCGGTACGAGAATCAGGGGCACCCATCCTGACCCAGGCGATGAAGTCTGCGATGATCTCATCACTCAGTTTTCCCGTGGGTGGCATCTTTAATTTCAGGTCTTGGTACGAGATCGCTTTGATCAGCAGACTTTTTTCCGGGTCACCGGACACGAGAGCGGGACCAGTGTCCCCACCTTTTAGAAGACCGGACGCTGTGTCAAGGCGAAGCCCACCCATTGGAGTGGCACTCTCAGCGCTGTGGCAAAGGTGGCACTTCTCCACCAGAACCGGCCGGATCTTCTTCTCGAAGAATTCGGCTTGCTCAGGAGTGGCGGCTCGAACCAAGGACGGTGTCAATAGACAGAAAGCAAACCACGCTTGCGCCCAGGGGCTTGCAGCTTGTAGTAGATGCCTCAAAGATGGGTTCATTAGTAGATTAGCAGAGCCTTCGCGCGTGATATCCAGCCTCAGAGCCGTGATGACCGAGTCCTACGTCATCGCGCGTTTGCTTAACAGCACCAAGAATAATAACAGGATACACGTTGCTGCAAAAAGACTGAATCGCAGGAACTGTGGTTCGAGGTTCTTAGTCCCGCATCCACTATCAGTAAGGTTTCCAGGTACGTCGACGAAATCTTCTCTGCAAAGCCACAGATTTTCCTGTAGAGCAGTAAGTAATGTGTAACCGCCTAGTGGTTAGCGCCTGGTACCCCGCTATGCATTCTAGGACTGGGTGGCTGGTTCTGGATGATGCGCGCCTCCGCTTCGACCATCTGCTGCCAGCGCGTCTCAACCTCCTGTCTTGTCATGATGTCTGCTGCCAACCTCAGGAAGACCCTGTAGTGACCTAATTCTGAGGACCAGAGGCCCCGGTAGAACTGGGCGAGTTCCGAGTCCTGGCAGCAGCGCGACAAAACTTCAAATCGCTCGCACGATCGTGCCTCGATCAGCGCTGCAATCAGCAGCCGATCCAAGAGCTCTTGAGTACCGCTGCCCTTCCGGACCAGTTGACGAAGGTCATTTGCGTACGGGTTGCGATGCAATCGTTCGAGCCGACCTCCACGCTGTGCCAGCAGACGAGCCACCGAATAGAGGTGGGCGGTCTCGTCGCGAGCAATTGCCGAGAGCGTGACGACCCAGTTGTCGGGATATGCGGGTTCTGGCCAACGGTTGAGTAGTTCAAGGGCATTAGATGCGGCTTTACGCTCCAGGTAAGCGTGATCGCTCAGTAGGAGGAGGGGATCCTGCAACACAGACTCGGCCCAGCTGTCTGGGGTTCGGTAACCGAGCGCGAGGTCTGCGGACAACGATGGAGTCTTCGTCATGCGTCTGGGTTCACACTTCAATCGAGCCTTCGAGGTCCTGGACGGCGCGGTTTCTGGCTTCTCCGAGAGAGCGTGAGTGGCGACTACTGCTTCCCTTTGAAGACCGAAGCAGTAGACAAGGTAAGTACCCCCGCTCGAGCTAAAGGAGATGTTTCGTCGACAAACAAGTAAAGAGCAGAGCTCACCGCCGCGTTGAGGTGCAAAACGGTCGGACTCAGGATGGGGCTACTGAGCGAACTTGCGGATCACCGCCACGATCACCGCTTTGATCTCCTCAGGTTTCATCTTCTTTTCAAAAGGCGGCATAGTCCCTTTCCCCTTTGTGACGGCCTCAATCAAATCCGCATCTGGACGTTGGGCCTGCCACTCCTGGATGGTGAAATCAGGCGTTTTCATGGCAGGATAGCCCTTTCCATCTGCTTTGTGGCACATGACACAATTTTTCTCGTAGATGGCTGCTGCGTCGATGCTCTCTTCTGCGGGCAGATTTGAACCCCCGAAGCAGTAGACATTCGAGCCATAGTCCACTGCATAGATACGCCCCTCGGCGATTGCTAACCCGCTAAAGTGGACCCAAGTATCAATTGCTTGACCGCTGTTGTAGAGCTCTTTCCCTGTCCGAGCATCGAGTGCGTGAAGAACCGCGGGTTTCACTTTCGTCAGACGCTGGCCCGCGGTTTTCGTATCCCACTCGCCTCTCTGATCTGGGTTTTCGCCGGTCTCCAGTACGAACACCAGGCCGTTCGCTATCGCGACGGGGTCCGGCACCCTGAGATTGCCAGAGATCCAGGCCGGTTCCAGAATAGGCTTGTCCGTGTGGCCGTCAGCGGCCACCTTGAATGCCATAACGCTGCCATTAGCGATGGCACCATTGGCAATAGGAAACTTGGGCGCAGACTTCGATACGGGCCCATACACTGGCACATAGAGCCAGGTCTGACCATCGTCGTCCCGCCACATCGAGAGTCCTCCCCAGATCCCGTGGGATGAGCTGTCCTTCGGATCGTTCCCCAGCTTGATTCCCGTCATCAGCGGCGTCTGATTATCCCTGCCCCCCAGCGAGTCTGCATCGAGCAGATACAGAACGCCCTCTTTCGCTCCGCTTGCCAGCAGATTGTAATTCTTCCAGCCAAACCACACGGGACTGGCGCTGCCGTAATCCAGGTCTTCCCTATAGAGTTCCCTCCAATTCCAGGGCGTGAAGTAATCTACTAGGTCGAGTTCGTCCAGCGACGCGGCCACGACGCTGTTCGAGTAGTCGCCCACCATCGGATCGAAGGGACCATCTGCCGTTGAACCATACACGCGACCATTCTTTCCTATAACCGCGCCACCGCGGCCCCAGATGCCCCCGGTATTCGTGTTCGAAAGAAGAAGCTGTCGCACGACAGGGTGATGCCGATTCCGGATATCGATGGAATAGAAGCCGGACAACCCGCCTCCGCAGCCCTGGGCCAAGGTCGTGTAGATCGTGTGACCAACGAGATTGAGACTCCAATTCTTCGAGAAGGGAGGGACAAATTGTACGGGTCCGAACCGGACTTTTCCACTCCCTAAGTCCAACCCGTACAGCGCGCCTCCCTCAGCGATTGTATATAGGATTTCTGTACGCCGATCAAAGGTTGGGGTGGCGATCACGCCATTTGGACAGTAGACGCTTCCCTGTAAACCTATGTCGGTGGGGATCGCATACCTGCGGTCCTCCCACTTCCACAACAGTTGGCCCATCTCCGAATCAAGCGCAAAGACTTTTCCTTCTTTTCCGGCTACGTACACTACATTCTTGAGCCCGCTGCTGGTCGATACGCCGACTGCCACGATAGGAGGTGTCAGCGCGTAGAGCAATGAGCCCTGATTGTCGACTTTGACTTTCCATTTCAACTTAAGATCGGATACGTTTTCCGGGGTGAGTGTTCTCTCATCAGTGGCCCAGCCCGTGCGCTGAGGATCATGTCCAAACATCGGCCAATCGCCGGCCTTCGCCGCAGGAGTGAGAGCCAGGCAGGAACACAACAACAACGCCACTTGCCTCATCAGAGCGGAGCTCCTTCCTTCACTCAGCGCAACCACCACGTTTGTTTCTACAGAATGACAACCTCAAACGCCACTAACTTTTTCTTGAACAGGGCCGGCGAGCTCTGTTCTTGTGACTTCCTGTGTTCCGGTGGGCGGTAGCGTCCAGGCAAACATCACTCCCCCCGCGCTATTGAGCACATATTGACGGCCATCCAATTCATAGGAGATCGGTGAGGTATGTATGCGCTCACCCATGATGAATGTTCTGATCCGTGTGTTCACGCAGGAGCTTAACATGCGCATCAACAGGCGCGGATACAGGGTACTTCACACGGTCTGCGAACCAAGACCGATAGAAGCCATGTTCATCCCGAAGGGCTACGGTAAACCGGTCCGCATGCTCCAGAGTTCCCGTCACCGTGCTACCCGATGGCAGGGTCACCGTGATCCTTTTCTTGGCTTTGGTGGGATAGATACATCATTTGCCGCATGAGCTGCGTTCCGACATAGCGGGATCCCACCCCGGCCATATCGCTGGTCGGCGAATGGCAGGTCGAGCACCTACGCGCACCGTCGAAATATGCCTTACCCGCTTCAACGTTCCCCGTAAGAAGATCAGCGGGCTCTAGGACGCGATCGGTTCAATGTAGAAGATCTGTGCGCTCGTATATATCGAGACGACTTCTGGCGAAACGGGGTGATGGCAGCCAGTGCGCAGTGGAATCGCCTGTGGGACATCATCGGTAAAGCGCTGGTGCAACCGGTGTACCGCCAGTTGGGAGGGCAATGTCATCCTCGACTGGAGGCGTAAGCACCCCCAACTCCCACCTATTCCAGACAGGACCGGAACCGGAAGAATCGGACGAACACTTGAGCCCCGATACCTACGGGCGCGAGTGTAGCCTCATGAACAGGGCGCTCAAGTTTCTGCCCGCAGCACCTCCAGGGGCGGGCGGCTGGTGATACCACGGCTGTTGGCCAGACCGATTAGGATTCCCAAGGCCGTCACAATGACTAGCGCAGCCAGGCTGGGTAGCAACACGGGCACAAACGGGGCTTCAAAAAGAAAGTGCGCCAGAGCCCAGCTCCCTGCCCAAGCAAGAAGAAGTCCCGTAAGAGCTGCAAAGCTTCCCAGAAAGAAGTATTCGACGATCATAATTCTCAGGATCTGCGCCTTTTTCGCCCCCAGTGTTCGCAGTAGGATACTTTCGCGGATGCGCTGATACCTCCCCGTAATCACAGCGCCGGCGAGGACCATCAGACCTGTCAAAATGCTGAAGAAGGCAATGAATCGGACGACGAACGCCACTTTGCTCAGGATCGTGTCGATGATGGCGACAATCAAAGCCAGGTCAATCGCAGATACATTCGGGAAGCGCTGAAAGACGGCCTGCTGTAATCTGGCGGAGACTTCGTTACCAGGCGTCCTGAGCACCATAACGTGGGATTGAGGCGCCTGATCCAGAACTCCGGTCGGGAAGACCACAAAGAAGTTCGGTTGCACTCGCTCCCACTCGACTTTCCGCAGGCTGCCCACTCTTGTCACCACCGGCAAACCCTGAACATCAAACACCAACTCGTCGCCCAGGCTCGCCTTCAACCGCCGGGCGATGCCCTCTTCGAGCGAGACGAGAACTGGCGCCGTCGCGCTCGCCACCCGCTCTTGCCACTTTCCCAGAATCAGTTTCTCCGTGTCGATCAAATGACCCCGATAGGTAGAGCGATATTCCCGCTGCAGAGCCGATTCAGGGATAGAGTTTTTGGGGTCTTTGAGGATGTCGTCGACCGTTCTGCCACCAACCGAAGTGAGGCGCATTGTGACGATCGGTACTTCCTGCAGGACTGGCACATGGAACGATTGCACGAGATCTCTGATTTCCTCTTGTTGGTCAGTCTGGATGTCAAATAGGACTATGTTTGGCTGGTGACCGCGGCCCCACAAACTGACTTCCTGAACGAGTACTGCGTGAGTGAGATAGAGCGTCATCATCAAAAAGGTTCCCAGCCCGACCGAGAGCATCAATACCAGCGTCTGGTTGTTTGGCCGATAGAGATTTGCCAGACCTTGACGCCACACATAGCTCCCAGAGCCCTGAAACACCCGTTTTGCCGAGAATCGAATGAGTACGGCAACGCCCGCGAGCAGGCCAAGAGCAAGAAAGAGTCCGACCGTAAACCAGATAGCGTGGGTCCAACGTCGCGTGTGTCCTATTGCGAAGCCGGCCACGCTCAGCAAGATCAGCCCGTAGATCAGCAGCCGCAATGGATCGCGCCGTCGTTGACCGTCTTCATAGGAAGCACGAATTGCTAACAGTGGAGAAATCCGGCGCAGCGATAGCAAGGGAAGCAACGAGAAAAGCAAGGCGATCCCCAGCCCGATCAGCATCGCCTCTAGCAGGGAGAGCCAGGAAATGGAGAAAGGGACATTCACCGGCAAGAAATCCTGCATCATTTTGGGTAACAGATACTGAACTGCCATACCCAGGAGAATACCGCCCGTGGCACCAATCAGCCCGAGGGCGGTAGCCTGAATCAGGTAAATGCCAAACGTCTGCTTCCCTCGGGCGCCCACGCAACGGAGTACGGCAATGGTATTGGTCTTCTGCTTGACATAAACATGAACGGCGCTGGCCACACCAATGCTGCCGAGTAGCAAAGCAACAAAACCGACGAGATTCAAATAGTCATAGGCATTCTCAAGCGAACGCCCCAAGTTAGCCTTGCGTTGTTGGACTGTTTCACTGTCGAGCCGTAACTTGAGGAGTTCCGGTTCCAGCCTTTTCACCAGCGATTCAACGTTCGCCTGGGCCGGCAACCGAAAGAAAACTTTGTACGTGGCTGTGCTGCCTTGTTGCAGAAGCCGGGTTTGACTTAAATACTGCTTCGGGATGTAAACACGGGCGCCAACGATTCCGGTCGCCACCGTTTCTCCGGGTACTTTCCTTAGCCTGCCAGCGATGCGATAGGTGAAGGCACCCACCTTAATGGCGTCGCCCACGTGCGCGTCGAACTGAAGCAACAAGCTCTCCTCGACCAGGGCCATGGGGCCCCGCCGAAACTCCCAAATCGCAGCAGGGGGTTCCGTTTCCATTTCTCCGTAGAACGGGAAGCCTTCTTCCAACGCTCGCACTTGCACCAGCCGGGTCCCGCCATTCTTTGGAAACAACACCATGGAGGAAAAGCTGATTTCGCGCGATTGTTCGCCACCCACCTTGGTCAACAGCCGCTCGGCTTGATCATTGAAGGGCTGCCGGGCGCGGATGACAAGATCAGCTCCCAGAAGGGTCTTGGCCTGGTGATCCAGTCCTTGCTGCAGATTTGTGCCAACGGAACTGATGGCCATCAGGGCTGCGACACCGAGCACAATCGACGACACAAAGAGCAACAGCCGCCGCCGGCTGGTGCGGCTGTCGCGCCAGGCCATTTTCCAGATCCAAGAAGATAAGACGAGTTGCATTCGTTCAGACTCTAGAAAGATCCTGTATGGAAAAGGAGTCAAAGGCCAAGGGTCCAGCGGACACTCCGGGAACCAGCCGGTGGCGGCTGTATGCTCCCTCGTCGTGGCTTACCGAAGCATCGAAACCCGCGTTCTCTCGTCCGAGACAACCCTGCCTCCGCGAAGACGGAGGATGCGCTGGGTCCGATACGCCAGCTCCTGATCGTGCGTTACAACGATCAGAGTGGTGCCGTAAGCCTCGTTCAGCTGAAACAGAAGATGAACGACTCGCTCACTCGTCTCGACATCTAGATTTCCTGTTGGTTCATCGGCGAAGAGAATCTTCGGATGGTTGATGAATGCCCTCGCCAGGGCTACCCTTTGCTGTTCTCCGCCGGAAAGCTGTGCTGGATAGTGGTGCAAACGATCGCCCAAGCCGACCTGCTCCAGGAGGTCGACGGCATGGTCTTTGACGCGGGTTTCGTTGCGAAGTTCCAGAGGCACCATCACATTTTCCATTGCCGTCAGGGTCGGAATGAGCTGAAAGGTCTGAAAGACGAAGCCCACGTTCTGATTGCGGACCTCCGACAAACTGTCTTCACTTAGGACATTTAGTTCGATGCCATTCAGGGTGACTGAACCCGAAGTGGGGCGGTCCAGGCCAGCGCAAAGGCCGAGCAATGTGGTCTTTCCGCTTCCGGAAGGGCCTACAATCGAGCAGGTAGAGCCTTCATCGACGGAAAAGGAAACGTCCTTGACAACGGTTAGCGTTTGCTCTCCGCTCTTGTAGGTTTTGGTTAATTGTTCAACACTAAGAACGAGGGATGAAGAGTTGGAAGGTGCGGTCAAAACCTGAATCTCCAAAAAATCAGGCAAAGGGTGCATTGTCAGGCAAGCTAGGGCGAGCTGTCCTCGGCGCTCCGCTCCGTCAGGGTTCGAGTTGCGCTCCGGTCAACGGTCAGAGCTTAGTACCCTTGGCAAAGAAGGCCATAGCGGCGGGCTACGATCAAGGAGCCACCAGCCGAAAACCTTGCGTCTCCTTGCAAAAGCCGCAACCAACATAGAATAGAAACTTGACTACGCGGTGGAATACCGCGATACCGCGCCTACCCAACGCGGTTTATTTTGGCATACAATCGATGAAGATCGTCATATCCATTCTCGGTTTTCTGTGTTTGTGCTACGCGGTGGTCGGCGCGAAGTCGCCTCAAGCTGTCCAGTCGGCCGAGACGAAATTGATTCTTTGCCTTGGCGATAGCTTGACAGCAGGCTACGGCCTGGACCTCTCTCAAGCCTATCCAGCGCTCCTCCAAAAAAAGATTGACACACTTGGCTGGAATTTCAAAGTGATCAACGCGGGGCTAAGTGGAGAAACAACAGCCGGGGGACTGCGCCGTCTGGACTGGTTTCTTAAACGCAGGATCGATGTCCTGATTCTGGCTCTGGGTGGAAACGATGCCCTCCGCGGCGTCTCTCTCGATTACACCGAGAAGAATCTGGACGCCATCCTGACTCGGACTAGAAGCCGCTACCCGGATGCGAGGCTGGTCATCGCAGGAATGTTGATTCCTCCAAACTGGGGGCGTGAATACTTCACTCAGTTTCGGGCTCTGTTTCCGAAGCTTGCCAAGAAGCATCAGGCGCAGCTTATCCCGTTCCTGCTGGAAGGAGTTGGCGGGAGGCCAGAACTCAACTTTCCGGATGGCATTCATCCCACAGCTGCAGGACAGGAAATTGTCGCAGACAATGTCTGGAAGATTCTGAAGCCGGTGCTAAGTTCAATACATTGATATTCAGAGTTGCGAATGAAGAAGATCCCGGAGGCACGGACCCAGCTCTGAGAGCCAAAACAAGCACGGATGCGGACGCCTGCTGTTGCAGAACGTAGAAGGAGATCTGCCCAGCTTGAGACAAAGAATTCATCGGGTTCCCTTCTGTTTGCTTATCCTTGACTCTCACGGTGTTTCCCGTAAAATGACCGTGCGTCGCTGAACCTGATACTTCCCTCCATCTCGCGAGTTATATCGACACTACGCCGAGGAAAGTGTCTTCCCATGATCCGCCCCAGACTTCAGAATCGCCGCCAGTTCATAAGGAAATCCACTGGACGATTGGGCGTTGTGGTCGCCGCCCATTGCGCGCTTTCGTCAACAAAGGTCCTCGGCGCCAATGACCGCATTCGCCTGGGCGCAATCGGAACCGGCGGGCGGACTCGCTACCTGATGAACACGCTGAAGAGTCTTCCCGGCAATGAACAAGTTGCCGTGTGCGATGTGTATGAACCGCGACTTCTCGAAGCCAACGCGCTTCTCGATGGCAGCGCGAAGCCGTATGGCGATTACCGCCAACTCCTCGACAGTAAGGAGGTTGATGCGGTCGTGATTGGCAGTCCCGATCACTGGCACAAGCAGATGGTCCTTGATGCTGTCAGCGCCGCCAAAGATGTCTACGTGGAAAAACCCATCTCACATTCCATTGAAGAAGGCGCCGAGTTGGTGCAGGCTGTTGAAGCCTCGGGGCGAGTGGTTCAGACGGGCACTCAGCAGCGCAGTTGGGAGCACTTCATCCTAGGCAAGCAGATCGTCGACTCGGGAAAACTAGGCCAGATTACCTTCGGCCAAGCTTACTGGTATCAGAACTACGCTGCCCGGAAAAGGCTTCCGGACCTGGAGTTTGCGAAACTGAACTGGAAGCAATGGCTCGGTACCGCCCCCGATCAGCCGGTGGACCCGCAACGTTATTTCCTGTGGCGTTGGTACTGGGACTTTGGTGGTGGGGCTTTGACCGATCTGATGACTCACTGGATCGACGTGATTCAGTGGTACATGGAAACTCCGGCACCGAAGACGGCGCTGACCAGCGGGAACGTGTATGCCTCAGTCTGGGAGTGTCCCGATACGATCGACTGCGTGCTTGAGTTTCCCAAGAATTACACGGTGGTTTACACCGGCACCATGGCCAGCCGGATTAATGATGGCGGGTTTGAGCTTCGAGGGACGAAGGGAACGCTGAAGGTCGATCGGGCACACCTTGCGTTTTATTCCGAAGAGAGTCGGTTTGTGCCGGGCACCCAGGCGCCGGAGCCTGAGATCCTGATCCGGGCTCAGGGAGACGGCACGCTCAATCATCTGCAGAACTTCCTGGATTGTATTCGCAGCCGGAAAACTCCCGCGGCCAATATTCGCGTGGCACACGAAGCTGCCCGGACCTCTCACATTGGCAACCTCTCGCTGAAGATGCAGCGGAAGGTGAAATGGAACGACACATTGCAGAAAGTTGAAGGGATCACTTGAAGTCTGGGACCGGTCGTACGCCGTCCGGGAGTGGCTTGCGGCCGACGGATGGCAACACAGGGCAAACGAGATAGGGAGCGTCATAATGAGCAAGAAAATATCTATTGGAAGCTGGGCCTATGTATTTGGCCCTTACTGGGAGAATCCTATTCCGTTTGAGAAGGTGGTTAGGCGGCTGGCGGAGCTGAAGTTTGACGGAGTGGAAGTTATTGGCTTCAAACCGCATCCGCATCCGGACGATTACGCCACCAACACTCACCGGCAGGACCTCAGGGCGCTCATTTCAGGCCTTGGCCTGGGAATTTCCGGCTATGCGCCGGACTTCACCGCCCATAGTCTGATCCGCTCTGCCGATCACTCTGACTACCTCAAGACCTTCGAGAAAAACGTTCGCTTTGCTCGCGACATTGAAATGCCTGCGCTGCGCGTCGATACAATCGATCCGCCCACGGTACTGAACGAAATGAGTGCTGATGTGGCACTCAAACGCCTGGTTCCGACTTGGCGGCGCTGCGCGGAAATGGCCCAGGAGGCCGAGGTTTTGCTGGTCTGGGAATTCGAACCTGGTTTTGCGTTCAACAAGCCTTCCGATGTGGTTCGCCTGGCGGACGAAGTCGGCCACCCCAACTTCAAAGTTCTTTTTGACACCTCGCATGCTCACATGTGTGCCGTGGTGGGAGCACGCCAACCAGGACAGAAGGAAACGCTCAAGGGCGGAGTGGTTGAGATGATCCAGATGTTGAAGGGGAAGATCGGTCATATCCACTTGATTGATTCCGACGGAACGCTCCACAATAACGAAACCAGCACTCATCGTCCATTTGGAGAAGGGTTGCTCGATTTCGACGCGATCATGCCTGCATTGAATCAAAGTGGCTGTCCTTCTCCTTGGTGGGCCATCGATCTCTGCTTCTGGCCAGGGTCGTGGGAGGTCACACCGGCTTGCAAACGGTTTATGGACAGGCTCAACGAGAAGTATGGCGGGGCTGCCCAGAAACAGGCCAAGTGAAACGGAATGCTGGCAGATAGGGCGCTGGAAGACGGAAGCTGCATCAGTACCGTCTTGTATGACTGCATCATTCGAGTTTTCGCGGAGAGGAAGGTCACTTGATGTCTGAGAGTCAGTTCTGTTCTTTAAGCGGCAAGGTCGCCATTGTGACTGGGGCGGCACGGGGTATCGGAGCGGCAATCACGGAGAGATTCTTGAAAGCTGGCGCCACGGTTGTGTTGGCGGATCTCGACGAAGTCGAGGCGCAGAGGACCGCCAAGTCGCTGGATCCTGAAGGTCAGCGCAGTTTGGTAGCGGTTGTCGACATCACCCATTGGGCTGCAGTCGAATCAATGGTCAAAAGGGTTGTGGATCGATTCGCCAAAATCGACATCCTCGTCAACAACGCCGGGATTGCGGGGGCCAACAAGCCGATGGTCGAAGTCTCTGAGGAGGAGTGGGATCAGGTCTCCAACATCAATCTGAAGGGCGTCTTCCTTTGTTGCAAGGCGGTCCTGCCGGTCATGCTAAGGAATCGCTATGGAAAGATTGTGAACATTGCCTCCATCGCAGGCAAGGAGGGGAATCCGAATCTCACCGCTTATTCTGCCACGAAGGCTGGAGTGATTGGTTTGACGAAAGCACTTGCCAAGGAGGTCTGCACCCAAGGACTCTACGTCAACTGCGTCACTCCGGCGGTCATTGAGACCCCAATTCTCAAGCAAGTCACCCAGGAATTGATCAACTACATGACCAGTCGCATCCCCATGGGCAGGGTCGGGCAGCCCGCCGAAGTGGCAGCCCTGGTGCATTTTTTGGCCAGTGACGACTGCAGCTTTACCAATGGTGCCTGCGTCGACATCAGCGGTGGCCGGGCAACCTACTAAACGCGCCAGGCTGCGTAGGGATGTCAAGGGCTGCTCATCGGGCGGTAGCCCTGGCCTCGGTAGAGGAGCTCGTTTCTCGCGATTCGTCGTTGACTCTGGTGTCTGGGTTCTCTGCGCCGTTCCCCTCTCGGCACCCTGCATGAGCTGAGTAAGGGCTCTCGCCTACAAACATTTCATGGATTCAGTACAGAACTCACTGCGCCTGCCTGTCCCTGCTGCTTGACACTCGACTGTCTGGAGCGTGCTGTGGAGAAGGGGTGCCCCACAATCCTGTTCGCCATCGACAAGGATCAGGACAAGTTCTCAGGGATCTTAAACCGCAGAATGGTCCAATCTACTCTCCGAATCGTTTTGCTTGTTGGCTGGTATCTCACCATCGCGGTCGCTAGCCAGGAGTGTCTGCTCGCGCAGACTCACACCGCGACCATTTTTGGCAACGTGCGCGACCAAAGCGGTGCGGCCTTGCAAGCAACTGAGATTCGAATCGTCGAGGAAAGCACTCAACTCACGCGGAGCGCCATGTCCGGACCGAGTGGGGCCTTCGCCATTGGCTCGCTGCCTGCTGGACGTTACACTCTGACTGCAGAATTAGCCGGTTTTAAGAAAGCTGCCGTTGCTGGAATCCGGCTGAACGTGGGCGAGAAGACGAAAGTCAATGTTGTCCTGGAGGTTGGTTCTGTTCAGGATTCCATCACCGTTGAAGCCCCTCCGCCGTTGATGCAGAGTGAATCAAGCGCGATAGGCCAGGTCGTGGAGAATCGGGCGATTACTCTCCTTCCGCTCAACGAGCGGGAATTCTTGCAGTTGGCGCTGCTGGGCGCCGGGACGGCACCGCCGGCGCCGGAGTCGCGGCTTTCGACACAATCGAATAGCGGCATCGACGTCGATGGCGCGCGCGAAGCTGCGAATAATTTTCTGCTCGATGGTGTGGACAACAACGACTTGTTTCTCAATCGTCTGGTAGTCAATCCTTCTGTCGATGCGATTGAGGAGTTCAAAATTCAAGCCAGCGGTTACGACGCGGAGTATGGCCGCAGCGGTGGCGCTCAAGTGAACGTGGCGCTGAAGTCTGGCTCGAACGCTGTGCATGGATCCCTGTTCGAGTTTTTGCGCAACTCAGTCCTCGATGCCAAGAACTTTTTCGATCTTCCAGATCGCAAGACCCCACAATACCAGCGCAATCAGTTTGGTGGCAGTGTCGGCGGGCCCATCTCGAAGTCGCGAACGTTTTACTTTGCGAATTTCGAGGCAGCGCGAACCCGGCGGGCCGAGACACGCACCAGCAATGTTCCGACGGTGCAGCAGAAACACGGCGATTTTTCCGGCACGGGAATCACGCTTCGCGACCCATTCACCGGCCAGCCGTTTCCCGGTAACCGGATTCCAGAATCCCGCATTCACCCTGTGGGCACATCTTTGGCCAGCCTCTATCCTGATCCCAACCGTAATGTCCCGGGTCAGAATTTTCTGAGTTCGCCAGTTGCTAGTGAACGCATGACCCAGGCCAATGCTAAACTCGATCATCAATTCAGCACAGGTAACAAAGCCTTCGCCCGCTATAGCTTTATTGATGAGTTTGACTTCGCTCCCTATGCCCAAAAAGGGCCGAACTTGCCTGGTTTCGGCATCCGTGTGCTGGACCGTGGCCAGAACTTGGCCTTGGGCGACACCCACGTTTTGTCTTCTCAGACACTAAACGAGTTTCGCTTTGGCTATAACCGGTTGCGGCGCGAGGTGTTTCAGGAAAACGTGGGAAGCGATGTGTTCCCGAGCCTAGGGATGAGTGGACTGGCGTTGGCGCCCCGAGACTATGGATACCCCAGCGTAATGCTGGCGGGATACGAGGAGCTCGGAGATGATCCGAATATTCCGATCGTGCGCCGTACAGGGACATTTCACTTCTCCGATAGCCTCAGCCACCAGCGCGACAGGCATTTTCTCAAGTTCGGCGGCGAGATTCGCTATTACCAGGAAAATGGCTACAACGATCTCTTTGCCCGCGGCCAATTGCATTTTCAGCCTGTCTTTACCGGCGATGCTCTGGGCGACCTGCTGCTGGGTTTTCCAGTACTGTCGATCAGCGCTGTGAACGACAACCCGCAGGCCCTGCGGACGACTGCCTACAATGCCTTTCTTCAGGATGACTGGAAACTACATTCCCGGCTTACGCTCAACCTTGGTCTTCGCTATGAGTTCAACTCTCCACCTGTGGACGCCTATGACCGGCTGATCAGCTTTGACACAGAGACGCAGAAGTTAACACCCGTCGGCCAAAATGGAGTACCTCGGTCTGGAGTGGAGTCGGATTTCAACAATATCGCGCCGCGAGTCGGCTTCAGCTGGGACGCTACCGGCTCTGGCAAACTGCTCATCCGTTCCGGTTATGGGATCTATTACGACAGCGGAACCCTGATTGAAAACGAGACGCTCTACTTCAACCCTCCCTATTTTCAGTTGAATCTCTCTTTCACCCAGCCACCGAATCTTCTGACGCTCAGTGATCCATTTCCTTCCGGGGGCAGTTTTTCGCCGTTACCCAGTCCTGTCACCTTGGATCGGTATTTCCGCACGGCCTACGTTCAACAGTGGAGTTTCGGGCTGCAGCGCGAGTTACAGAAAGATTTCGTGTTTGAGTTGAACTACGTTGGCTCGAAGGGAACACACCTGGTGATGAAGCGGAATCTTAACCAGCCTGTCCCCGGGCCGGGTGATATCAACTCGCGACGGCCCATCCCTGGCTTCGGCGACATTCTCTTTGTGTCCTCGGACGCGTCCTCAACCTACCATTCGCTGCAAGCTCGGGTTGAGAAACGCTATGCCCGTGGAGTGTCCCTGCTGGGCGCCTACACGTACGCGAAGGCCATCGACAACAGCTCTTCTTTTCTGGAAAGCAAAGGAGATGACAACACGCCGCAGAACAGCACGAACATCGCAGCTGAAAGGGGATTGTCGAACTTTGATCTGCGCCACCGATTTTCGGGCAGCTTTATCTATGAGTTGCCCGTTGGTCGAGAAAGACGATGGACTGCACCGGGAGGAAGGTGGGTAGGCGCATTTCTGAACGATTGGCAAGTGAGCGGCATCGTGACACTGCAAACCGGCAGGCCGTTCACGGCACGTCTGACCTCGGACAACAGCAACACTGGAAACGTCGGTGGCTTCTTTGCCCATGACCGGCCGAATGTGGTCGGCAATCCGCATCTCGATGACCCTCCTCCGGAACGGTTCTTCGACACCAACGCCTTTGCGATTTCGCAGCGTTACACCTTCGGCAATGCCGGGCGGAACGTGCTGATCGGACCTGGACTCAGCAATGTGGATCTGGCCCTCTTGAAGAATATCTCAATCCGTCCGAATCACACTCTGCAGTTTCGCGGTGAGTTTTTTAACTTGTTCAACCATCCAAACTTCAAACTACCGGAGAGCTTCATCGATAACCCAGCGACTTTCGGAAGAATTCTGGCAGCCGAACACGCACGGCAGATTCAGTTTGGATTGAAATACTTGTTCTAAACGACAAAGGTAATTGGACGCAGAGTGTGAGTTGGGGGTGGCGTGCCGTCGCGCGGCGCTTCACGGATTTCGAGTGGTTCCCCTCCCCCTCGGGCCACCCCGCGGGCCAATGGGTTCCATGCTGTGGAATAGAGTTGTCTCCCTCGGCAACCAAAGCTGTGAAAAAATTGCTGCGACGCTGTAGGGAACACGCGCCGTGGCGTTCCAGTGATGACTAAGGACTGATTTCAAGTAGGTTCGCCACCCAACAGGGGAACGGGACAGCGCCTGTTCCCTACGACAACCGGATTTTTTCAAAGCCTCAGGTGACACCGCGCTCTGTGTGGTAGGGGTTCACCTGGCCTCGTCCTACATCCGGGAATCGTCGATCTGCAATTGACAATCTGCGATGCCCCTCCTCTCCAAGTACCTCACTCACTCGCGCCTTTCGCAGGTGCAGAAATTTCTAGGCAACCGAGTTCTCGATGTGGGCTGCGGTTTCGGTGAGCTTCTGGATTTCTTGCCGCCGCACGTGGAATCGGTAGTCTTTCTGGACCGCAGTGCCGAGCGCCTGCCAAGCATTAAAGCACGGCTTTCGACCTGCACAATCAAGGGAGAGTTTCTGCGGGGCGACATCGGGGAACAGGTGATTCAGCTCGCGCCAGAATCGTTCGACACCATTGTAATGGCTGCCCTGCTAGAACATCTCAGATCTCCGGACTGGGCTCTGAAGCAGGCACAGCGGCTGCTCAAGCCCGGTGGACAGCTGGTGATCACGACGCCAACCCCGTTGGGCGGAAAACTCCACTGGCTCGGCAGTCTATTCGGCTTGACCTATCGCGAGGCTGCCCAGGAGCACGAACGCTTTTTCAACCATCGCTCCCTCAAGGCTCTTCTTCGTCGGAACGGATTCACACTGGAGCGCTACGAGCGCTTTCTGATGAACCTGAATCAACTCGTGGTAGGAAGGAAATAGAGAATGGGGACAGGGAACAGAGAACAGGGAACAGAGAACAGAGAACAGAGAACAACGAACCCCGTAGAAGAAGGTGGCGGGAGATAACACGCCTCTCACCCTTCATTCCTATCGAGGGCCGGCACGGTAGACGATTTTTCCATCCACGATGGTGTACTGGACGCGCGCCTGAGCGATCGTACCTGGAGGAATGTTGAAGATGTCGCGGTCGAGAACAACCAAGTCGGCCCGCTTACCAACTTCGATACTGCCGCTCTTGCTCTCATCAAAGGAAGCAAAGGCATTGTTGATCGTATAGCTCCGCAAGGCTTCTTCCACAGTGATCTTTTCCTCGGGTACCCAACCGGTGGGATTGCGGTCATCCAACGTGCGCCGCGTGACGGCAGCATAGATGCCTAGGAGTGGATTGAGGGGAGCGACGTTCCAGTCGGAACCGAACGTGAGCCTCGCACCAGCGTCCAGCAAGGAGCGAAAGGCATAAGTTGTCTTGATCCGCTCCGGGCCGATCCGTTTTTCCGCCCATCGGCCGTCGTCGATGCAGTGGTAAGGCTGCATCGAGGCGATGACACCCAGCTTTGCAAAGCGTGGAATGTCTTCGCGGCGCAGGTGCTGGGCGTGCTCAATGCGGAAGCGGCGATCGCGCGGTCCGTTAATTCTGGCCACTTCCTCGAACAGATTCAGCAACAGGTGATTAGCACGATCTCCGATGGCATGAATGGACAGCTGCAATCCGGCTTTGTCGGCGGCGAGCATGTGCTGCCGGAGTTTGCTCTCAGGAATAGCCTGCTCAGAAAGTAAGCCGGATGTGCTTGGGTCGTCGCTGTAAGGGTCAAAGAAATACGCCGTTGAGGAACCCAAAGAGCCATCCATGAAAGCCTTGAAGCCGCCGAGTCGCAGCCAGTTGTCTCCAGCACCCTGTTTCTTGATCCAATCTGCCTGCTTCTCCCATTGTGCCAGCGGCGTGCGCGAATAGATGCGGAGCGTCAGCTGATTCTGCTGATGGGCTCGCTGGAAGGTCTCATAGGTAGGCCAATTCGTAATGTCCTGGATAGAAGTAACGCCATACCGACCAGCTTCCTTCAGCGCTCTGCGTAGAGCTTCATCCTGCTCCAGCGGCGTCGGCTCGGGAATGTGGCGGGACACCAGGCTCATCGCCGCATCTTTCAAGATGCCTGTCGGCTCTCCGGTTTGCGGGTCGCGGACGATGGTGCCGCCCGGCGGGTCAGGCGTTGATTTGGTGATGTCGGCCTTTTTAAGGGCGACGCCGTTGGCCAAAGCCATGTGGCCATCAAGGCGGCTGACGAAAACCGGAGTGTTCCCGGTGAAGCCGTCTATCGATTGTCGCGTGGGAAGTTTCGCCCCAGGCCAGGCTTCGTGGTCCCAATTTCCTCCCGTAATCCATCGTCCCGCAGGGAATGTCTCGGCTGTCTGGCGAATGCGCTCGGCGAACTGTGTTTCATTGCGCGCAGTTCTCAGGTCAATGCTAAGAAGCTGAAAGCCACCCTCTAGAAAGTGAGTATGGTTGTCAATGAACCCTGGAACCACAAGCGGACCGGGATTTTCAAGGACCAGTGTCTTTGGGACGCGGTGTTTACTGATCTCTGCCTCCGTTCCCACGGCGATGATGCGACTTCCGGAAATCGCTAAGGCGTCGGCCCAAGGCAAGGCTGCGGAGGCTGTCCAGACTTTGGTCTGGGTGAGGATCAGATCAGCAGGTTGTTGACCTGGCGCGGCCATACTCCAAAACATAACCATCCAGACGCAGAGGAGAAGTTTCATGAGGAGCTAGCGAGGGCTGAATCTACCCAGACCAGGTGCCCTGCGACGCGACTAACCATTTCTGGGTTTGCCCACAACCCCGCTGGGCTTTGAAGTCTTGAGGGTTTTCAGAGAGCCTCTCTGTCCGATATCACCACTTGAATCGAAGATGACTCGAACAGATGTTCTTTGTAGCTATGAACAATATTGAAGATTGAAGCGAAAACCCGCGTGCTTGGCCCCAGCGGGACCCGAATGTTCGAAGAGCTGCGCCGGAAGACCCGAGCGCTCCAGAGTGCGCGATGTGGCAGGAAGCAGTTGGCAAAAGACCTGTGGCCCATGCCGCTCCTAAATGGAGAGGCTCGCGGAAGAAGGCCCAATCCACAAAAATGTTGGGCTGGGTGCTAAGTTGCAAACGCAGTTCGAATATAGCATGAGGGCCACCGTTTGCAGCGAATAGATTTCCCTGCAGCCTTGTTGCTATAATTCCGCCGTGAGAGGCATGGAGTCGAGGAGTCCGTCGCCGACGCCTCTATGAGTCCGCTCAAAACCCAGGAACCGTGGGCTGGCAGGCCCTAACCGGCGAAGATCCGACAGCCCGTGATCAGAGGCAGGGTAGGCAAGATAGGAGCAAGGGGAACTATTGATACTTGCAAATTATCGTGACGCTTTCTTCTATTGAGGCTACACCTCACCCCACCTTCGGCACCCCTCTGCCCAATGGAAAGGGATCGGGGCAGGGGTCACTATATTCGGCAATCATCGGTAGAAGGAATACCACAGGTGACTGAACTCCTCGACAAGACCTCTGGGCGAGCGACAACAATTGACTCTTTGCGGAAGCGAACAGGATGGTTGCGCCTTGTCACGCTATGTCTTCTTGTTCCTCTCATCCTCTGTGCTTGTGCCCGGCGTTATCGCGTGGAAGGGCTCGTACTGGACGTAAGCCAGCAGCAGCGCACGATAATCGTTTCGCATCGGGCCATCCCCGGCTACATGGGCGCAATGGCCATGCCGTTTCAAGTGCGGCAGGCTCGCGATGTTCTCGGATTGCAGCCGGGCGATTCAGTCGAGTTTCAACTTGTCGTAAAGGGCCGCTCGTCTCATGCGGAGAAGGTCCGCGTCAGCCAGCGCAGTGATGTGGCAGTGGAAGCAGGTCAATCGTCTCTCGCTCTGCCGGCACCGAAGGAGCAATTGAGCCGTGGCGAAACCGTCCCCGACTTCGAGTTGACTGACCAGTCCCATCGCCGGGCGCGGCTGTCGGATTTTCGCAGTAAGGTCGTGGTTGTGAACTTCATCTATACACGCTGTCCGTTGCCGGAGGTTTGCCCCCGGCTTTCGGCCAGCTTTGCGGGGTTGCAGCGACGTTTTCAGCGGCAACTGGGAAAAAATCTAGTCCTGCTGTCGATTACGTTGGATTCGCAACACGACACACCCGAGATCCTTGCACAATACGGTGCTCGCTGGGGAGCCGATCCAAAAGGCTGGTTCCTTTTGACCGGAGAGCCCAGCGACATCGAACGGATTGCCGCTCGCTTCGGTCTGATCTACTGGCCTGAAGAAGGGCTGTTGACCCACACTTCCCAAACCGCGATCGTTGGGCGAGACGGCCGATTGGCTGCTCTGATTGAAGGCTTTTCCTATGAAGATCACCAACTGGGCGACTTGGTCGCCCGGCAGATGGAGGTTACTCATGCATCGCACGGTCGCGATTTGGGCTCTGTTGGGCAGTAGCCTGTTTGCGCAGTCCAAGACAGCCGATCTTTGTTCGCCCCCGCCTGGGAGTGTACCTCCTTCGCTGCCCGCGAGGTTGATGAGCGGGCAGGGGAGTGAGCACATCCCTTTTCCCATCACCACTTCGAATCCAAAGGCCCAGGAATTCTTCACCCAGGGGGTTGCCCAGATGCACTCGTTTTGGGCCACCGAGGCAGAGCGCTCTTTTCTGCAGGCGGCAGCACTGGATCCGGAAGCGCCTATGCCGCAGTGGGGTATTGCGATGGTGGCGCACGGAGACTTCCGGCCGCGTTTCCAACTGGAAAACTACATACGCTCAAAACGCCAGGAGACTTACGGTGGCGCGAGGGGAAGGGCGATGCAAGCTGTCAAAAAAGCGCAGGAACTCAGTGCCTCTCCTGGAAAGGCGACCCCACTGGAGAAGCTTTACATTGCTGCGATTGCCGCTCGCCTGGACCCCGGAAGCAAAGATCCAGACGAAGGTTATATCCAGGGGCTGCGCGCTATCCTGGCCCAATATCCCAAGGAAATTGAGGCTAAGACCTATCTAGCACTTCATCTGATGCGCGGCTTTGTACTGCCGGAGAAGACGCCGCGTGAAGGCAGTATGGAAGCTGCTGCACTGCTTCGTGAGCTGCTACTGGAAGCGCCCGATCACCCGGGAGTCCATCACTACGTCATTCACGGGTTCGAGGGCTCCACCTTCGCCAAGGATGCCTGGCCGAGCTGCAAACGCTACGCGGAGCTGGTGCCCAATATCCCACACGCCTTGCACATGCCTGGACATATCTACGCACAAACGGGCAAGTGGGCCGAGGCAGCCAAGTCGTTTGAGGACGCCGCGGCCAACGAACTCGGATACATCCGCGCCGACGCGCTTTACGGTCGCGGCCACCACGGGCATAATGTGCAGTTTCTCATCTCGACCTACTCGTTCCAGGAGCACTATCAGAAAGCAGTAGAGGCGGCGCACGGGTTAATGGAGTTCAAGGAGAATCCGCGGGAAACCGCCGCAGTCGACAACTCCAGCACACCGTTCCGTAAAGGTTGGTTTGCCTTGATGCAGGCCATGGTGCAGGCAGAAAAGTGGGATGAGATTCTCGACGGGAAGACATTGCCAGTCTACGATAAACCGCGTGAAAACGCCTGGCGCGCCTGGGCGCTAGGGCTGGCCCATGCGGCCAAAGGGGATGTCGGGGCAGCGAAGAAGCAGGCCAAAGTAATGAACTCGAGTTTGAAACAATTGAAATCAAAGACCAAGACGGCAGTCCCGCCCGAGTTGCTGGTGGCCGAGGACGAGCTGAAGGGTCAGATTTCTCTGGCAGCGAATGACGTGGATCGCGGCCTTAAGCTTCTGCAGCAGGCTGCTCGCCGGGAACGGGCGCTCCGCTACAGCGAGCCCCCAAGTTACCCGAGACCCATCCTGGATGTACTGGGTCAGTTTGCCTTACGCAACGGAAGATTGGAACTCGCCAAAGCGGCCTTCGGCGAAGCCGTGCAGCAGTATCCGGCCAGCCCGCGTGCGGAGCGCGGACTCGCAGAGACCGTTAGCCGGATGGAAAGGGGGGTCTTCAAGGCAGGGCTGTAGATTTCTTCCTTTGAAGGTATCGTACATGAACAGCGGCTCCTTGGAGTGCACCGGGACCCGGACCGCTTTTCTATCCCAAGGAGATCCATTCAACATGTAGAGGAAAGCGGTGTCATGGCTATCGCGCCCAGAGAGATTCTCGGGAGACACAGTATGCAGCGTCGTTTGTTTCTTGCCTCATCGTTGGTTATGGTCGGCGTAGCCCTTTCGGTGCTTCAGAGGGCGAGCAGCGCTCAAGCGCCCTCGGCTACTCAGCCGAGCGGCAGAATCACGCCCGTGCAGATCCTGGATGCGTTCAAGAAGGTCAGCACGGGCAATCTGGCTGATGCGGTTGAAGAGGCGACGGGGCGGCCTGGGTTTATGAACTATGATATGAAACCGATCTTCAAAGCAAAGATAGTTGGACCCGCGAGCACAGCCTCGCTGCGCCGTGTGCTCAAGAATGACAGCCGCAACTATCCCAATCGCGCCCTCGAGGTTCTCGATGAAGCACCGGCTGGCAACGTGCTCGTCTATGTTTTGGAAGATGGCCTAAACATCGCCGGCATGGGTAACCTCATGGCGACTACCGCCAAGGTGCGCGGTCTGGCAGGCGCAGTCATTGACGGTGGCGTGCGAGACATTGAAGAGATCACGCAGATCGGCTTTCCGGTTTACAGCCGCAGCGTGATCCCCGCGACCTCGGTGGGGCGGTTAGTCAGCGTTTCCAAGAATGAACCTGTGATCTGCGGAGGCGTGCGTGTTCGTCCCGGCGATTACATCATGGGCGATTCAGATGGTGTGGTCGTGGTCCCAGTCGAAGCTGCCGAAAGGGTGGTTGAACTGATCCGGCAATACGATGAGAAGGAAAGCAAGATGGTGCCGATTATCAAAGAAACCAAGTCGATGCAGAAGGCACTGGAGAAATACAACCGGTACTAACGAAGTAGTCAAGGGCGTTGCCTTCGATATGGGTGCGGGATACGGAAGGCAGGAGTCTGAGCCAGAGGTCAGAATCGTGAGGCTTGACCAGCCCCGTTAAGGGGCGGAATATTTCTTGCCCAGGGTGGAGCATCAGCGAACCCTGGGTCTGCAGTTTATTCTCAATCCTCTCCCTCTCCCCGCCCGCTGGGAGAGGGTCGGGGTGAGGGATCGGTCGAGAAACGAGAACAAAATTCCCTCTTCACAGCGCATAACGGTTGAAGGCTAGAAATCTGATCTGATCAATCTGCAGCTCGCGGTTGGGCCCAGCGCAGACTCAAGAGTCCAAGCGTGTTCGTAGGAAGGCAGGAATGGCTGGAACTCTCCATTATGGCTGACACGCTCTCTCAAAACCTTCTTTCTCCAATGAGCCGACGCCCATGGTTGAAGGCTGCCATTGCGATGTCGGCAAGTTCTGTCGGTTTTGCTCGAGGTCTTCTGGCAGCAAGCTGGGATTCAGAATCACCGATCGTGGTTCCTGGCAAAAGGCCGCTCATCCTCCATAACGACTATCCTGAAGACCTGGAAACGCCACTTCACTATTTCAGCAGCTGGCAGACGCCCAACAACGTTTTCTTTGTGCGGCAGCATTTGCCGGTGCCGGATGTGCAGCTTCCCTCCTGGCAGCTGGCCGTCAAGGGAAGAGTCTCGCGTCCTGCCAGCCTGAGTCTCGCGGAACTGAAGCAGTTTCCGCAGCACAAAGTAGTCGCGACACTGGAGTGTGCCGGCAACGGTCGGGCGAACTTTCAGCCGAAGGTCCCAGGTATTCAATGGAAAGCGGGAGCGATTGGGAATGCCGAATGGCGAGGAGTGCGTCTTGCCGATGTCCTCAGCCGATGTGGCGTTGACAAAGGCGCTAGTTACGTCGAGTTCGACGGCGCTGATACGGGAGTCGCTGCCACTCCTGATTTCATCCGAGCCATTTCCCTGACTAAGGCGATACATTCGGGGACGCTCATTGCTCTGGAGATGAATGGCGAACCGTTGCCGAAGCTGCACGGCCATCCGGCCCGCCTGATCGTTCCGGGCTGGGACGGTGCTTGCTGGGTGAAGTGGCTGACGCGCGTTACCGTTCAGGACCAGGCCGGAGAGGGGTTCTTCATGAAGCCGGCTTATCGGTTTCCGCGCCACAACGTCGTTCCAGGAACCGCTGCCAAGGTCGAAGACCTGGAGATGATCGAGGGAATGCCAGTCAAATCGTTCATCACCCAGCCGCTGGATCAGTCCAAAAGCGGTTTTGGGCCCGTTGCCCTGACCGGCATCGCCTGGGCCGGTGAGGAAAAGATCGCTCGTGTGGAAGTGTCGACGGACGGTGGCGGCCACTGGCACGACACCGAGATTATTTCTCCGAACATGAACTTTGCCTGGGTGCTCTGGAAGTACACATGGAAGCCAGACCGGCCCGGTTACTACACCGTGATGTCGCGAGCGAGCGACAGTGCGGGACGTGTTCAGCCTATCGTTCCGATCTGGAATCCGTCCGGATACTTGTGGAACGCGGTGGACAGAGTCAGCATTCATCTCGAGGGATAGCTGATGAGATCAACGTTAGTGGCAGGGTTTCTTCTGGCTCTGTGCGGTGCCACCTTCCTTTCAGCCAGCCAGGTGATCCTGGAGGAGGGAAAGGCTGAAGAAGCCAATTCCTGTGTGGCGTGCCATGGATTGAAGATCATCCATGACCAGCGACTTTCGAAATCCGCCTGGGACAAGGAACTCGACAAAATGCAGCGCTGGGGTGCAACGATCCAGAATCGCCGGGCGCTGCTGGAGTATCTGACAGTCAACTTTGGCGACGACAAACCAGCTCCAGCGCCGAAACTGACGGGCGACGGGACGAAGACCGAAACCACTCAAAAGAAGTGAAGCTCCTTTGAGAGTGTGTCCCTCTTGGGCAAGGACAGGGCCAAGGGGAGGTCCCGCACGTCCCAGCCCTGCGCAAAGCGCGGTGTTTCCCTCAGCAAGTGGGCCAAAGTTATTCTCCCCCTTGCGCAGCGCATAAGGGGGAGATGCAGAGGAGATTCGCATCGTTTCCGACCCCTGCCGCAAAAAGCATGGCGTCCCCCTACCGAAGGGGGCCAAAAATTCTTCTCCGTATGATCCACTTTCTGGTTCACGACAAGAAAGATAATGTCGGCGTGGCGGTGGTCGACATCAAGGCGGGGGATTTGGCCAAAGGTGTGACGTTGGACGATCAAACTCCACTCGAAGTGCGCGCCTGAATGGACATAGC